>VAPM010288916.1_pt1 | contig 20316 bp, 18 predicted proteins | sample 3395091 | NCBI WGS metagenome assembly VAPM01 (sample SAMN08290445, study PRJNA428436) | hydrothermal vent metagenome | isolation source: Deep-sea hydrothermal vent chimney 3 | place: Pacific Ocean: Juan De Fuca Ridge
AATGCGGTTGATGTGGCTTCGGATGGCTTACCTGTTACAGGTCAATTACTATTTTTGGGCGCTGTGTTAGCATTGGCTTTATCGCTGGCACCGCTGGCAACCTCTGTCGCATTGCGCATTACTGCTGCACGATAAGCAGCATCATAAAAGATTTGAATTATGTGGAAGTGGATACAACGATTTTCTTCACCTAAGTATTTTTACAGCATGTCTGCGCCGTTAATTACGTGGTTTTCTATCGGCGCGTTGTTGATAGGGCTGTACGGTTTATACCTGGGGCTGTTTGTGGCACCGCCCGATTATCAGCAGGGCGAGAGCTATCGTATTATTTTCATTCATGTGCCAGCGGCCTGGATGTCGTTATTTATTTATATGGTGATGGCGGTGTCTGCCGCTATTGGCATTATCTGGCAGATCCGGCTGGCCGACATGGTCGCCGCGGCGAGTGCACCGATCGGTGCTTCATTTGCTTTTCTGGCGCTGGTTACCGGTTCGCTCTGGGGCAAGCCGATGTGGGGCGCTTACTGGGTGTGGGACGCACGTTTAACATCGGAACTGATTTTACTGTTTTTATATCTGGGTTATATGGCGCTGCAATCGGCCATCGAAGATCAGCGCAGCGCTGACAGGGCCAGTGGTCTGCTGGCGATTGTTGGCGTGGTTAATATTCCTATCATCCATTATTCAGTCGAATGGTGGAATACCCTGCACCAGGGTGCAACGGTGGCAAAATTTGATAAACCGTCCATGCATATCGACATGCTTATTCCATTGTTATTGATGGCGGTCGCATTTAAATTATTTTATGCAGCGCTGGTATTGGTGCGCGCGCGAAACGAAGCCTTGTATCGCGATCGTAATCGGCGCTGGGTAAGAGAGTTAATTGAAAAGCTGTAATGAGTCGAGCATAGATTATGAACTGGTCAGAATTTTTTCACATGGGTGGTTATGCCTTTTTTGTGTGGACCTCTTACGGGGTGACACTAATTGTCATCGTCGCGAATATTGTTGCGCCTATTATGCAACGCAAAAAAATTATTGCGCGCATTAAACGTGCGGTTAAGCGCGAACAAATTGAACTGGCCAATAGCGAGCAAATGGCTAATGGTGGGAAAGCAGAGTAATGAATAAAAGAAGTCGTAGAAAAGTTTTGATTATTGGTATTGTCTTTGGTGTTTCACTGGCAGCGGTACTGGGTCTGACAGCGTTTGAAGAAAACCTGCTGTATTTTTACAGTCCGACGGATGTAAAAGCCGGCAAAGCGCCGAGCACACATTCGTTTCGTGTTGGTGGTCTGGTGGTCGCGGGTAGCGTGAACCGTGAACCGGACAGTTTAAAAATAGTGTTTGATGTTACTGATAATCAAGAGAACATGAGTATCGAATACACCGGCATTCTGCCTGACCTGTTCCGTGAAGGTCAGGGCATTGTTGCGATGGGAAATATGCAGCCTGATGGTCGTTTTGTGGCGCAGGAAGTGCTGGCAAAACATGATGAAAATTATATGCCGCCGGAAGTTGCGGATGCTTTAAAGGCTTCAGAAGAAGCCGCCAAAAAAGCTGCCTACTAAAACATTAATCGATGTTAACAAAGCTTTTGTTTAGAACTGCCCCCTAAATTGACTCACTTCAAAATATTATGATTCCTGAACTCGGACACTTCGCCTTAATCATCGCTTTTGCTATTGCCATTGTGCAGAGCATCGTACCGCTAATCGGTGCGGCTAAAAATCAGGCAGCATTAATTTCTCTGGCAAGGCCGGCGGCGTTGGCGCAACTTTTATTCATCAGTCTGGCGTATGCAGCGCTTACCCACGCGTTTATCGTGCATGATTTTTCGGTGTTGTATGTGTCGCAGCATTCAAATATGGTGCAGCCGTTGATGTATCGTATTTCCGGAGTATGGGGTTCGCATGAAGGTTCTTTATTGTTGTGGGGGCTGATCCTTTCACTGTGGACGGTTGCCGTTGCGGTATATAGCAAGAACCTGCCTGAAATTTTAATGGCACGGGTGCTGGCGGTGATGGGTATGATCAGCGTTGGTTTTATCGCTTTTATGTTGTTCACCTCAAATCCGTTTGAGCGCATTTTTCCTGTACCTCTTGATGGCAGTGAATTAAATCCTTTATTGCAGGATCCCGGTTTGGTTTTGCATCCGCCATTGTTATACATGGGTTATGTTGGTTTCTCGGTGGCTTTTGCTTTTGCAGTAGCAGCTCTGCTTGGTGGTAAGCTGGATGCAACCTGGGCACGCTGGTCGCGTCCCTGGACGACGATTGCCTGGAGTTTTCTGACCATTGGTATCGCGCTGGGTAGCTGGTGGGCGTACAACGAACTTGGCTGGGGTGGCTGGTGGTTCTGGGATCCGGTTGAAAATGCGTCATTCATGCCGTGGCTGGTTGGCACTGCTTTAATTCATTCACTGGCAAGCACAGAAAAACGTGGCGTGTTCAAAAGCTGGACGGTGCTATTAGCCATCCTTGCTTTTTCCATGAGCCTGCTGGGTACGTTTATCGTGCGTTCCGGGGTGCTGGTTTCGGTGCATGCGTTTGCCACTGATCCGGCGCGTGGTGTGTTTATCCTCGGCTTCCTGGTTGTTGTTGTGGGTGGTTCACTGGCGCTGTATGCCTGGCGTTCTGCGACGGTGATCAGCTTCGGTCGCTTTCAATGGTTCTCGCGTGAGACAGCATTGCTGCTGAATAATATTATTTTTCTTACCGCTGCTACAGCGGTATTTATCGGCACGATGTATCCGCTGGTGGTTGATGCATTTGGTGTTGGCAAGATTTCAGTTGGTCGGCCATATTTCGATACCATGTTTGCGCTGGTGGCGATTCCGTTGTTGCTGCTGTTAGGTGCCGGGCCAAGTATTCGCTGGAAAGGGGATAACTGGTCACGGGTTGCTAAAAGTTACACTGTATATTTTATGGTGTCGCTGATAGCAGGTTTGCTGATTCCGTTTTTAATCGAAGACAAATTAAATATTGCCACTGGCCTGGGTTTGGCCGGTGCGCTGTGGGTGGCGTTGACTACACTGAGTGATTTGTTTAGCCGGATGTCGCGTAAACTGAAACTGTCGATGTCGTATCTCGGTATGGTGCTGGCGCATTTTGGTGTAGCAGTTTTTGTTGCCGGTGTTACCGTTACCATGACCTACAGTGAAGAAAAAGATTTGCGCATGGTGCCGGGCAGCAGTTATACCATTTCGGGTTATGACTTCCATTTCAAAGGCACTCGAAAAGTACAGGGGCCAAACTATGTCGCGGATGAGGCTATCATTGAAATCTGGAATGATGGCGAAAAAACAGGCGAGCTGTTGCCGCAGAAACGTGTTTATACCGGTAAGAGCAACCCGATGACTGATGCTTCCATCGACATAACATTTACCCGAGATCTGTATGCAGCGTTAGGTGAGGAGCTCGAAGGTGGTGCATGGAGCATGCGGATGTATTACAAGCCGCTGATTCGCTGGATATGGCTGGGGACTATTTTTATGACCCTCGGTGGCGTACTGGCGGTAAGTGATCGACGTTACCGTCAAACCGTAAAGCAGAAATTGACAGGAAAAGTATCTGCTGCTGCCAGCGCTTAATAAGCGAATTCTGACGTGTTATTTTTTACATATAAAATTCTGAGAAAAACATCTACCGGTAAATGCCCGCATGGAAAATAATCAGCCTTCGATGATGAAACGTTTTATGCCATTGATAATGTTTATGGCTCTGGTTGCACTGCTGGGCATCGGCTTAACGCTTAATCCCCGGGAGGTGCCTTCGCCGTTGATTGGCAAGCCTGCGCCTGAATTTGATCTGCCGCTGCTTTTGAGTGAGGGTCGGTTTAGTAACAAAGACCTTATCGGTCAGGTGACCCTGGTTAACGTCTGGGCCAGCTGGTGTTTCGCCTGCCGGCAGGAACATGAAACGGTCAAGTACCTCAGTCGTAACGGTGTCCGCATTATCGGTTTGAATTATAAAGATGAGCCAGATGATGCAAAAAACTGGTTGGCTACATTAGGTAATCCCTACCAGGTCGTGGCTGTTGATTACAGCGGACGCATATCGATTGACTGGGGTGTTTATGGTGCGCCGGAAACTTTTTTAATCGATAAACAGGGCATTATCCGTCATAAAGTTATCGGGCCATTATCCGATCAGGAAAATTATGACGAGCTGATGTCAGTGATGAACTCTCTCGAAAAATAGTAAACCTATTATGTATAACACCATCTCAAAATTAATTTTGCTGATAGCGCTGGCGTGTTCTTTTAACGCGGTTGCGGCGCCTGTTGAAACTTTTCAGTTTGATTCGCCGGAAAATGAAAAAATCTTTCACAAACTAAGTGAAGAATTGCGTTGCCTGGTTTGTCAGAACCAGAGCGTTGCGGAATCAAATGCGGATCTGGCTAAAGATTTACGTTTAGAAATTTATACCATGCTGACAGACGGAAAGACAGAAGAAGAGATCGTCAGTTTTATGGTAGATCGTTATGGTGATTATGTTTTATACCGGCCGCCGTTTGAACCGATGACCTGGTTGTTGTGGTTTGGTCCGGTCATTATCTTTTTTTTCGGAATGGTTTTTGTTGTGCGTTATATGAAGGCACAAAATATAAGCAAGCAGGTGGAAAGTTTGAGTGAAGAAGATATTGAACGTATAAAAAATTTACATGCGAGACAGGATAAATAATGAATATTACGTTCTGGATTTTGATGATTTTAATGCTGCTGATAGCAATCGGCATGTTGGTGTATCCCCTGTTAAAAGCGCGGCAGTATTCGGCGCTGGCATACAGAGACAGCAATTTAACGATTAACGATGAAAAGATTCAGGAGCTTGATCTTGATTTGCAGGAAGGTCGTATAGATCAACAATATTATAAAGCGGCGCGAGAAGAACTCGATCGAGAGTTGTTGATCGATATTCCTGTGGAGAGCAAAGAAACCGCGGGCGACCATTACACCAATGTTGCCAAACGTCATCCGGCGCTGGCATTGATGATCTCGGTTTTTGTGCCGATGATGGCGTTATTGCTTTATCTTGATCTGGGTATGCACAATGCCAGCGATGAAGCATTTATCGCCAGTCAGCAGCAACAACAAGTAGATAAGCAGCCATCAATTGAAGAGATGACGCGTAAGCTGGAAGCGAAGATTGAGAAAGAAGGCGGTTCAGTAAGGGAGTGGACCATGCTTGCACGCTCGCATAAATATCTGGGCGAGAATGCGCAGGCAGCAAAAGCATTTGCTGTTGCTCTGGAGCAGGATGCCGAGAATGCACAGTTGATGTTAGAGCTCGCTGAAGTTCTGGCGTTAAACAATAATCGCGTGTTTAGTGATGATGCCAGGGCGCTGGTGCTGAAAGCGCAAGCGCTGGAACCGGATAACCCCAATACGCTCTGGTTTGCCGGTGTTGCAGAATTCCAGCGTGGAAATCACCATAAAGCAATTGCGCATTTGACAAAACTGCTGTCCCTGGCAGGTGGTGATGTTGAAGTGATGAAATCAGTTATTTCTGTTATTGCTAAATCGCGGCAGGCAATAGTTGATGCCGGTGAGGAAATGCCTGAGCTCGAAAAGATGATTGGGCTGGAGCATATGATGGCTGAAGCCAGGGTCGCGAGTAAAGCGGCTTCCATGGAATCTGCTGAAAAACCGGCGGCAGCCAAAGCATCAGAAACGCGTTTAGAAATTTTAGTTGATGTTAATGATCAGATCAGGCAGAAGTTTGATGCAAATGATATTGTCTTTGTCTATGCTAAAGCAAAACAGGGCCCGCGTATGCCGCTGGCGGCTAAACGACTGACGCTGGCTGAGTTGCCGGCAAGTATCGTATTGGATGACAGCATGGCGATGGTCGAAGGTATGAGCATGAGTGCTTTTGATGAGCTGGTGATTTCGGCGCGAGTTTCAAAAGTGGGCTCAGCCATCGCGCAAAGTGGTGATTATATTGGCCAGATTGATGTCATGGATAAAAGCGCCGGCACAAAATTAAATATCATTATTGATACGATTGTTCCTTAAAGAAAGCAAGACAAACAGTAAAGTATCATTATTAAAGAGATGGAGATTATATGAAAAAGTCGCTAATATTTTTGTTACTGATGATGAGTTCGGTAGCGATACAGGCCGCAGATTTCACAGAAGGTGTTAATTATAAAAAAGTTGCGCCACAGTCAACCGATACCGGTTCTAAAATAGAAGTTCTGGAATTTTTCTGGTACGGTTGTCCGCATTGCTACTCTTTTGAGCCATACATAAAAGCGTGGAAAAAAACCATGCCGGCGAACGTTGAATTTGTTCGTGTTCCTGCTATATTTCGTCCTGACTGGGAAGTGCAGGCGCGTACTTATTATGCTTTGAGTGATATGGGTGTTATCGAGGATCTGCATGGTAAAATATTTACCGCCATCCATAAAAATAAAAAACGATTGAACAAAAAAGAGTCGATTACTGACTTTGTCGTGAGTAATGGTGTTGACCGCAAGAAATTTGAGGCTGCATATAATTCATTCTCGGTAGACAGCATGGTAAGAAAAGCCAAGAAGAAGCAAACGGCTTACCGGATCCAGGGCGTGCCTTCTATAGTTGTTAATGGCAAATACCTGACTAGCGGTTCGATGTCGGGTTCGTATAAAAACATGATTAAAATTATGGATCACCTGATCGAAAAAGAATCAAAATAGGAATCTGAAAAGCAGGGACGCGCAAATCAATTCATCAGCATTTCTCTGCTCAAAAATAAACAATGTGACAGGGTTAACAGCTTTGCAATATGGCAGGGCTTTCCTCTTTACTTGTAATTGCAACTGAGGTAAAACTTAGTTAAGTTGAGTTGCTCAACATTACGGATAAAATATATAAAATTACTTTGGGAGATAAAGATATGAATATGAAAACAGGAATGCTTGGTATAGGTGCAGTAGTGATGACTCTGTTACTAACGGCATGTGGTGGTTCAGATGAAGTTAAACAGGCAGCACCTGATTGTGTGTTTCCTGATGCGCCAAATACGGCAGCGCCTGGTTGGGTTTGTGATGAGCCTGTTGAAGGTGTGGCAGTATCGGCTGTTGGCGTAGCGGAAAAATCAGCGGCAGGACACAGCTTTATGAAAAACATGGCGGCCACAGACGCGCGCGTACAACTGGCACAGGCAATGAAAGTGCATGTGCAAAATATGGTGAAGCAGTATGCTGAAACCACAGGTGCGGCAGATTCCGAAACCGTTGATAAAGTAAATACTTCGGTAACAAAACAGATTACAGATGAAACACTGGTTGGTACAAAAATATTTAAAACCCGTACCAGCCCGAATGGCACACTGTATGTATTGCTTGGAATGGACGGTTCCGTTGCAGCAGCTGCAACGGAAAACGCACTGAAAACCAGTATGAATAATGATCGTGCCCTGTGGCAGCAATTCAAGGCGCAGAAAGGTCAGGATGAGCTGGCAGCATCAATCGCCAGCATGAAGCAGTAAGTTTCCTGTAGCGCGATGGTAAAATAAAAACCGGCTTCCAGTTTTTGGATGCCGGTTTTTTTATGTCTGTTGACATACAATGTTCTATGCATTGCTGATGCCGCCATCATTCGTGGCAAAATCAGAGTGAGCGCAGTATGTGCTTGATAGTAAAATTTCCAGGGAAAAATAATGAACACGAAAAAAATTATCATAACGTGTCTGTTTTCAGGTTTAGCACTTTTTTGTTTTTCGGCAGGCGCAAACAGTGAGTTTCAACAATGGATGCAACAGCAGTCACAGGGCGTGGTGGCTCAGAAAAAAGAGTTTCAGGAATATAAGGACAAACGCGATAAAGAATTTACGGACTTCCTGAAGTCACAATGGAAGGCCGTGGATATCGTCAAGGGCAAGGTGCTCGATGATGTACCGAAACCGGATGTGATGCCGGTAGCACCGCCAAAGCCTGCTGAGCCGATACCGGTTGCGCCGGCACCTGTTAAAAAACCTGTGCAGCTTAGTGTGCCAAAGCCGGTTATTGTAAAAGAGCCGAAGCCAGCACCATTGGTAGTGGTGCCGAAAGGACGGCCGCTTACCATTGATTTTTTTGGTCGGCAGTTACGCTTTTATTATGATGCGGCACTGAAGCAGCGCCTGGATGCGCGAATTGATAAAAACGCTGTTAGCAATTACTGGTCCGTGCTTAGTCGGGCAGAGTACGAAGACTTGCTAAAGCAGCTGGATGCGCAGAAAAAATCATTGCAGCTGAATGACTGGGCTTATGCTTCACTGATTCACAAGCTGGCAAGTGCCATTAACAATAATCGCCGTAATGAAAGCGCATTGTTGAGCTGGTTTTTGCTGGCAAAATCCGGCTATCGCGCACGCATTGCCTATGATGACCGGTCTGTTTATTTGCTGGTTCCTTCAAAGCAGGAGATGTTTGAGGTCGCATACTTTACGTTTGCCGGTGTACGTTATTACGCTGTTGAGTTTGATGGCAAAAAGCACAAGCCGGGCCAGGTTTTTACCTATGACGGGGAATACCCTGACACCACAAAAGACTTTGATATGCGGGTAACGCCGGTGGTTGCTTCCAACGATAAAGATGAGCGTCGGCACCTGTCTTTTGATTTTGAAGGAAAAAAATATAACATCGAAGTAACGTATGATCGTGGTCGGGTAAAATTTTTCAGTACTTACCCGCAGTTGAATCTGGATTTGTATTTTTCTTCCGGTGTTTACCAGCAGACGGCCACCCCCTTGCAGAAACAGCTGGCAGCGCACATGCAGGGCATGACCGAGCAACAGGCGGTCAATTTTTTATTGCGCTTCGTCCAGACGGCGCTGAAATACGAAACGGATGAGCAGCAGTTTGGTGAAGAGAATTATCTGTTTCCAGAAGAAACCCTGTTCTATCCATATTCAGACTGTGAAGATCGTGCGGTGCTGTTCGCCTGGCTGGTTCAGAGCCTGTTGAACTTGCAGGTGGTTGGTCTTGATTATCCCGGGCATGTAGCCACGGCTGTGCGTTTTAATGAAAACGTGGCAGGTGACAGCGTGAGTTATCAGGGCAAGCGTTTTGTGGTGGCCGACCCGACATACATCAACGCCAATGCCGGCATGACCATGCCTGATTTCAAAAAATACAAGCCCTCGGTAATCAGCTTTCAGGCAGAAACGTTTGCGCGATAGGGGCTGAAGTATTAAGCCAGCTGTTAATACGTCTGATAATCAATGCTGATCCGCTCCCCGGCGACGGGCCTGAACAGCGTGTCTGCAAACTTGACGTGCAGGGGATGATTTTTATAGCTGTTAATAACCGCGTCATGGCAGAAGCGAACAAGCCAGGTGTAGCGATATGAGGCCTCGTCCTGAATGGCGTGACCGGTGACGACCTCAAGCACACCTGGAATTTTCCTCAGGGTTTTTTTACCTTCTTCAATCATGGCCAAGGTTTCATCTTCCGTGATGCCGTGAACATTATAAATAATTAAATGTTCCACCGGTTTCCAGGCTTCGCAGTGAGCGTTGAGCTGATCGGCGCGGCCGCTGCTGCCCCAGAGCCTGATGCAACGTTCAACCTCGGTGCTGATGGCTTCTTTTATGCCGCCGGTCAAATTTGTGTAACCATCGAGAGTGCTGCCTTGAGTATTCTTGCGAATGCATGAACCCGCGGCATCGGCCAGCGAAGTGTAATAGTTGATTTTGCACACGCCGTGCTCGATGAGTTGTTTGAACTGGTCGTCGCTCAGGCCGGTGCCGCCATGAATAACCAGCGGAATGTGAACCGCTTCATTGATTTCCTGAAGTCGCTGGAAGTCCAGTTTAGGCTTGCCCTGCATGCGACCATGAACGGTGCCGATAGAAACGGCAAGAAAGTCTATGCTGGTTTGCTCGATATAGCTTTTCGCCTCGCTAACCGTGGTGTAGGCAATTTCACCGGGGTGTCTTTCAGCATTCTCGCCTTCAACGCCTGGCACATAACCCAGCTCACCTTCAACTGGAACCCCGCAGGCATGCGCCATTTCAACAATACTGCGAGTCAGTTGTATATTGTCTGTGAGTGAGTGGCTGGAAGAATCAATCATTACCCCGTTACAACCGAGGCGGATGCCAGCAATAGCTGATTCCAGCGATTCGCCATGATCCAGGTGAATGGCAACAGGAACGCTTGTGTTTCGCGCTGCTGTGACTACGGCGGACATGATGATTTCAAAATTAAAATATTCAAAATGGGATTCAGCCAGGCTCAGTATCACCGGCGCATCACAACGTTCGGCAGCACTGATAATGCCTTCCAGAAAATCCAGGCTGACCAGGTCAAAAGCACCTACCGCATAGCCGTGCTGGTAGGCATGGTTGAGCATATCTCGCATATTAACTAATGGCATGATCGTTTCCGCGTGTAATTCAAGGGCCAGGGGCAAGCAAACGTAAGCGCCTGATTGTCAGGAATAAGCCGCCCGCTACCGGGCAAATATCATAGGCAGCTTTGGTAGCCAATAAAAGTCGAATGTAATTGACATTATGTTCGAAGAAAACGAAGTGGTTGCGGCGCAGCATTGGGCGAGCTGGCGATGGCTTCAGGTAAAGCCTGCCATATCCGGGCAGAAAGTAAGTGGCGCGCCCGACAGGATTCGAACCTGTGACCTTCGGTGTCGGAGACCGATATTCTATCCAGCTGAACTACGGGCGCAAAAAAGAGCGTGTGATTTTAGCACGTCTTTTCGGGCCGTCTTAGTCGTTCATAACAATCAGCTATAAATAGTTTTTGTGTTGCCGGGTTCGACATGGCGGTATTTGATACTGCTTTTTTTCGCGTGAGGGGTCTAACCGTCAAAATATTTTACGGTTTATTTACTGTATTCTTATATTGTGATGAATGCAGGATGGTTTTGGTCGGAATATTTTACGCTTTTTGATGAAACGGGCTATAAACTAGCTATTGTTTGCGCGTCTTGATAGTTTTCGGCTGGTTCTTAGTGGTTTGTTGTAAAAAACCGTTTTTTTGTGTCGGCATTCGTTACACTTTTGAGTGTTTTTTGATTGTGAAAGGCGGGGTTTTTTGATAGATGCTGGTTTTACAAGTGTTTACAAGTTTTGGCACAGAACGTGCTTTATGTTGGTTGTTTAAAACAATCCTTATTTAAATAGTGAAGCAGGTTGGATAAAGAATCTGTGCATTTTTAAAATCACGCTTCACAAACAGATTTAATTTTTATAACCAAGGGAGATATACCATGGAACAAAATTCAAATGATGTTCAAGGACATGAAGATACAAAAAAATTATCGTTTGTTATTGTGTTTTTATCAATATTTGTTGCCGTATTGTTCGGTTTGGCACCTATAGTATAATTTGACCATACTTATGTGGATCAAATTTTTTATGGTAGTATTCGCTGCTGCTGGCAGTGAGGCGGTAGCCTCCAGAGTATTTTTGTACATCGCTGGATACTTGAATATTTTAAAAGGTGAGTTACCGTCTCGGGCATTGACCTGGGATCACATACAATGCTCGACGTATACAAATCAGTTTATAATCTCAAAGGGCAGGCGTTCCGCTTAAGTCCCGATCATCACTTTTCTTTTGCGCATCCGACGTATGATGATGCCAAGTCTTATCTAAAATATGCAATCAATGAAGGCGAAGGTATTGTCGCCATTACTGGCGCGCCGGGCACGGGCAAAACTACATTAATCGCAGCTTTGATTGCGGAGCTTGATTCCGCACAGGTTCGTGTTGGCGTGGTGACGAATGTGCAGTTAAATTCGAGCGCGTTGGTTGACATGGTGGTTGATGCTTTTTCCCTGCAAATTGATCGTTCTGATAGCGTTAGCCTGATGTCTGAGTTTGTGGCGTTTTTAAAGCGTCAGAACGAGGCTGGGCGGCGAGTCATTCTGATTGTTGACGAGGCGCAGGGCTTGTCTGCGGAGTTACTGGAAGAGTTGCGATTGTTGTCTAATTTGCAGCACAATACGCGGCTGTTGTTACAGATTTTCCTCGTTGGTCAGGAACCGCTGATGGATATCGTGAGATCGCCCGGTATGGAGCAGCTGCACCAGCGGTTAATCGCGGCAGCGCAATTAAAGCCGCTGGATTTTAAGCAGACGGTTGATTATATCGAGCATCGTCTGCACTGTGTCGGCTGGGAAAACGACCCCGCTTTTACCGAAGAAGCCTTGAGTTTGATCCATAAGTTCAGTGCTGGTGTGCCACGCAGAATAAACCTCATTACGCATCGCCTGTTTTTGCATGCGGGTCTGGAAGAAAAACACAAGCTGGTCGGTGGCGATGCCCTGCATGTGATCGTTGAGCTGCATAAAGAGGGTTTGTTGACGCCCGTGGCCAGGCGCGAACTGGGTGATTATGTTTCCGGTATAAAGGGTATGGCAACGAGCTAGTCGCCCTGGTTGCCGTCATCATCGACCTTGTGATCTAACTCCCTTCAGTGTTTATCAGAAGCAACCATTTTAGAAATATCGTACTGGTTGCTGCGCTTTGCTTGCTGTTTCTGCCGCTGCCGGCAAATAGTCTGTGGTGGCGTGAAGTTTTCAATAGTGGGCATACAGTACTGTTTGCCCTGTTGTCATTTATTATTTATCACCAGATAAAGGCGGCAACACGCCTTTCAAATATATTAGCGCGATATTTTCTTGTCCTGTTTGTCGGAATTTCACTGGCTGTTTTGACGGAGTTGTTGCAGGGGCTCGTGCAGCGAGATGCCAGCCTGGCTGATTTATACAGTGATGTCTTTGGCCTGCTGACCGGGCTGTGTCTGATAGCAGCATATGAGCTGAAAAAAAATCAATCCAGAAAAAAAGTTGTGGTTTTGTTAGCGGCAGGCGGCGGCTTCCTGCTGATTGGTGTGTCACCGTTGCTTCAGTTGAGCTGGTCTTATGTTGAGCGACAGCAAGCCTTTCCGGTGATTGCGGATTTTGGAGCAGACTGGACATCCCGCTTTATCCGCCTGGATGATGCTGTCTTTCTGAAGCAAACGCGCCAGAGCCGGGAAAAAGCCGTGTATCCTGTTCAGTTTAATCGTGGAGAATATCCGGGGATTTCGCTTATCGAGACCGAGCCTGACTGGTCGGGCTACCACTCACTGCGTTTTAATATTTTTTCAGAAAATGAAAAGAGCATCATGCTGACTTTGCGAGTTCATGATGTGAAACATGATCTGCAATTTTCTGACAGGTTCAATATGCGGCTGATAATCCGGCCGGGTTTAAATGAGATCAATGTGCCACTGCGTCTGATCGCCCGGGCACCGCGTGGCCGTGATCTTGATCTGGTAAATGTAGCGGGCGTCATATTGTTTGTCAGCGAGCCGCATGAATCTGTGCGACTTGAGGTAAGTAATATTTATCTGGAATAATTCTGAATAATACGGTGCTTCACTGGTTAATTTATCGAGAAGTGCTAAGATTCTAATATACTATTTTATCTATTCTGCCATGGGGGATTTCTGACCCCAGTGTTATTAACTTAGGGATACGTTTGGTTGCTGCTATGGGCACCGTAAAATTTTTTCGCCATTCAACAAAGCTATCGAGATACTATATTCCAACGGAATTTGTCATCGTTGCGGCCATTGAGTTTCTGGTTTTAATCTTCTCCTTGTACCTCGCGCTGGAAGTACGCTTCTGGAATAATGACTGGCACACGGATTTTGGCAGCTTTATGCCCAAAGCGCTGGTCTATGCCATCGTCATGCAGCTTAGCCTGCTGGCATTTGGTCTCTATCAGCGGCAGACCGGGCGTTTTATCAATATGCTGGTGTTGCGTATTGCCAGCGGTCTTTTGCTGGGTTTGATTCCACTAGGTGTCAGTTTTTATTTTCTGCCTTCGTTTTTTCTTGGTCGCGGTGTTTTGTTTCTGGCGGTTATCTTCAGTTTTCTGTTTATCGCCATCGTTCGTCTATTTTTCAGAAAAGTTGTTAAAGAACAAAGCATGTGGACGCGAGTGCTGGTATTGGGTGCGGGTGAAAAAGCCGGCCTGATTCGTGAGGCGGTGAAAAAAGGGGAGATACGTGGCCTGAATATCGTAATGTGCATACCGCTGCCGGGAGATAAAGACACCTCCGATAAAGAGACAATTCGCTCATTAGAAAAACCCCTGGTAAAGTATGTTGAAGATCTTGATATCGATGAAATTGTCATCGCTGTTGATGATCGCCGCTCACGTGGTTTCCCGACGAAAGAGCTTATCGACTGTAAGATGAGTGGCGTGAACATCGTAGATCTGGTGACTTTCTTCGAGCGCCGTGCCGGAAAAATTCGGCTGGATATGCTGAATCCGAGTTGGCTGTATTTGTCTGAGGGTTTCCAGATGGGAACGCTTCGACGCATAGGTAAGAGAGTTTTTGATATATCAGTGGTGATGCTGCTGCTGCCGATTGCCTTGCCGTTTGCCGTTCTGGTTAGCGTGGCAATTTTTATAGAAAGCAAAGGGCGTGGCGGGGTTTTGTACAGCCAGATTCGAGTAAAGCAGGATGGCCTGCCGTTTAAGATATATAAATTCCGCAGCATGGTAACAAATGCGGAAAAAGACGGCGTGCCACAGTGGGCCTCAAAAAATGATTCGCGCATTACCCGTGTTGGGAAAATTATTCGTAAAGGACGGCTCGATGAGTTGCCGCAGCTATTTAACGTCTTAAACGGTGATATGAGTTTCGTTGGCCCCAGGCCCGAACGGCCTGAATTTGTCGAGAAGCTCGCCAAGGCCGTGCCTTATTATGAGGAGCGTCATCGGGTAAAACCGGGTTTAACAGGCTGGGCGCAGGTGTGTTATTCCTACGGTGATACCGTGGGTGACAGCATCGAAAAACTACAATATGATCTGTATTATGTTAAGAATTACAGTATGTTACTGGATATGCTGATTCTGTTGCAGACGGCTGAAGTGGTTATGTTGGGCAAGGGTGCGCAGTAGCCTAATTATTGCCAGTCGCCGTTTAGTGCGATTTCTTCCAGCAATTGCGGGATTTCATCTTTGCATTGTTTGGGATAAAATTGGGGGTCGACAAGCGCGTTAGAAAGCGCTTTTAAAGAGTGGGTTACTCAGGATTATTATTAAGTAATAGGGAGGTGATTAATGATTCTTTGGTGTTATTTGAAAAAGGTATTATTGTTGTCGGGCATTGCTTTTTTATCGGCGTGCAGCGGAGGTGATGGTGGAAACGGTATAGGTGTTGGTAATAGCAGCATCGCGTTAAGCTGGGTAGCGCCAACGGCAAGAGCAGATAAAACGGTTTTGCCTTTGTCTGATATAGCTGGCTACCGAATTTATTATGGTGTTGAAAAAGGAGTGTATCGGGGGCAGATGAGTGTAGATGATAGCTCTGCAACACAGGCGACAGTATCAGGTATTCCTTCAGGTATATACTTTGTTGTTATGGCAACTTTTGATAATAATGGCTTAAGAAGTGAGTATTCCCCTGCTTTGCAAATAGCCGCAAAATAATTTTAAATAAAAGCATGTGTTGCTCTCTTGCGTGAAAGCTTAATGCAATAGATTTTTAGTCCGCCGCAAAGGCGGTTTTTTTTGCCTGTATGAATATGGCATCTGAGGTGGAGGTTTGGGGGGGCGCTTCAGCAGAAACAAAAAAGGCTCCTCTTTGAGGAGCCTTTTTTAGTAGCGCTTGAATAAGCTGGTAATTAAGTTTTCTTGCGCTGGCTAACACCAACACCGATCAGGCCAAGCGCCAGTAAACCGAGGATGGCTGGCTCAGGTACGGCGTATTCGCCTTCGATAGTGTCGTTACCGCAGGTCATGCCCCAGTGCAGTGCGATAGTATCGCTCTGCGCCAGACTGGTGCCGGTGAGGTCGATCATGAAGTTGATCTTGCCGACGGTGCTATCGGTGTCGGCAATGACATCCCATGAGCCGTTTTTGAAAGTTTCGTTACTGCCTTTCATGCCGGTATCGACGGCGATCTCCTGGCCATTTCGGAAGGTTCCGCTGGATAGAAAATCTTCACTTAACAGGGTGTCGCTATCGTCACCGGTCAAGCTGTAGAGTGTGCCGTTGCCGCCAGTATTCGACCAGCGGTCATCCAGTGAGAAAGCATAAGACCAGGTGGTGCCGGTCAGATAATTATCGTTGGCATAACGTGAGGCGCTTTCATCAGGGGTCCATGAGTCGCTCAAGAACAGGTCGCCGTAGGCGATGCCTTTGCCATTCGAAATGTTGTTATTGGTAAGGCGTGTATATGACCCGCTTCTGCCCGCGAAATTGGTGTTAATGCTGACGGATAGAATGTCCCCCGTGCGTTTGACATCCATGCTGATGATGTCAAACCAGGAGTTACGGCCGATAACGTCGCCATAGCCATGGTCTTCGCCGCCCCAATAGCCATCAGTGATGGTGGTGGGTGTTGCAAATGATGGCTGTGCAACAGCCAGGCATAATATTGCTGAAATGCCGGCAGATAAGAGTAGCTTTTTGTTCATTGGACTTTCCTGATTCATTAAATTTATGCTAGTAGCTATACAATTAGCGTGCCAGTGTAAGCATTGTCTAGAAAAAACAAAGCGTTAGTAAAGTGTTGTTAATATGACACCTTAAATTGGGTAAAAAATAACCAGCTATGATTTATAGTGTAAAGTTTTTAAGATGTTTTAAGAATTAGCCTGATTTTGTTCCATGTTGAATGACTATTGGTTGTCAGAGATAAATTGATTGCATGATAAAAATGCCATGTAAAACAGCATGTTATCGTTTATCTTTGGGTTTTTCTACAATGCGGAGAATTCTGGAGGGGTGTAAAATTTTGTGACGGTTGAGCTGTTGGCCTGTGAGGCGCGCCCTTTATGGGAGGGTGCTGCTTCACAGAAACGGTTACTTGCCTGCTGGAAGTATTACTGTAAAAAAATGTTACACAAGGTATACAAGCTGTAAACTACAGTTAAAAACGGATAGTAAGCTTAGGCAATAGTTAAAATGAATTTGGGTTTATACAGTTATCTGGGCGCAGGGCTGGCGTATGGCTTTTTTGCTGTGTTGCTATTGTTCAGCTGGCGCGAGAGCCTGCAAGGAAAGCTGATTTTTATCGCGATGCTGGTTAGTGCCTGCTGGGCGGTTATCGCATCGCAGATCGCGCTTCATAAAGAACCCTATCTTCTGTCATACCAGATCTTTGAGATCCTCCGCTACATCGCCTGGTATGTGTTCCTGTTCAAGCTGTTCGACGTTGCTCTGTCTGGCGACGCATCACACCATGCACAAAAGCAAGGCTACCGAAAATTTGTACGCTGGGCGTTGCCCCTCAGTGTGGGGTTTGCGGCATTATTATTGCTGAATGAATTTCTCGTCGCCACAGTCGCGTTGCCGGGCCAGTTTGTTTTCGGCATCGTCGGTAACGTTATCCTTGCACTTATCGGCCTTGCTATCATTGAACAGTTGTTTCGTAATACCTCACCACATTATCGCTGGGCGACCAAGTACCTGTTCTTTGGTGCCGGCGGGATTTTCGTTTTTGATTTTTATCTGTACGCGGATGCTCTGTTGTTCAGGAGCGTCGATCAGGGCTTATGGGAAGCGCGTGGTGTGGTGCATGTGGCGGCGGTGCCTTTGTTAGCGATCTCTTCTGCACGCAATAAAAACTGGTCGCTTAATATTTTTGTATCACGCGACATTGTTCTGAATACCACGGCTATTCTTAGCGGCGGTTTTTATCTGCTGGCGATGGCGGGTGCCGGTTATTACCTGAGAGAGTTTGGTGGTGACTGGGGCAAGGTCGGTCAGGTGACGTTTTTGACGTTGGCGGTAGTGTTTTTATTTGTTGTGCTGACATCTTCGCAGGTGCGCGCGAAGACCAAAGTATTTCTGAGCAAGCACTTTTACAAGAATAAATATGATTATCGTATCGAGTGGCTGCGTCTGACCGAAGACCTGAAAGTCGACCTGGACAACAAGGAGCATAATAAAACAGTGATTGAGGCCATGGCGCACATCGTTGATGCTCGTGCAGGGTCGTTGTGGTTGCGCGATGAAAAAGGTGACTATAAAAATGTGGACTCCTGGCAGAGCGGCCTTCAGGAGCATGTGCTGGCGGGCGATGCTTCGTTGATAACCTTTATGGATAAAAAAGGCTTTGTTATCAACCTGAAAGAATTGTCCAGCCATGCTGATGAATATAAGGGTTTGTCCCTGCCCGACTGGCTGCTGCAAACGAGCCAGCCCTGGCTGATCGTTCCATTACATGGTATTCATGTCTTGCAGGGTTTTGTGGTGCTGGCCAGCCCGCTTATCGATCGCGCGATCAACTGGGAAGATCGTGACTTGCTAAAAACGGCAGCCAAACAGATCACCAGTTACCTGACTGTGCTGACTACTTCGGCGCAGCTGGCCGAAGCGAAGCAGTTTGAAGTGTTCACCCGGCTTTCGGCCTACATGGTGCATGATCTGAAAAATATTGCCGCCGAACTTGAGCTGATTGCCATTAACTCAAAAAAACATACATCAAATCCCGAGTTTATCGAAGATGCTTTCGACACGGTGGAAAATGCCGCGGCAGACATCAACCGCTTGCTGGCGCAATTGCGTAACCGACGTGTGGAGAATGAGAAAAAGATGTTGGTGGATCTGGTCGAGTTGGTGACGGAGGTCATCGAAACCAGAAAGCATCTGCTGCCCGCGCCGCAGTTCAGAGTGCTTTCAGAGTCTGGCATGGTGTCTCTGGAAAAGCAGCGTTTTGCCAATGTGCTCGCGCACCTGATAGAAAACGCGCAGCAGGCGACACCTGATGATGGCGAGATTATTGTTACTTTGTCCAGCACAGAAAAAATGCACATAATTGGCATTAAGGATACTGGCCACGGCATGGATGATGACTTTATCAGAAACCGCCTGTTCAAGCCTTTTGATACCACAAAAGGTAATGCCGGCATGGGCATTGGCATGTATGAAAGTCGGGAATTTATTCGTCAGCTGGGAGGCGATATCAATGTACAAAGTAATCCTGGAAAAGGGTCTATAATCACCCTACACATCCCGTTGAGTTTATCTCAAAGTGACGATTTAGATGCCCTGACTGCATGAGCGGCCGGGTGATTTGTAATTTTAATTTTAAGGAAATTAATATCAGGTTATGGCAGACAATGCGTTAAAACCGCTGCTGGTTGTTGAAGACAATCCAGGGTTGCAGAAGCAGTTAAAATGGTCTTTCGAAGGCTATCAGGTACACCTTGCCGGCGATCGCGTTTCAGCGATCAAGTTGTTGCAGAAGCACCAGATACCAGTGGTCACCCTGGATCTGGGCTTGCCGCCGGATCCGGCTAATGCCAGTGAAGGTCTGGCTGCGCTGAAAGAAATTCTAAAGCTGGCACCACATACAAAAGTCATCGTAGTGACCGGGAATGATGATCGTCAGAATGCTCTGGAAGCCATTTCCTGTGGTGCGTATGATTTCTATCAAAAGCCGATAGAGCCGAGTGTTCTGGGCCTCATTGTCGATCGTGCCTACCAGCTGTATGAGCTGGAAGAAGAAAACCGGCGGCTGGCGCTGGCAGGCAGAGATTCACCGCTTGATGGCATCATCGGTGCCAGCGCGCCCATGCTGTCAGCTTGTCGGCTGGTGGAAAAAGTTGGGCCAACGGACGCAACTTCGCTGGTACTGGGCGAAAGTGGTACCGGTAAAGAGCTGTTTGCCAGCGCTCTGCATCGCCTTAGTTCGCGCAAGGACAAACCCTTTGTTGCCCTCAACTGCGCCGCCATTCCCGATAACCTGCTTGAGAGTGAACTGTTTGGTTACGAAAGAGGTGCTTTCACCGGCGCGGTAAAGCAGACCAAAGGCAAAATTGAAACCGCCAGCGGTGGCACGTTGTTTCTGGATGAAATCGGTGACATGCCGATGTCATTGCAGGCGAAAATGCTGCGTTTTTTGCAGGAGCGAGTGATCGAACGTCTGGGTGGACGCAGTACTATAGAGGTTGATGTGCGCATCATCTGTGCGACCCATCGCAACCTCAGCCAGCTTATTGAAAGAGGTGAATTTCGTGAAGATCTTTTTTTCCGTATCAGCGAAATCGTCATCGAAATCCCCGCCTTGCGTGATCGCGAAGGTGACAAGGCGCTGTTGGCGCAGACTTTTCTGGATAACTTTAGCAAGAAAAATGGTCGCAGTTTTCGCGGTTTTGCCGAATCGGCACGTGCCGAAATTGATGCCTACGAATGGCCGGGTAATGTGCGGGAGCTGGAAAACCGGATAAAACGTGCCGTGGTGCTGGCTGACGGCAAGCAGATTCTGGCGACTGATCTGGGCTTTGTTGAAAATGAGGATCACGTGTTATCGCTGAACCTGCGTGAAGCCAGGGAGCGAACCGAGCGCGAAGTTATTCAGCGCGCCCTGTCTATC
>VAPM010465024.1_pt1 | contig 20309 bp, 20 predicted proteins | sample 3395091 | NCBI WGS metagenome assembly VAPM01 (sample SAMN08290445, study PRJNA428436) | hydrothermal vent metagenome | isolation source: Deep-sea hydrothermal vent chimney 3 | place: Pacific Ocean: Juan De Fuca Ridge
GCACAGGACTTGGAGCCTCCTCCGGGATTTGAACCTAGACACTTGTACCAGTAGATAGCCGATCCCCGTCTCCCCAGCCAGGCGCGACGGCACCAGGCAGAAAACGACGGGAGCGAAGCGACCGACTCGAAACTTGGACCCCCTCCAAGAGATACGTGGGGGTCCCGGGTTCACGCGCGGCACAGGACTTGGAGCCTCCTCCGGGATTTGAACCCGGGACCCCCTCCTTACCATGGAGGTGCTCTGCCACTGAGCTAAGGAGGCACGTATTCAGTTGTGCGTCCGGCGAACCGGACGGTCGGAAAAGCGGAAGTCATCCACTCGTGCCGGGAGAAGGATTTGAACCTCCGAAGGTAAATACCAACAGATTTACAGTCTGCTCCCTTTGGCCACTTGGGTATCCCGGCAGGGTTCGATCGCCACGTTGGCGAAGCAGGGGCGAGGATAGCGCCCTGGTGACCACACCGTTCTGTGGATCGATGCAGGCCCACCGCTGATCGTCAGACGACGCCGTACGCCTGGCGTTCGAGTCGTTCGATGCGTTCCTCGATCGGAGGGTGCGTGGAGAACATCTTCCCCATTCTGCCCTGTCGTCCCTTCGACCCGAACGCCTTCAACGGGTCAGCAATGAAGAGCTGCGACACGGCAGGGTTCACATCCATCGGCACCCGTGCCGTCCCGACCGCGATCTTGCGTAAGGCGCTTGCGAGAGCCAGCGGTGACCCGGTCGATGTCGCACCATCGTGATCCGCCTCGAACTCCCTGCTCCGGCTGATCGCCATCTGGATGAGAGCGGCAGCGAGCGGTGCAAGAATCATCGCTGCGATACCGATGAGTGCGCCGAACGCTCCGCTGTTGTTGCTCCGCCGGCCACCGAGACCGGACCAGAACACCCAGCGCGCCAGGAACGACAGCGCAGCAGCGATCGTCGCTGCGACCGTCGCGATCAGGATGTCACGGTTCTTGACGTGGGCGAGCTCGTGTGCGAGGACTCCCTCGAGTTCTCTGTTGTCGAGCAGGTCGAGGATTCCGGTGGTCACCGCAACGGCCGCATGCTTGGGGCTGCGGCCCGTAGCGAACGCGTTCGGCTGAGGGGAGTCGATGAGAAAGATCCCTGGCATCGGCATGTTCTCGCGCTGTGAAAGAGACGAGACGATCGAGTACACGTTCGGCAGATCAATGGGCTCGACGGGTCTGGCTCTGGCGGCCTTCAGAGCGATCTTGTCCGAGGCGAAATACATCCAGAAGTTGAACAGGACGGCGAACCCGAGAGCGAGCAGGCCTCCCTGTACCCCTCCGAGGAGGTAGCCGACTCCAACGAAGAGCGCGCCCAGGAACCCGAGCAACGCAGCGGTCTTGACGTTGTTCATGTGCCGAGGGTACCGGCCACACCCGAGTACGAAACGGGAAGGTGGGACGGATATCCGCCCCACCTTCACCTGTCGAGTCGGCTGTTCTACCTTACGGGTTCATGAAGTCATCGGTGAAGTCCAGAATATTCTGACGATGCATGCGGATAACACCGCCGGTACCGGCACAGTTCCCGCTGAGCCCGAAGGAGGCAACTCCGACCGCGATCTTCGAGTCGCCGAGGAAGTTCGTACCACCGGAGTCGCCGAAGCACGTTCCGCCCGTCGAGTGGTTGTTCGACAGGAGCGGTGAAAAGTCGCTGGTGAATCCCAGCACATCGATCTGGATCAACCGCGGGCTGGCACCATGCGGAGCGAACGGACAGTCCAGGTCTCACGGTCTCAGGGAGTGGTCGTCGGAGGGATGAGGTTCCTCCCTGGTCCATCATCTCCACCCGGAACGTCCTCACAGAGGAATGGGGGCCGGCCGGCCGCGCCATGATATGGGTAGACGGCGTCGCCGTCGGTCAGTTCGATGCGGTAGCCGTCGACGAGGGCCTGCGTGTACATGCCGCCGGGTTCCGGACACCCGAGCGACCCATCCGGCCAGGTCAGTTCGTGTGCGACCACGACGGTGATACTGGAGGTGTCGACTCCGAGGCGCGACGCCAGATCGGCGATCGCCTGGTCGACCTCGGCTGCGAGGGCGCGTGAGACATCAGGGAGGCCGTCGCCTCCGCTCCCATCGCCGATGCCGTCTCCGGGTTCCACCGGAATCGGAGAGACGTCGGAAGGCGACGAACTTGGGCTCGAAGTGACGTCGGGCAACAGCGGTTCCCCGGCAGATCCTCCGATCTCATCCTCACCGCTCGATGCGCATGCTGCCGCCAGAACGGCAATCACCACGGCAGTTGTCAGCAATCTCATCGCGAATCTCCTCGTTCCTGTATGTGACGTATCGACCGGGGTCTCAGGTTCCCTTTTCGATCAGAAACACGGTGAAACCGCCGAGACCACCCGGGTCCAGGAGGGCGCGCAGGTTCGTTGCCTCGGATCGAGCAACGAGTTGGCCCATCGTATCGCCGGCCCGAGCACGCTCGTGCTCCTTGTCGACCAGCTCCTCGAGCACCGAGTTCGCACCGAGACCCAGGAGGAACGACCGTTGATCTGTTGTCGTGATCGTGGCACCACAGGAACGGGCGGCTCGCACCACCGTGTCGATGTTGACGTCGGTGGTGATGTCTGTGACTCCGGGTTCCGCAAGGAAGTCGAACCCCGTCCGATGGCCGTGGTAAGTGCGCACCACGTCGTTCCGAGGTCGTCCGGCGAGCTCGGCCGTGGACGCTGCGTAGTCGATGATGCACATGTACATCTCGTCGAAGTGCCCGACGACATCGCCGACCCATCGTGACGCACCGATCTGAGCCGTCATGAGGGACCCGGAGGGAACCTCTCCCATCGCACTGTCGCACCAAGCAGCAAGTTCGTCGTCTCTCCGGTGCTCCATCGTCAGCGTGTCATCGATGGCACCGACGCAGTACTCGATCCAATCGTCATCGTGTCTGTCGACGAGCCTGAACGGGAGGTTGTCGAGCAGTTCGTTCGCTATCACGACGCCGCATCCCCCTCTTGGAACCTCGTCCCACCGAGACACGGTTGCGACCTCCGGCAGTCTCCCCGAGATCGTCTCACGGGCTGTCGTAGAGACCTCGAGCGCATACGCCCGGAGGAACTCGTTGCCGGCTTCTTCCAGCAGCGGCTCGAGGAGCGACCCTGATCCTGCCCCGGCCTCCACGAGCAAACCATCCCCACCCGCCACCTTCGCCGCCCACCGACCGACAAGTCGTCCGAACCAGGGACTCACCTCAGGAGATGTCACGAAGTCGGCGTGTTCACCCGGACGAACGCGTCCGGCGCCATAGAAGCCGGCTTCGGAGTCGTAGAGACACATCTCCATGAACTCGTCGAATCGCAGCGCGCCGTCGACCTGGATGCGGGAAATGACCTGCCTCTTCACACCGCGCAGTGTAGGTTGGGGTCATGCAGGACTCTGACTGCCCGCTGTGCCAGGGCACGGCGATGGATGACGCGCTCATGCGCACCGAGGTGTGGAGCGATGACCTGTGGCGTCTGACGACCGTCCGCGTCGGGGAGGTCGCCGGGTTCTCCTACCTCGAACCGAAGCGCCATATCCGTGACATCACCGCGCTCGACGGGGACGAAGCAGCCACGTTCGGCACCGCCATCGCAGACGCGTCGCGGGCCATCAAGCAGGCGACCGGGGCAGATCTCGTCTATGCCTACATCTTCGGTGACGCCGTTCCCCATCTCCATGTGCATCTCGCTCCGCACCGTCATGACGGTTCGCCGCTCATCAACGAGATGATCAAGGGTGCCCGCCACCAGGTGATCCTTCCGACCGGCGAGGAGGTGTGGGCGAGCGACCGCTACCCGCTCCAACCCCGGGCACTGATGGATGCTGCGATAAGCGACATCTCGGTCAATCTCGGTGGCAGCCCTGTTCCCGGGTCGGAACCGATCGGGTGACGCGCTCGTAGTCCTCCTGCGTGTTGACATCGGTTGGCTTCGGGGTTCCCACCTTCACCACTGCCACGTCGGACGATTCGAGGGCTTCGAGATACCGCCACAGTGCCTTCGGCCCGCGGAGGTCCCTCACCTCGTCGAAACTCGCCGCAGCCAGGGCCACCGGATGACCGGGGCCGTCGCTGTACTCCACCCATCCGGCTCGCTCCCCGTGCTGAGACACGCCGTCGATCAACGTGTCGATGACATCGGGCGTCACCTGGGGCATGTCGGAGAGGAGAACGATCACGCCGTCGGCATCTGTCACAGCATCGAGTCCGACGATGAGGGACGACATGTTCCCCGACACTGCGTTCGGATTGTGCACGATGCGGGCTCGAGAACCGACTGCAGGCTCGACCTGCTCGCTGTGAAATCCTGTGACAACAACGACATCGACGGCGCGCGACCGCCTCGCAGCGTCGAGGACCGCACCGACCATCGTGGTGTCCCCGTAGGCCAGCACCTGCTTGGGTGTACCCATTCGCACGGCCTCCCCCGCAGCGAGGATCACCGCCACAAAACGCGGCGGTGATCCATCGAGTGTGGGCCCGCCTTCTATTGCAGCACATCCTCCAGAGCCCGTCGTACATACACGCTCGCGAGGTGCGTGCGGTAGTCAACGGTGCCGTAGAGATCCTCGAGCACGACCACGCCGTCGGTTGCTTGGGACGCAGCAGCGGCGATGGCCTCACTCGACCCGTCCGTCCCGACAACTGCTCGAGCTGCCGTGGTAGCCAGGTACGGTTTCGAACTGACCCCGGTCACAGCGATGCGGGCATCCGAGATCGTCCCGTTCGATGCGTCGACCCACGCAGCCGCGGCGGCGATCGGGTAGTCAGAATCGCCCCCTCGCCTTCCCAGCTTGCGGTACACCGACTTGCCGCCCTTCGGGACCAAGATCGCGGTGAGGATCTCGTCGGACTCGAGGGCAGACGTCAACGTATCGACGAAGAAATCCGCTGCAGGGATCTCCCTCGTGCCCCGCACAGAGGCTGCAACCATCGTGGCGTTGAGTGCCAGGATCGCCGCAGGCTGATCGGCAGCGAGGTCGGCGTGGGCGATCGACCCACACGTCGTTCCCTGGTTCCTCACCTGAACGTCTGCCGTTGCAGCCGCCGCCTGGGCGAGTGCCGTGGCATGTTCGTTCACGATCGGATCCGTCGCGGTCTGGGCATGGCGAACCATCGCCCCGATGCTGATGTGGTCGCCCTCATCAGTGATCGTATCGAGACCGGGAATCCGTGAAATGTCGATCACGGTGGTGGGACGCACCAACCGCATCTTCATCAACGGGATGAGGCTCATACCTCCACTGAGCACCTTGGCGTTGTCGGCTTCGGCGAGTGCCGAGAGTGCCTCCTCGAGGGAGGCGGGTGCGACATATTCGAAGTTCGGTGGATACATCGTCAGTTCCTCGCATCCTGGATCGCCTGCCACACACGTTTGGGTCGCAACGGCATGTCTATGTGTTTGACACCGAGATGGCTGACCGCGTCGACGACCGCGTTCACGATCGTCTGTGCAGACCCGATCGTACCGGCTTCCCCGATCCCCTTGACTCCGAGCGGGTTCACATCCGTGACCGTGACCGTGCGGTCAAGTGAGAACATCGGGAGGCTCTCTGCGGCCGGCAGCGGATAGTCCGCAAGCGATGAGGTCAGCAGGTTGCCCGTGTCGTCGTAGATCGCCTCCTCGAAGAGCGCCTGTGCAATGCCCTGTGCGATACCGCCATGTACCTGGCCGTCGACGATCATCGGGTTGATGACGTTGCCACAGTCGTCGGTTGCCCAGTACTCGAGAATGTCGACGTCACCGGTGTCGGGGTCGACCTCGACGAGCGCCAGGTGCGATCCGAACGGCCACGTTGCGTTTGGTGGTGAGAACACGACCGACGACTCGAGGCCACCCTCGACCCCCTCAGGGAGGGTGTGGGGCTGGTACGCCGACTCAGCGATCTGTGCCCAGGTGACTGAACGGTCGGGTGATCCCGCAACGTGGGCGCCACCATCGGCGAACTGGACGTCCTCCGGCGCAGCCTCGAGGAGATGGCCTGCAATGACAGCAGCCTTCTCCTTGACCCGGTTGGTCGCCTCGTAGGTCGCAGACCCATCGACGGCGATGGATCGCGACCCGAACGTGCCGACACCCATCGGTGAGTCGTTCGAATCACCGTGCTGGACCTCGATGTCGTCCATCGGGATCCCGAGGCCATCCGAGACGATCTGTGCCCACGTCGTTTCATGGCCCTGGCCACTCGGCCCGGTGCCGATCGTGACCGTGCACGTCCCGTCAGGCTGGACCCTCACGACGCCGGAGCCGTTGAAGGCGGTCGGAAGGCCGTAGCCCGCCCATGAGAAGCCGAGGCCGGTGAGCGCGGAAGGACCGAACCCGCAGACCTCCACGTACGTGCTCAGGCCGATACCGAGCAGCCTGCCTTCGGCCCGTGCAGCGTCCCGCTTCGCCTTGAGCTCCTCATAGCCGACCCTCGAGAGCAACGCGTCGAGGTTGGTCTCGTAGTCGCCAGAGTCCATCGTCATCCCGACGGCGGTCGTGACGGGGAACTGCTCCTTCTTCCAGTAGTTCGCCTTCCTGACGTCTGCAGGATCCATGCCGATCTCTCTGGCGAACACATCGATGATCCGCTCGAGGTAGTAGGCGGCCTCTGGCCTGCCTGCACCACGGTACGCATCCGTTGTCGGTGTGTTCGTCACGACACAGTGGAGTGCGTAGGACGTCGGGATGTCGTACTGCCCCGGTGCCACGAAGAGGCCGAGCAGCGGAATCGCTACGGTGAAGTTCTGGGAGTATGCGCCCATGTCACAGATCGCATCGAGCTCATAGCCGAGGATCTTGCCGTCGCTCGTCCCGGTGATCGTTGCCGTCCCGATCCACCCGCGGCCCTGGATCGAAGACACAGCAGCCTCACGGCGTGTCTCGGTCCACCGTACGGGCCTTCCGAGTTCCTTGGATGCAAAGCAACAAAGGAACTCGTCCGGGTACAGGTTGAGCTTGAGACCGAAGCCTCCGCCGACCTCTGGTGCGACGACCCTGACCTTGTTCGAGGGGATCCCGAAGGTCACCCCGATCGCTCCGGCGACCGCATGGGGAATCTGCGACGACGTCCACAGCTCTACCGAACCGTACCCATCGTTCCAGTCGGCAAGCACCGCTCTCGGCTCGATCGCCGTTGGGATGAGCCTCTGGTTCACCATCTCGAGGCTCACGACCACGGTGTCGTCCCGCTCCTTTGCCTCCTGGATGCCTGGAGACGGATCGGGGAGCTCGACAACGCCTTCCCACCACGCGTGCCCTGCCCAGGTGAGCAGTGTGTTCGGCAGTCCTTCGTGGACTTGGATGGTGTCTGCCATCGCGTCCTTGAGATCGATGACCGCGTCTGTCGGCTCGTAGTCGACGAAGACGAGATCCGCTGCGTCCTGAGCGATGTAGCGGTCATCAGCGACCACCATGGCAACGGCCTCACCAACATGCTTGATGGCACCGTCGGCCAGCAACGGTCGGAGCGTCCCGACCGCGACCTGTGCAGGAGTCACCCCGAGGTGGCGGACGTCATCGATGGTGTATACGGCGTGAACGCCGTCGAGGGCGAGTGCTTCAGACGCATCGATGCTGCTGATCGTCGCTGCAGCGAACGGGCTGCGCACGAACGCAACTGCCAGTTCGCCCGACCTCTTGATGTCGTCGACGTATCGGCCCTTGCCCTGGATCAGCGAGGGGTCTTCCTTACGGCGGACGATGCCGCCCATCACGCTCGTGGTACTCACGTCGTCACCTCCGCCGATGCACCTTGTGGCTCTTCACCACGCAGCTTGGCACTCGCGTACTGGACGGACCGCACGATGTTGTGGTATCCCGTGCATCGGCACAGGTTGCCTTCGATACCGTGTCGTATCTCATCCTCGCTCGGGTCGTCATTCTCCTCGAGGAGCGCGATGGAGCTCATGATCATGCCGGGTGTGCAGTATCCGCACTGGAGGCCGTGGCGCTCCCAGAACCCTTCTTGTACCGGGTGCAGCTCTCCATCGTTTGCTGCGCCCTCGACCGTTCTCACCTCGGCGCCGTCGGCCTGGACGGCGAACATGGTGCAGGACTTGACGGCACGGCCATCGACGATGACCGTACATGCTCCGCAGTACCCCGTTTCGCACCCGACATGGGTACCGGTGAGACCGAGGTCCTCGCGCAGATAGTGGACCAGCAACCTTCGCGGTTCCACATCACTGCTCTGACTCGTTCCGTTGACTGAGATGCTGACTTCCAAGGTACGACCCTCCCGTCGACTCAGAGAAATGGGGCACGGCGCGTCGCACCGGCACCTGTTTCACCCTAGAGGACGCGGACGATCGATGCACAGAGAAGTGTGAACTACTCCCCGGAACGGGAAAAACGCGAGGCGATCCACCCAACGAGGGCCGACCACGTGCTCGAGAGGAACAACGTCAGGCCATGAACCTCGGACGCCGTGATCACCGCTGCATCCTCGGCCGTCGTGGCGTCGAGTTTCGCGTGGAGACACGACGAGAACTCGTCGATCAACCGCTTCGAGACCTCGTTCACCAGCCCGGTCCTACCGAACTGAGCGATCGGGCCTGCGAGAGTGACCTTCGCATCGATCGTCACGTCGGTGGTCGCTGCATCGGCTTCGACCAACCGGACATCGACGGCCACCTGCCCCTGGCTGCCACCGGAGCGATCCACGCCACGGCCTTTGATGCTCGACGTGTACACCTCGTCATCGAAGGTGACCGTCGCCGTTCCTTCGAACGATGCTGAGATCGGGCCGAGTTTCACCGACACCCGTCCATCGTACGTCCCGTCGCCGTTGTCACTCGTCAGCTCGGCGCCGGGGAGACAGCGGGCGAGTTCAGGTACATCGTGGAAGAGGGTCCAGACCTCTGCGATCGGTTGCGTGACGGTGAACTGTTCGGTGATGTTCATGGTGTCTCCTACAGCGCGTGAATCGGGGTGTCCGTACCACGCAACGATGTGGCGCTACCTGCCCCATACCGTACCTGGACGATCTCTGCGAGGATCGCTACCGCCGTCTCCGCCGGGGTCTTCCCCTTGAGGTCGAGGCCGATGGGCCCGTGGATCGCGTCGACCTCATCCTGGCTCCAGCCTTCGGCCATCAGTCGCTCCACCCGCATTGCATGGGTTCGTCGAGACCCCATCGCACCGAGATACCTGATGGGTTTGCAATGCACAGCGTGGAACACGGGGATCTCGAAACGGCTGTCGTGGTTCAAGAGTACGACGTAGGTTCTGCGGTCCGGCTCGATGTGATCGAAGACCGCCTCAGGCCACGCGACGATCAGTTCATCGGCATCGGGAAAACGCTCGGGCGTCGCCCATGCAGCACGGGCATCGGCGACCACGACGCGGAACCCGAGCTCGCGGGCGAACAGCGACAACGGTTGTGCGATGTGACCTGCGCCGAAGATCAGCATGATCGGTGATGGGGCGATCGTGTCGATGAAGATGCGGCGCTCACCGAACATCAACGATCTGCTCTCCTCCCTGTCCATGAGGGTGTTCGCATCAAAGATGATGTCATCGTCGAGCCACGGTGATCCGTCACCTGCAATGTCCCCCGTCGCTCGATCGACGACGACGGACGACCCGAGGTCTGGCCCGTCGATCACGGTGAGCATCGCACCGAGTCGTTCTTCTTTCTTGAGCGCCGCAAGGGCGTTGAGGACGTCACTCACCATGGTGCGATGAACACCTCGATCGTGCCACCGCAGGTGAGACCGACCTCGAACGCTTCGTCATCTGCAATGCCGTAGGTGACGAGACGGGGGGTACCGGTTGCGAGGACTGCTGCGGCGTGTTCACGCACATCGTTCTCCACACAGCCACCGCTCACGCTGCCTTCCATCTCACCATCTGACGAGATCAGCATCTTGGCGCCAACCCCTCGTGGTGCCGACCCCTTGACGGCGACGACGGTGGCAACGGCAACGGCCTTGCCTTCTTGTGTCCAGCGGTTGTGGATCTCGAGAACTTCTCTCATCGTGCGGCAACGCTCCTCGCTCGATCACTTGACTGTAGAAGCCCGACCAGGTCAACAAGGTTACGGGCGGTTCCCCCCGCCAACAAGTCGTCGACGAACGGAAGCGCAGCGGCCATCCCGCGAGCTTCAGGAGCGAACTGCGCGTGGCCGGCGAGGGGGTTCAGCCAGACGACCTGGTGAACGGCCCGTGAGAGGCGCCGCATCTCGAGCGCGAGGTGATCGGGTTCCCCGGTGTCCCAGCCGTCTGAGATGATCAGGACGATGGGTCCGGCTCCGCCGACCCTGCGTGACCAGTCGCGGTTGAAGGTTCCGATCGCATCGCCGATGCGGGTTCCGCCCGACCAGTCGGGGACCGCACGGGCGACGTCGGCGAGAGCCTCGGACGGGTTCCTACGACGGAGCTGGCGCGTGATCCTGGTGAGGCGAGTCGAAAAGACGAAGGACTCGACGGTTCGGAACCTGAACTGGGCACCGTGGATGAAGTGGAGCAACATCTCGGAGTACCGCTCCATCGAGCCCGAAACATCCGCTATGACGATGAGCGGCCGCTGACGGAGTCGTCGCTCGGAGAACGCGAGCGGCATCAGGTCCCCTCCAGGGCCCGTCAACATCCGCATCGTCCGGCGAAGGTCCGGTACCGACCCGTTCGATGCCGGACGCCAGCGTCTGGAGCGAACCGATGACGGGCTCCATGTCATCGACGCAAGGATCACAGCGACGGCAGCCGCTTCGTCGTCGCTGAGTTCGGAGAAATCCACATCCATCAACTTCTCCGTCTCAGAGCCCCCGACCACGTCGAGCACATCGTCACGATCATCCCCGTCGTCCCCCAATGTGCCGCCCGCCGCGCCGATCCGCTGGACCCGGTGCAGCGGCGTACGCTGTACAACCCGCTCGACGACGGCGTCGAGGGCTATCACCACATCCCCAGAGAAGAACCGGTCGAAGAGGTCATCGAACATCGCGTTCTGACCACGACTCGTCACGACCACGGCGCGAAACGCCTCACGGACGTCTGCCCCTCGATGCATCCCGACGATGCGTACAGCCTCGACGAGGTTCCCGGTCGTTGCAGGTGTAACAGCGAATCCGTTGGATCGGAGCGATCGAACGAACACGATCAGATTCCCGGCCGCTGTATCACCATCGATAGTCATAGGAGGGACGCGGTTCCGGCGGAACGCACCGTTGCCATGTCCTCCTGGTACTTGACGATCACACCGAGCGTTGCGTCGACGGCTTCAGGGGAGAGCTGCACCTCGCCGAGAACCGCCAACGCTCGTGCCCAGTCGACCGTCTCGGCGACGCCCGGCGGCTTGAAGAGGTCGAGGTTCCGGAGCTTGTGCATCGCCTCCGCGAGTTCCCGCGTCAGTATCTCGGAGGTCCCCGGCGCCTTCTTGTGGAGAATCGCGACCTCGCGCTCGATGCTCGGGTAGTCGATCCAGTGGTAGATGCAGCGGCGCTTGACGGCATCGTGGATCTCACGAGTCCTGTTCGACGTGATGACGACCATCGGCGGCGTGTCCGCTCGCACGGTGCCGACCTCGGGGATGGTGATCTGGAAGTCCGAGAGAAGCTCGAGAAGGTACGCCTCGAACTCCTCATCGGCCCTGTCGAGTTCATCGATCAACAGGACCGTCGGGAGGCCTTCGGCTGACCTGCGGATCGCCTGGAGGAGGGGGCGAGCGATGAGGTACTCCTCGCTCATGATGTCGTGAACGTCGACGTCGCCGCCGGTCGCCTCGAGCAAACGGATGGCGAGCATCTGGCGTGCATAGTCCCATTCGTACAGTGCATGTGAAGCGTCGAGTCCTTCGTAACACTGGAGCCGAATCAGCTCACCACCGCTGATCGATGTCAGCACGTTGGCGATCTCTGTCTTTCCAACACCAGGCTCGCCTTCGACGAACAGGGGGCGTCCCATCTGCACTGCGAGGTGGATCGCAACGGACAGTCCCCGCTCCGGGACGTAGTCACGCTCGATGAATGCCGCTTCGAGGTCGTCCACGGTGCTGGGGAAACTCATGTGAGGACAATAGACAGACGACAGACGACCGTACATCCCTCGCATCCGTTCTCTCTCAGGGAGTCGGCAGAGATCCTGCCGCCTGCGACGTCACGTGGGGCCGATCCGATTCCGACCAACGGAGGGCTGCAGCAAGAACGCCGAGCCACACGCCGAGCATCAGCTGGCCCACGGGTACTCCGTAGTGCATGACGTCGAGCATGAGGAGAGGCAGAAGCCCGAAGAACATGGCGGCAAGAGATGGGCCCGCACGAACAGCCACAGCGCCCAGCCAGATGAGGAGTGCAGCGATCACCACACCAGCGATCGCACCGTTCTCAGCGGCGAAGGCAAGCGGGTAGTTGTGGACGATGTAGGGGTACTGCTCGTCGACCATGTCACGCTCGAAGAGGGTCGTGTGATACAAGCCGGGGCCGACACCCGTGAGCGGATCCGACTTGATCAATTCGAAGGCCTGAGTGATCAGTGTCAGGCGTCCGAGGGATGCGTCATCGAGGTTCGCGGTCACCGTCTGGTCGGCTCTTGCAGTCCAACTCGACAATGTGAGGATGACCGTGACGACGTAGGCGACTGTTATCACCCCGGCGAGAACGGCTGCCCCGCGGTCACCCTGCCTGGCTGATAGCACGAGGAGTGCGACGATCGCCAAGACGCCGAGGAGTGCAGAACGCGAGAACGTCATCGCGATCAACGCACTCGTCGCTCCAACCGCTCCAAGCACCAGGATGCCCGAGGCGTCGTTCTTCTTCCTCACGGCTGCCCATGCCCCGAGAGCAAGCAGGCCAAGAGCGGCGAGTCCGTATACGTGGTTCATCGTTCCTTGTGGCCGGGCAATGCCATCGATCACTTCCACGGTGATGTCCTTCACAATCACTGAAGGAACGATGCCGTCTCCGGTCCACAACTGAGCTGCCGCAAGAATCGACTGGATCGCTGCCGCCGCCAGCAGCGGAAGAGCCACGAACCTCCTGACATCGGCACGGTCCATCACCCCGATGGCGAAGCCCGTGGCCGACGCGGCAGTCGCGTACAGGATGGCCGACCAGCCACCCAAGGTCGAATGAAAGATCCCTGCTACAGCCATCAGTCCCGGCACTGAGATGAGGATCCACACCGCTGCGTTCCACCGTTTCTTGAACGATGATCTGGGCAACTGCAGAGCCACGAGAACCAGCAAGACGAGAATGGGGCCGACACCAACGACCAACACGATCGGTCCACGGCCATCGATGGCGTTCGATGAGAAGAACGGGATGGTGAACACGATGATCCCGATCAACACTCGCGTGAACTCGGCCAGCGGCAGGCCCACACTGGACGCACGCTGTGTCTGATGGCTCTTGGCACCGGTCATCTGCGACGCATCCTATGGTCGTTCCAGTCGGGTTTCCTGCATCCCGGGCATGCCGGTGTATCGACAGGGGCGCGCCATGTCTGAACCGATCCGGGCTTACCCGGCAAGGTCGCGAGCCATCGAACGGCGATCGATCAGACCAGGGGCTCTTGGTACGAAGGGGTGAAACGACTCGACCTCAGGCGCTGCCTCCTGCCCACGCCGTATCGCCACGCCCCAGAGCTACCCGCCGAGAGCGGTGAACATCGAGGTGGAGAACTGGCCAAGATCCGCAACGATGCCTGGGAAGACTCCGAGCAGGATGACCCCGACGACAGCGATACCAACGGCAAGGCCTGCTGCGCCGGGAACCGTCTTCGCCTCGAGTTCGGCGATGTCCACTCCGTCGGGTACCTGGTCGAACATCGTCGAGCGGATGACCTTGGCGTAGTACACGAATGCGATCACAGCGTTGATCGCTGCGACGATCGCTATGGAGTACCCCCACCAGTTCCCGACGCCGATGGTTGCCGAGAACATCGCGAACTTCGCGAACCAACCGGCGAGCGGTGGGATACCCGCAAGGGACATGAAGAACAGGGCAAGGGTGAGTGTGACGCCCGGTGCGTAGCGCATCAACCCTCGCCAGTCGTCGAGGTCGTAGGAACCCACCCTCGATCCGATGATGATCGCAACAGCGAAGGCGCCGAGGTTCATCACCGCGTAGATGATGAAGTACGTCACGGTGGCACCGAAAAGCGGGCTGAGGTCTGTCATGCCGGATGCTGCTGCTGCACCGAACGGCGCAAGCATGAAGCCGGCGTGTCCGATCGATGAGTACCCGAGCATGCGGATGACGTTCGTCTGCTGGATCGCAACGACGTTGCCGACGGTCATCGACAGGGCAGCAACGATCCACAAGAGTGGGCCCCAGATCGCCGACTCGCTCGGTAGGGCGAGGTAGGCGATCGAGAGGAGGCCGACGAACCCTGCACCCTTGGAGCCCACGGAGAGCCATGCGGTGACCGGGGTCGGTGCACCTTCATAGGTGTCCGGCGTCCAGAAGTGGAACGGCACAGCCGAGACCTTGAACCCGAATCCGAGGAGGATGAAGATGACCGCCAGGGTGAACAGCGGAATGTGGCTGATTCCGGGTGCTGCAGCAGCGACGTCTGTGAACAGCAGGGATCCGGTGAGGCCGTAGAGCATCGAGACCCCGAACAGGGTCAGGGCGAGCGCCAGCACGCCGGTGATGAAGAACTTGAGCGCCGCCTCGTTCGACTTCGAGTCGCCCTTGCGCCAACCCGACAGCAGGAACGCCGGAGCTGTGACGAGTTCGAGGGCGACGATCATGGTCAGGAAGTCGCGCGAGGAGGCCATGGCGACGGCGCCGAGCGTCGATGCCACGAGGAGGAAGTAGTACTCGCCCTCGTAGTACCGGTCGGAGCCGAGGTACCCGACCGACACGAGCAGCACCATGAAGGCTGCAAAGATGAACACGCCCTTGAGCACGAGCGAGTAGCTGTCCACGACGTACGTTCCGTCGAAGAGGACGCGCTCGGCGCCGGAGGCCGTGCAGAACGACAGGCTGTCACAGAACGCCAGCGTGATGACGGGAACGAACGCTGCGAACATGCCGATGATCGCCGTGATCGCAACGAGTTGCTTGCGTCGCGTGACGAGATCGACCACCAGTGTCACCATCACCGTGGCGGCGAGGATGATCTCCGGGAGGAGTGCGTGGTAGTCGAGGTTGGTCACGTCAGCCTCCGAACGCCTTCTGGAGGAGTCCGACGACGGCGTCATTCGTTGCACCGAAGACGAGCTTCGGGAACACACCGAGGGCGATCGTGCCGAGGACGAGTGGAGCCCATGCCAACCACTCGGAACGGTCGACATCATGGAACTCGGTACCGGACCACTCCTCGGCAGGCTCTCCAAAGTTGACGTTCCTCAACATGTAGAGCATGTAGCCGGCGGTGAGGACAGTGCCGACGGCCCCGATGACCATCAGGACACGGAACAGCGGGGTCTGCCCGATCGCTTCGGCAGGGTTGAACGCTGCAAGCAACGCCATGAACTCACCCCAGAACCCTGCAAGTGCGGGGAGACCGAGCGACGCCATGGCTGCGAACCCCAACAAGAGGCCCATCTTGGGCATGAGGAGCATGTTGCCACCGAGGCGACGCATGTCCCGCGTGTGATATCGGTGCGCCATCGACCCTGCAATGAAGAACAAGAGGCCGGTGATGAGACCGTGGGCAACCATGCCGATGATCGCAGCGTTGAGACCGATGTCGGTCATCGTCGCGATGCCGAGCATGACGAACCCCATGTGGCCGACCGACGAGTACGCGATGAGCCGTTTGACGTCGGTCTGCGCGAGACAGGCAAGGGATCCATAGATGATGCCGATCACCGCGAGGATTCCGATGAACGGCGCCCACCGAAGGGCCTCTTGGGGAAGGATCGGGATGGCGATGCGGATGAACGCGTACGTACCGAGCTTCAAGAGGACCGCGGCGAGGATGACGGAGCCGATCGTTGGAGCTGCTGTGTGTGCGTCGGGCAGCCACGTGTGCAACGGCCACATCGGCACCTTTACTGCGAACCCAAGGAACAGACCGAGGAACACGAGAAACGCGAACGTCCCGGTGAAGGCTCCCGCAGCTCCAAGATTGGAGAGCTCGACCATCGAGAAACTGCGATACCCAAGCACCTCCTCTGACTTGAAGTAGAGGGCGATGAACCCGAGCAGCATGAACGCCGAGCCGAACAGGGTAAAGACGAAGAACTTCAGCGATGCGTAGAGGCGCATCTCGATCTTCCATCCAAACACCGGTACCTCGCGAATCCCGCGGTCACCCCAGATACCGATCATGAAGTACATCGGGAGCAGCACGACCTCGAAGAAGAGGAAGAACAGCACGAGGTCGAGTGCCACGAACGTACCCGTCATTCCGGCAGCGAGGATGAGCACGAACACGAGGAGGAGCTTCGGGTTGTGCGGTTCCGGCCAGTGGTTCCACGAGTACACGATGACAAGGACCGTGATGAACGAGGCAAGCACGATCATCGGGAGGGAGATCCCGTCCACGGCGATGTGGAAGTTGGCGTTGATCGCACTGATCCACGTTGTATCTGGTGCTGTACCGAACTGATACGTATCGGCAGCCGAATAGTCGAATCTCACCGCCAGGACGACGGCAAGGGCCAGCGTTGCGAGGGCGAAGAGGAGAGCGACCCACTTGAGGGCCTCCTCCTTCGCCTTCGGTATCGCAAGTACCACTGCCGCGCCGACGACAGGCAAGAAGACGATGAGGCTCAGGCCCCAACCGTTCTCGAACCAATCCATCTCGTAGCTCCTCCTAGAAAATGATGAACAGAACGACGATCACGAGAACGCCGATGAAACTGAACGCTGCGTACTGCTGAACATGACCGGTGAAGGTCCGCCGCAGCACGCTCCCTGTCGCACCGGTGGCGGCACCGGTTGCGTTGTACATGCCGTCGACCACGTTCTCGTCTGTGATCCTGACGGCTTTCGCGGTAGCAAGAGACCCTGCACCGACCGCGTTGACGATCCCATCAACGATGTTCATGTCGATCCACAGGACGAGCTTCGCGAGCGGACCCATCGTCGGCCGCACGATGCCCAACATGTAGAAATCATCGATGTAGTAGAGGTTCTCGAAGAGTGGCCACAGCACCGGGATGCGCAACCGGTCGCGCTGGACCTGTGTCTCGGCGTCCCGGCTGTAGATGAGCCAGCCGATCACCACCGATGCGATGACGATGCCAGACGTGAGCAACACAAGGGGCCAATCGAACCCACTTGCCTCGTGGTCGCCCATACCCGTAAGTGGTACCCGTGTCGCCAACCACTCCGTGAAACCGTTGTAGACGCCAGGGATGTTCGCCCAGCCCGCAGTGACCGCGAAGAATGCGAGCCCGATGAGGGGGTAGGTCATCATCTTGGGTGACTCGTGCGGATGTGCATGGCCCTTGTACTCGCCGAAGAAGGTGAGCGCCACGAGGCGGGTCATGTAGAACGCTGTGATGAACGCCCCGGCGATACCCAGGATCAGGATGAAGTTGGCGACGTTCTGACCGCTCTCTCCGGAGAACGCCATCGATGCGAGTATCTCGTCTTTGGAGAAGAACCCGGCGAACGGGAACACTCCGATGAGTGCAAGCGTGCCGATGATGAAGGTCCAGAACGTGATCGGCATCTTCTTGCGCAAGCCGCCCATGTCGGACATGTTGTTCGAGTGCACAGCGTGGATGACCGAACCGGCTCCAAGGAAGAGCAACGCCTTGAAGAAGGCGTGGGTGAAGAGGTGGAACAACCCCGCCGTGTACGCGCCTGCTCCCATGGCGGCGATCATATAGCCGAGTTGGCTCACGGTCGAGTAGGCAAGCACCTTCTTGATGTCGTCCTGGACGATCGCAAGGAACCCCGTGAGGAACAGCGTGAGACCGCCGACCACGATGATGATGTTGCGCACGTCCCCTGCAAACAGCCCCGACACGTCGATGTAAAACGGGAAGAGGCGCCCGAGGAGGTATACGCCGGCCGTGACCATCGTTGCGGCGTGCATGAGGGCCGACACAGGGGTCGGACCTGCCATGGCGTCGGGAAGCCACACGTGGAGGGGGAACTGGGCCGACTTGCCCATCGCGCCGATGAACAGCAGCAGCCCTGCCCAGAAGGCGTACTGGCTGAGCGGCCCTGCCTCACCCTTCACCACGACGGCGATGACGTCGTTGAACCGGAACGACCCGACAGATACCGCCATGATGATCGCACCCAGGAAGAGACCCGCGTCCGCGACCTTGTTCACCATGAAGGCCTTGTTGGCGGCATCGACGTTGTCGTAGTCCTCCCAATAGTGGCCGATCAGGAGGTAGGACGCGACACCGACGAGTTCCCACCCGACGATCAGTTGGATGAGGTTCGGTGCCGATACGAGAACGAGCATGCCGCCTGCAAAGAGCGTGAACGAAGCGAAGAACCACGTGAAGCGAACATCTCCATCCATGTAGCTCTTTGCGTATGTGAACACCAGCGTTCCAACGACACCGACGAGGAAGTACATCATGATGGAGAGACCATCGACGGACCACCCCCACTCGAGGACGAGGTCACCGATCCGCGCGATCTCGATCTGGCCGTAGTAGACGACACCCTGGGTAGCGTTCAGGACGAACAACACCGTGCCGTACACGGCCACGAAGGCGATCGACAGCCACGCCATGAGCCAGCCCTTGAACGGCGATCTCTTGCCGAAGAGCACGATGAGGAACGCCATGACGAGCGGGACGACGACGATCAACCATGCGTACTCGACGAGCGGGCCGCTCGTGATCCCGGGCACAAGCACTTCTGCCTCTTTGACGCCTTCTACGCCCTCCTCTGTTGCGAGGATGATCTGAGGGAGGATGGTTGCAAGAAAGCTCATCGCATCAACCCTTCATCTCGCTGAGTTCATCGATATCCGCAGACTGGCGGTTGCGGTAGATCATCAGCACGATCGCGATACCGATCGCGACCTCGGCAGCAGCAAGGGCTATGACGAACAGAGAGAGCATCTGGCCGGACTTCAACTGATCCTGAAGGTACGTGTCGAACGCGACGAGGTTGATGTTGACGGCGGCGAGCATGAGCTCCACAGATGCGAGCACGAGCACGGCGTTCCTACGGGTGATCACGCCGTAGAGGCCCATCGAGAAGAGTGCAGAGCCGAGAAGGAGGAACTGGACGATCGTCACGATCCGCCCTCCTCGTCGTCGCGCCTTGCCAGGGCGATGCCACCGATCATCGCTGTCAGGAGCACGAACGACACAACCTCGAACGGAATGACCCACCGTGTGAACATGATGTTCGCGATCTCGGCAGTGCTAGACGGCTCGAACGGAGCGATCATGGCGTTTCCGAACGCTTCGAGAACTGCGTAGGCGATCACAGCGAACAGGACGATGCTGAGGAGGCCCGCCGGAACGCGAACGCTGCGGGGGTGGCTCAGGTCTCCTTCCTCTGTCAGGGGTGCACGCGTGATCATGATGCCGATGAGGAAGAGGATGACGACCGCACCGATGTAGACCAGCACGACGGTCCAACCGACGAACTCGGCACCGAGCATGATGAAGAGGGCGGCGGTACCGGCGAGTGCGACCACGAGATACAGGATCGCCCGAACGATGTTGTTGCTCGTCACGGTCCGCCACCCCGCGAACAGCGTCGGGAGAGCGATGGCGAGGAACGCCCAGTTGGCCGCCTCCCTGAACCAGTCCGCTACCGAGACGGTCATCGTGACTCCAGTGCAGGTGGTTCGGGGACGGTTGCAAGCCACTCGGTCAGCTTCTCCTTGTCGTGGAGAAGATCGGCGATCCTCGGCTCGCTGTACTCGTACTCGGGACTCCAGAACAGTGCGTTGAACGGGCACACCTCGACACAGATACCGCAGTACATACAGAGGCTGTAGTCGATATCGAACCGGTCGAGGGTCGCTCGCGTCTTGACACGGCCGCCGGGTTTTGCGGGTGGCTGCTCCTCTTTGTGACCCTCGATGTAGATGCACCAGTCCGGGCACTCGCGTGCACACAGCATGCAAACCGTGCAGTTGTCGACATCGAGTGAGATCACTCCACGAGCGCGCGGCACCGGGATCTCCTTGACGTCGGGGTACATCGTCACCGGTGCCGGTCTGACCATGGCCTTGAACGTGACCCCCATGCCTTTGAAGAGGCCGGGGAACGGGAAGCTGATCGACTTCGACATCACAGCACCACCTTGAAGATGGACACGATGGCGATGTTGACGAGGGCCAGAGGGATCAACCAGGTCCAGGCAAGTGTCTGGAGTTGATCTTCGCGTAGCCGCGGCCAGGTGAACCGTATCCAGATGATGATGAAGACGAGGACCCCGATCTTCCCGATCATCATCGCCGGGCCCAGAACATTCGCCATGACTCCGGTGACGCC
>VAPM010270555.1_pt1 | contig 20248 bp, 16 predicted proteins | sample 3395091 | NCBI WGS metagenome assembly VAPM01 (sample SAMN08290445, study PRJNA428436) | hydrothermal vent metagenome | isolation source: Deep-sea hydrothermal vent chimney 3 | place: Pacific Ocean: Juan De Fuca Ridge
CCATGATTAACATAATCGCCCATATTCATAATATGTGGTTAAAAGAATTGGTTCAGGGTGGATTGATTGCAGTATTTGCCATGATTGCTCTAATTATTCATGGAATGAGAAATGCTACACGGTGTCTCCATATCAATCCTGGAGATGAAACCGCAAGAATTACGCTTGTGCTCTTAGTCGCAATGATAGTCTCAACCCAGTTCAATCCCTCTGGAACATCTGTTTTCTGGATGTTACTCGGATTTTCCTTAGCCAAAATCAGCACAACTTCAAATCGGAACAATCCCCATAAAGTTATTAAAAACAGGCATAATATGGTTTCGTTACAGGAGGGGCAATAGTGTTCCAGGTTCTCTTGCAAAAAGGGTCTAATACTCTCAACTGTTCTCCAGTCCACGTATTACACCTGATGACGACATTAATTGTTTGCATCATGACTGTTTCATATCCGGCTGAGGGCACTACAGATATAGTTACCCTCATACAAGAGGATATGCAATTTATTCCACTAAAAAACACTGGCTTACCTGGTTTTAACTCGCCCATGGGGCTTCCACGCCTTGCTCAAGGAAAGTATACATCACCCAAGCTTCTACAGGGCGCAAAAAAACTACCCGTTTATGCATTACGTTATCCTGGAGGAACGGTAGCAAATTTTTTTAATTGGGAATCACAAACTCTTGACGAAGGTATGATCAACAAAGTTGGTAAAAAACGAATGATTCAGCTTATCAAGACTGAACGCGATCGAAACAATGGGAAGCTTACTCGGGTTGATCTAGAATCATTTTTTGTTGCTAACAAAACTCTTGGCTCCATGCCTTTCCTGGTTCTAAATCTACTTACATCACAGACTAACTCCATCATCAAAACAATCGATGATATAAAAGCCCATAATCACGAATCTATTTACTGGGAACTTGGTAATGAATTATCGCATGATGTCTATGAGGAAAAATATGATATTCCAGGTGGCTGGAATGTAAATATTTATATAAATAAAGCAAGCACAATAGCAGCCCATATTCGGAAAAAATATCCTAAAGACAAGATTGGGATAAACGTCACAGACATAGTAAATGGCAGAGCTTTGACGGGTAATAAGTTAAGTAACGTTGAACGTAAAAGGCGTAAGTGGGACTTAGCAGTCAAATCAATAGAGAGCTATGATGCAGTTATTATACATCCATATGTGTTTTTGACAAAAAAAAATAATATGCTGCTTAAACGGCTAACCGTTAAAGACTCGCCTGTTATTATGGGGAATAAATTATCTGATGCACGATGGCGGTGGCTGTTTTCCAGTGCACAGGTTATCCCAGATATTTACGCGGAAAGACTGTCAAAACGATTTCCCGGAAAAAAGATTTGGCTAACCGAAGTTGGTATTGCCGGAGATCATGGTTTGAAAAATGACAGTGGACGCCTCTACCGATTACTGTTCAACGTGGCCTACTTTTCTTCCTGGATGCGTTATTATCCACAAGTCGAATCATATCTTTACCACGGCCTGTTTTTTGGGGGAGGAAATAGCGCAGTATTGTATCGTGATTATTCCTACACAACGAATGGCCTCGCATTTGCATTTATTGGTACGGCTCTTGAAGATGCAACTGAAATTGCAACTCCTGTATTTTCCTCATCACCCACCTACAGAGGTATAGGGCCACACAAGAACGTACAAATCAAAATGCTAAGTGGCTTATATACACGTGGCCCTACAGGAGACCGTTTATTAATAGTTAATACAGGAAATCAGGAAATTACGTTTCAACTTCCATTTAAGGGCGTTCATATGATTGAGTATGGCGGCGACACCCACTATATTACCAAACAATCTGAGATGACAACTCTTGATGATTTACCTGTGCATTTAGTGCAAGATATAAAGATTAAGATCAAACCTTTCTCAGTTATCCTGCTAGATACGTCTAAATTAACAACTACAAGTGCACGTCCAAAATAAACAAGAGCGTATAATACGGTTCAACTATGCCCACTCAACAAAATAGGAAATTTACACGTCTGGTTAGACATGCGAAAAAGAAAATTCGAACTTCGCTACACGGTCTCCGACCATCCGGTATTCAGGGTCGTTTTATCGCTCCCCGTATTTTATTAAATAGTATTCCCAAGGCCGGAACGCATCTGCTAGAAAATGCATTAGAACAATTCCCATTGTTACGTAATGCAGGCCGCCGTACTGTCAGTTGCTGGGAATCAATTTCACCAACTACCCTTCATTCTGTAAACACAATTGGAAAAGGTGCATTTTTGAACGCACACTTGACACCACAACCAGAGCTATTTGACCTGATTCAGAATCGCAATATCAAGGTCTTGTTCGTTATACGAGATCCACGTGACATAGCAGTGTCACATTTCAAGTATGTAAGTAATATTGATTTTACCCACCCTCTGCACTCACCTTTTGCCGAATTACCAGATGATAATGCACGTTTGCTTGCTTCGATAAAAGGTATTGAAGGTCTTAAACCACCAATAGGTGAAATGCTGAAACGCTTCGCACCATGGATGGAACATAAGAGTATATTGGTTTGCCGTTTTGAGGATTTGATTGGCCCAAGCGGTGGAGGAACTAAATCTCAACAATTAACTACTCTTCAATCAATCTCCAATCATCTAGATATAAAAATATCTGCTTCTCAACTTGAGCATATAGCTGATCGAACGTTTTCCTCCAAAAGCTCGACTTTTCGTCAGGGAAAGGCTGGAAACTGGAGGAATCACTTTAATGATTCACATATAGCTGCATTCAAGTCTGTTGCGGGAAATGAACTTATCCGCTATGGCTATGAGCATGATATTGACTGGTAAGACGATTCCCCAGGTTGATACAAGGGTAATACTTAGGACTTTAACTTAAGACTATAGGGTTGTAAAACTATGACTATACCAAAAATCAGTGTTGTCATTCCATCATATAATCAAGGGAACTATCTGGAGCGAACTCTGCTGAGTGTTATCGATCAGCAATATCCTAATCTTGAACTTATTGTGATGGATGGTGGTTCCACAGATAATAGTGTAGATATTATAAAAAAATATGAATCAGAAATAGCTTACTGGGTAAGCGAGTCGGACAATGGGCAAACAGATGCACTCGCTAAAGGATTCAATAAATCAACAGGTGATATACAGTGCTGGTTGAATAGTGATGACTTACATGAACCAATGACATTAAAAAGTGTAGCTGAATATTTTTCAAAACATCCAAATATAGATGCTGTGTTTGGAGGAACTTTATGGATTGACGAACATGATAAGCCTCTTCGAGTACAACATGAAATCCCCTTTAACCGTTTTATATGGCTACATACATATAATTATATAATGGGGATGTCCATGTTCTGGCGTCGAGGAATATATGAGCGCTCAGGAGGGCTGAATCCAGAATTTATACTAGCGATGGACGGCGATCTCTGGGCTCGTTTTTCGAACGTTGGTAAAATTGGACATGTCAGAAAAATCTGGTCACGAATGCGATTTTACCCTGATCAAAAAAATCGTCGATTGCGTGAAGCCAGTGACCGGGAAGATCTACTTATTCGCGCACGAGAATGGGGTACAGAAAATCCACCCTTCCTGTCCAGCAAACGAAAAATTGCCCAATTACTAAGGGTTTCCTGGAAACTTCTATCAGGTTGCTATCCTATAGGATACCGTCGTTATATGGAAAAAATGAACACAAAATAAATATTCGTTAGACTATGATCAATAATAAGTTTCATATGACCGAATCAATTCCCGGAAATTTAGTATTAAATACTTATATCCACGCCCTCAACTGGGATGAGACACTTAATCTGGTTAATGACTGGATAGTTACTGGTGAATCTAAATATGTATGTCTTTGCAATGTACATTCTGTAGTAACCGCTCAAACCGACCCGGTCTTTGCTTCGATACTTGAACAAGCCGATTTGGTGTTACCCGATGGCATGCCAGTAGCCTGGGTACTGCGACATAAGGGCTTCAAGGGACAACCCCGAATTGGAGGGCCGGATTTAATGTGGCGATGCTGTAATAAACTCGAACACAATGAGAAATCAGTTTATCTTTATGGTTCTACACAGGAAACTTTGGAAAAACTCCAGGCTACTCTGCAACGCCAGTTTCCAAATTTGCACATCGCTGGTGTACTAAGCCCACCATTCAGAGAGCTTTCCCCAGAAGAGGAATTGGATATAATCCATAAAATTAATAATTCTGGCGCACATGCAGTCTTTGTGGCACTTGGTTGCCCCAGGCAAGAGGCATGGATGCTTCGCCAACGTGGTAAACTTAATGCTGTAATGTTCGGTTTTGGAGCAGCATTTGATTTTTATGCTGGAACAATACGTAGAGCTCCTGCCTGGATGCAACACACTGGATTTGAATGGCTCCACCGTCTGGCCTGTGAACCGAAACGACTCTGGCGACGATATCTTGTTACTAATACAAAATTTATATTGTTAGTACTATTTGAGATTTTTCGAAAATAGTTTTATATATCACAGTATATTATCCAGTAATAAGCAAATAACCACTAATAAATTATTTCTTATTTTGTTACAGTCAGAATATTATTAGCATTAATGATAAAATCATTATTGCAAAACAATAACAACCTTATTAAAGAAATACTAGCCTAGTACAAAGGTAACATAAAACATGTCAAAATTATCACGTGGAGTTAACAATTTTATTGGTAATCTTATAGGAGAACCTTATTACAGATGGTTTATCCAACATGAGGTAAACCGCGGTCGAGGATGCTCACCAATACTTGTTTGGCAGATGGGTAAGGTTGGATCTAGCAGTATACTGACATCGCTTAAACATGCAGTCGGTCAATCTCCCCTTTTCCACATACACTTGTTAAGTGATACCATGTTAAAAAAAGGGGAGCTTTACAAAAAATCAAAAATACAAGGAAACCGTGCTTATTTGCGTAATGTTTGTATGCGAAAAATACTTATTTCAAGCATGAAAGCAGGGCAAAAATGGAAAATTATATCGCTTGTCCGCGAACCTGTAGGACGTAATCTGTCATCTTTTTTCCAAAATCTGGATTTATTTTATTCCGATAAAGTATTGCAGAACACGAATTTTTCCAATCTTTCTGTAGATAATCTTATCGAAACTTTTTTAAACAAATTTGACCATAACCGTCCACTGGAATGGTTTGATGAAGAAATAAAGGAATTACTAGGACTAGATGTGTTTTTAGAGGGTTTTCCAGCATCCAGAGGTTATAAGACTTACACTGGTGAAAACTTCGATCTTCTCTTATTGCGCATGGAAGACCTCAACGAGATTGCGTCTGAAGCATTTCCTCCTTTTTTAGGGTTACCCAGCTTTGAACTAATCAGCAAAAATGTAGGCTCTGATAAGACCTATGCAAACAAATACCGGGAAGTGAAAAAACAAATTGCTTTTTCAGGTGAATACCTTGATCGATGTTACAATTCGAAATACGCTCAGCATTTCTATACTGATAAAGAATTGGAAGAATATCGTAAGCGTTGGTTAAAAAACAACAGCTAGCTAACCAGAAAAGAAGCTTAACTATCTATCATATAACAGAAAATTAGTATGATTATATCTCATAAATATAAATTTATTTTTATAAAAACAGTAAAAACCGCAGGTACGAGTATTGAGGTTTTTTTAAATAATCATTGTGGAGATGAGGATATTATAACTCCAATATATCCTAAGGAAGATAGGCACACTCCGCAAAATTATGATGGTTTTTTTAATCCTTTCCCTGAGTTGTTATCTAATAAACCAACGGTACTAAAAAGAACAGTCCTCAATTTAATTGAAAAGAAAAAATTTTACAACCATATACCAGCTTCAATTGTAAAGGCAAGACTTCCAAATAAGATTTGGAATAATTATTACAAGTTTTGCGTTGAACGGAATCCATGGGATAAAACGATATCCCACTTTAATATGTTAAGACATAGAGCAGAAGGAAACTTAACTTTTGAACAATACTTGCAGAATAAAAAGTTTTGTCTTAACTACAAACGCTACACAGATAGATGGAATAGGGAAAAGATCATTGTTGACAGAGTAGTTCGATATGAGAAACTCTCTGAGAATTTGAGTGAGGTTTTTAGTTTGCTTGGTATCCCGTTTTCTGGTGAGTTAGGTGCTAGCGCAAAAGGAGGTTACCGTAAAAATAAACAACACTACCGGGAATACTATAATGATACCAGTAAAAAATTTATTGCTGATGTTTTCGAAAAAGAAATCAAGATGCATGGATATATATATTAAGTGGGATGTATATAAACACAAAACTTATTAAGCTGACCTGCTTTCACTATAAAACATAACAAATTAACTACCCAAACGTCACAAATGTATACACCACCACTATTAAAACGTTTCGCATTCCGAACCCAACGAATCATAGGACGTTATCCATTACTTTTCTACCCCATACGCAAACGTCTCAGCAAGCATCCTGAGCTAGCAGTTCAACATGATACGGCGCTTGTTATTGAAGGCTTCCCTCGATCCGGGAATTCATTTTCAATTGTAGCTTTTGAACAGGCTCAGACACAACCAATAAAAATTGCCCACCACTCACACACACCATCCCAAATAATCGCGGGTGCCAGAATGGGTATACCAATAATTGTGCTGCTAAGGGAACCTGTCTCGGCAATCTGCTCTTTAGTTGTACGTGAAAACTATCTTACACTTAATTTGGCCCTTTGGGATTATATAAATTTCCATAAACGCATACTTCCTTTCAAAAAGCATTTTCTTGTTGCACCTTTTGATATAATTACTTCAAACTTTGGTGAAATCATATTCCAACTAAACCAAAAATATAATACGGATTATGGAATATTCAATCACACTGAAGAAAATGTAGCTAAAGCCTTTACAAGGCTAGATACATTTGAAATTACTTCAGATGGAAACAACGTAGATGAGAACAGAGTTGCCCGTCCATCGCAAAGCAGAAAAAACCAAGCAGCCTATCTAAAGTCAGAGCTTTTGTCTCCAAAATATAGTAACCGTTTGGCAATAGCACAATCCTTGTATAATAAATTAAACAAACAAGACTAAATATCCAGAAAGCTTGTTAGTGACCTGCAAAATGCATGACATTAATCCATGCGATTATCTGACAGATGTTTTGCAACGTGTAAGCATGCATCCAGCCCCTAAAGTTGATGAGCTTATACCTCGAAACTGGAAAGAAAAGTATTCTGGAAGTTTTTTAGGATCAGATTTGGATAGGATCGGTCAATAGCGTTCTAGAAGGACAGCAAACCCGCTCCAAATTTATCTACAAATGATGTGACAAAGCTGCAGGGGATTGCTCTACTACCATGCACTTAACACAGGTTATCGGTTAATAAGGGACGTTTTGAGCATTTATTACTACTTCAAATCACGCACTGGCCAAACATAATGCAGCGCGGTTTTATCGCTCTGATCGATATCACCAAAACTCATATGAACAGGACGTGCCCGCTCGTTAGCGTTGTTCAAAGAAGTTGATGACCAGTATAAATCAGAAGCAACCCCGATAAACGGGTGAGCATCAGGTAAAGCGGGTACTTTGTTACCAACATCGATAAGACTGAACAGCTCAAGAACGTTGGGAATGCGCCATTCTCCGTTAGTTGAGTTGTCACTCAGTTCACATGATCCATTTGCGAGACTGGCTACCTGGATAAACGACGCATTCCAGTTCTGCAAGCCGACACATCCTGCATCCTTGAGCCATACCAGATTCGTCAGCAGATCAGTAACTGTCCCATCGTTGTTATCCACAAAACGCGGTGAAGGCCACTCAACTCCACTTTGATATTCTCCGTCGTCGCCAGTCACATAGCTTGTTGTCTGTCCAGAAGCCGGAACCGGTGCAGGTGATCCGGCGTAAGCGTTGAAAACAGGCAAAGAGGTAATAATACAAATACCGGCAAGGTAACCCAACATTTTCACCAGTATCATTGATTTAGATTGTTTGCAGGACATTGTCTATGGTTTCCTGAAAGTATGTATTTACGGCTGATTCTTTACCGGCCACGCAAAGTGTGGGCTTCCATTAACCGGGTGTGCATCATTCGACTTGAGCCTACGCTCCAAATTCCCTCCGGCAATTTGCACACCCCACGCACGGGTTGCCAGATTTTCCAAGCTGGATGAAGATGACCAGTGGAAATAATTTTCCACTGTCAGGAAAGGATGTCCAGCGGCAATAGCAGGCTGCGTAACGCCAAAATTAACGATACTGACCATCTCCTTAACACTAGGCAGGCGCCAATCTCCGGACGTGGAATTATCCGTTAATCCACACATACCACTAGCCAGATTAGCAACTGCCACAATCGCATCTGGCCAGTTGATTTGTCCCAAACAACTGCTTGCGTTCTTCAACCAGATAAGCCCGGTCAGATTATCAGTAACGCTCCCGTCTCCATTATCAGTAAATCTCGGGCTTGGCCAGGCAACACCCTTCAGAAGATCAGCATCGTCTCCTAGCGTAAATGAAACAACCTGACCTGTTGCTGGTACAGGAGCAGGAACCCCTGTATCTAGCCAGTATGCATTGGGAGTCCCCAGGCTTCCGACACCTGAAAATACATGTCGCGCAGGCAGAAGTGAATCCATCTTGTAAGCAATACCGACAACAGAACTCGAACCGAGGGTGATATTGACTCCGTCCTGACCAACACCTACAACGCTGGAAACATTTACCCAATTATTTCCAGTCGTCAGAACATCATCAGCATTGAAATGAACAGCCTGGGTGCCCAGAAGAGGTTCTGCCGTAATCAACTCCAGCGTGACTTCCTGCGTATTACTGTCCGTAGTCCAGCGGAATTCCGCAATATTCCCTGCACCGTTACCCAGAAATAGGCCCTTGTCCTGTGCCTGGAATCTAGGCCTTTGTCCGAGACGAGCCATATCGGCAATCCACCCCGTCGCCGGAGGCGATAACGCCGCTGGGCCAATTTTCAACTGTCTTGGGTAAACCTTGCCATTCTCAATCACCGATATGAAGGCCTTGCTCCCCTTGGGCAATTCAAAGTCGACACCATCCTGGCCGCTAAGAACAACAGATTTAAGCCTGAATCCATAGCTGAATACTTCAAGTACGTCCGTGCCACTATTCAGGCGAAATCCTTGCACTGATGTAGGTGGCTGTGTGGATAGCAACGTTACGTCAAAATCCCGCCGCGTACCATCTCCACTGACTCGCAGCCTGTAGGAACCATCATCTGTATCTTTCCACAGATAGACGCCTAAGTCCTGTCCTGGCACGTAGCTAGGTGCTCCGACTTGTGCGGGCGAATACGACTCACGAATCTGAATAACCTGGTCAGCCAGGATGTCTGTTAATGTTTGCACAATGCCACTAGGCCAATGCACTTTGATCACGTCGGCCTTCTGGTTTTGGGCAAGGCCAAAGTGGATACGCTGGAAATTTTGCCCCACTGCATGCATACCTCCATCCTGGAAACGCACCTGCGTTTGTCCACCGGTTTCCACCTCAACAAATGCGCCAATCGCATCACGGGTACTCTTGACACCAATCAGATCTATTTCCAGCCAATGGTTGCCATTGCCGGTGTTGTGGAATAATTCGTGAGGACCATCATAACCTGAACGAAGATCGCTACGACCATTGGTGACAAACAGATCCAAAAAACCGTCGAGGTCATAATCAGCAGTGGACACCGATTCTCCGCTACCTAAAGTAGAACCTTCGGCATTTCCAGCACCAGAAACCAGCGAGAAGTGTCCCATACCGTCATTTTTGAAGATCTGGTTAGGCTCGTTGTTAGCAGCATTGCGGTTAACAACGTAAAGATCCAGATCCATGTCATTGTCGAAATCTCCGAACACACCTGCACGCGTGGGACCAGTAAAATTTATACCAGAGGTTCCGTCATCTGCTAGGAAACGCCCCACACCATCGCCCAGGTACAGGTAATTTTTGCCGAAGTTCTCAGCTGGTATATTCACAGTAGACAGACTCGAAACTGGCAGATCGGACTCGATATGAAACTCGATATTTCTACCGCTGGTCGTTCTTCCGATCCGGAAGTGCCATGTTCTGATTGCCGGGTCGTACCATACCCAGATTGTACGAGTACCACCCATCACAATGGTAGGCTCTCCCAGTACATCAAGAGAACTGGCATCAAGTATTATAGAATCCCAATTACTACCATCCGGCACCGATGCTTGGGCAGCCCCCAGGCCGAACTCTCGTCTGAGTATACTCAGACCAACAGTGATCGTGATGCTCGAACCGTCAGTCACAAAATCAAATCCGTCCAGCACATTTGCAGTCGCGCGATAGGCAGCCTCCAAGACGTTGCCTTCGGCTAACACCTGCGACAGGGTGCCCTCGCGAATCACATAAAGATCCAGAATACCATCACCATTGACATCACCATAGGCATAATCACCTCCGCTCCTGCTATTAACTCCCGGAAGAAAAGTCTCAGCTGTATTGTCTACCCATATGCCGTCTACACGCGTAAAGGATTTCCCCAGGTTAAACAAAATATCCGGAATTGCCGATGGTTCCGGGCCGGTCAGCAACGAAGCCAATACAGCACCGACGCCGAAACTTTGAACTGCTTCAAAGCTGTTATCCGGCTTCTGGCGGAACAATATTGATAGATTTTCTGGGTATTTAGATGCAGCGCTTGTTATAACGATGTCCAGCAGCCCATCATTATTTTCATCCAACCAGGTCGGTGTCCGGTCAGACCAACCCCAAGAGAGACCAGTCACAGCAGGATCGTGGTAGGTAAGGGTACCTGACTGGTTTATGTAGAATGCTGTGCCGACATCCGCACCACCGCTTACATTCACAGCATCCTGGTCACCATCATTATCATAATCTGCCCAGGAGCTTCCGTGCGGATCGGGTTGTCCGAATGTCAGCAGCTCGTGCGTAGCAGCAACATCAACGAATGTTCCATCACCTTGATTCTGATACAGGGATGCATCCTTGAAGTGGTTGGAAAGAAGCGCATCTGGTAACCCATCGCCATTTACATCGCCCCAGGAGATTCCAAACGTATTATCGCTTCGGATCACGCCAGCTGCTGCGCTGACGTCGTCAAAAAGAATTGAACTGAATCCAATTGGCCCCGGCGCTTTAAAAAACAGTGCATTCATCATAGCAAGATCAGCATAGTTCACTGTTCCGTCACCGTTAAGATCTGCATTCGGATCATTGCTGAACAAGACTGACTTCAAATAACTCTGATCAGCAAGATCCACTATTCCATCGTTGTTGAAGTCTGCGTCACAGATGCTACCATAACCATCCGAATCACTATCTCGTTGATCGGCATTAGCGGCCAACCTGCAATTGTCGCATCCGTCACCAACACCATCACCATCCAGATCCTGCTGATCGGGATTGGGAATAAAAGCACAGTTGTCCAGTAAATTTTCAATGCCATCGCGATCGAAATCCAGTGCCGCAACATCTCCATCACGAACAGCCCAGGAATAGTTGTGGTGCCTCTTCTCGGTTCCCCACTGTAAACCACTATAGAGGCTGAAGTAAGCGTTACAATCAGAACCTGCGAGATTGGGGCAGTCCGAAATTGCGCCTCCAAAATGGTAAAAATATAGCTGTAAATTGTTAAATTTCGCCAAATTCAGATCATCGTTAGCGAGAAGCGTACTGGGGTTCAGCGAGGCTGTACCCCCAAGTTCGCTATAAAACAAATGCCCTAACTCACTTCCTGAGCAGTTGTAACCAAGCGAATCGGTCCGAGGTGTGTTATCAAGATCAGTACAAGCAGTATCAGGCATCAGTGTGACCGGCAAACGCCAGTCATCAAATGAGACACCTCGTATTGAATCGAAATAGACCATCTGATCGGCCCAAGCCACAGCACCCCACCAGTTCATTTGTCCTGAATAATTTCCGTTACTGTCTTTTAAAAAATCGTCAGGAGTAAGTACACGCCCTGCAACCGATCCAACCGCTGCGATAATTTCGTTAACCCGTGCATCGGTCAATTCCGTTGCAGCATAATTCGCGTTTGACAACCAGGTCAGATTCGACTCTGTGTCATAAATCAATCCGCCACCACGGTCAATCAATTCAGCCTGAACTGGTAATGAAAAACCAAGCATAGCAGTACCAGCAAAAATGGCGCTCCTGATAAGTGTATTTTTTATTTTTCTCATGTCTGAAAATAACGGTTCAATATTTATCGATAACCATGTCATACATGTTGAAAATTTAGAATGCAGACTATTCACACGTATTCCACAAAGCTGCGCGAAGCTACCCCGACGGGGAAACCGGCAATCAGTTGAATCTCGGCGGTCGGAATCATACTGGCTTTTGAGAGTTCGCCCATAAGTTCTGCCAGATTAGCAATCACGTCATCAGATAACGAGCCAAAATTCATCATATGAAGCCGACGAATCCTGCCAGAAAAATATGTTCCCGCAAGGGAAGAGCCATCTATTTGCATCGCACCGACTATCAAAGCAGTAGCAGAATCAATCTGCTGTGGATAAATTTCACCTATATTACGCAAAGTTGAAGGCGGGGATGTTGACTTGATGTCAGTAGCATCAGTGTAGGCATGAACATAAACAGCATCTACACCTGTACCTGCTGGCCGGTGGTCAACATAACAAAAGATATTAGTCAGGCTATTGCTCAGGCTTACTTTTGTATCTCGGACAACGGTAATGTAATTACGGTTCTGTAATCTGAAGCGCACTTTACCATTGGTCAGATACTCGATTCGCAATCCGTCAGTGTTTCCCGAGCTGTTATAGCCACAAGAAAGTATCGTTTCGTTAGCAACAGGAGCAGCGTCCAGATCAAGCTGAAAACCAATCAAATAACCGCCACTTCTCGGCAACGCAACACTATCAAATAACAGAGAATCCGTAGTCCAGGGTGTAATCAGACTGGTACTGGAACCATTGCCATTAAACCAGTTGTTGGCTGCTGCCCACGGATCACCATTCTGTGTAACAAAATCAGGCAGCGGATTTTGAATCCCGTTTGCCAGTCCATTGGACTCCAATGGAAAATAACACCAATTGAAAGTCATAGTGCTACCATTTGATTACGTGGAGTTAGATGGTCTAGTCGCGCTGAATATTTAACAATGCCACGACCACCATCGATATGAGCAATCTCTATGCTCATCGGCGATTGATCTGCGTTAACTGTGACCAACATGAAATTATGGAGAAAGCGATCACCATTTGCATTCACGGAATGCTCAGCGTACTGTAGTTGCGCGCCCCAGCCCCAAGGACGACCTGCGCGGGAAAAATTCCTTCCACCCGTTGAGAGAGAATCGCCAAGCGTTCCGGCACTCCAGGCCCAGAACTCGTCCATCTTAAGCGTATGAACAGTGTGAGTATCTCCGTAGATCGAAATCAAGTTTCCATCAGTACCATTCAAATTCGGCCGCGACGCCATATCATCGTGCCAGGCCTGTGCCTCAGCCCTGTGCCATTCAAGCCATGGCTGACCCACCAGAGTGAACCCCGATTCATGGCAAGCAATCTTGAAAGGATGCGAATTCACATCCAGAAATGACATATGATCAGCTATTTGCTGCGCACCGTAGCATGTTGTATCTGTTGGTAACTGCGAGTCGTAAGGTTCAATGAATTTGGACATATCCCAGAGCGATAATCGCACCGGACCCATATCTTTACCCCAGTACCACTCTCCTTTTCTTAGCGGTTCAGGATTTATATTGCCGTAGAATGCATCCCACTCTACACCTGCTACCTCCTCGAGACTACCCGATCCGCGAGTGCACGCTTTCTTCTGTTTGTTACCTGCTGCTGCTGCGTTGGCATCCCCCCTACACCAGTTGCCAGCTATCGCATGGTCACCACCAGAGTAACAACATGGAAGGTTACGGTATACCCATTGCCGATCCGGCATCATCCACTTCGGCTGACTTGGTATCAAACCGTAGTTTGCGGCCCATGATTTGGCATAATCTGTACCAATTCCAGTATCCTGTGGAGCCCCAGTTGAAACCATTCCGGTATCCAGATCATTTATCGCCAAGCTGTCGGTGTAATGTACATCATCCACAATAAACATATGCACTACCGGAACCGCTGAACTCTCTACAAGCCGGCGTATGGTACGATAAGTGTTTGTCGGATTATTCGGTGTCTGTCCATCGCAGGTCGCAACGATAAATGCGAAAGAAGTAGACTGGTTGTCGGGTAGTGTGTGAAAGGAACCGTCCAGCACCTCACCAGCTTGCGCAATTGAATAAGTGTATCCGGTCCAGGGAGTCAAATCAGATAAAATTATCCTTACTGTCCATAAGCCACGATCCGGCAGTTCATCTACACGTAGTGACGGAAGCTCGATAGTCACAACCCCGCCACCTGAAACGGTTACTGTGATCGGAAAGGTATCTGGATCCTTGAGAGTAACGACATTGAGCAGTTGCCGGTTTGTGGATATATCACCTAGTCTGACAGAAAATAACATATCGATTACCCTATCTTAGCAAAAAATGGTACTGGAAAACGACGATCCTCTACATAGAGCTGTTCTATAGGCTTGTTAACATGCGGCTCTTCTATGCGCATTACCACACCAACCTTCCCTCCCTGGAAGCTAACGGGAGTCTTCAAACCTTTCCCCAGCAAACGAGCACCTGAAGGGACAAGTATCGTATCAGTTATCGTAAACGCTCCATTTGCAAGTATCGCTACATCTCCAGTTCGAGCGCTTGCCGTTAGCGCAGCATTAATAGCCTGAGTATCGTCACCGCCAGATGGTTTTATCACAATGCCATTTTTTGATAGAGCTATAGTGGGGTACGTGAAGGTCAGTCCAGTCACTGCCGAATATTTAATGAATTCGCGCCGGTTCATTTAGTATCACTCCGTTAATTCAATTTTAGGAACGCAGAATAATAACTGCCATAGCTATTGGTAATGGATCGCCACTACAAGTTATGTAGATATTCATAATTATTAATAATTAAAATTAGCGCTCCATAAATATCAAACTTTGGAGAACACCATGAAGGCTATAAAATATCACTACAGTCCCGTTAATATATCGCGACATTATTATTCTGTGTTGTTCGCAAATTCAAAGACTTGGTATATTACGGAGTTAACATATTCATCCTTCACTTATATGACAAGTTTAAGCAGGACAGCTAATGCCTAAACAGTATAACACAAAAAATTATCAATTGCATGTCCTAATAGTGAGAATATAACTAAAGTTAGTGTTCAAGCACTTGAAAAAAATGGCGTATCTATATTGATTTCATGTTACCAGGCATTAATTAACGGATCTTGCCACCTCTTCGGCTTCCTTAAGAATCTTCATAATTTTTTATTCATTGAATCGTTTTGCCATCGTTTCCACCAGTTCAATTAACTAACGTTTCAACCGGGTGAACATATTGGGCTGGTCACATGCTATTGCCTTAGTAGATTGAATTCAGAAAGTACCAAATTCATCTACAATCAAGATGTATTTGCAACACCTGCCCCTAATCCACCGAAAGTATTACCAGTCTTATTCGACACACCTAAACACTTAACATGTGATGAATATTACTCGTTAGCCGATAATATGTCACAAGATGACTTGTTCGTAGATACTTCTCAATTGCTCATAATTAGTTTGCGATGAATATTTCTTCTCATATTCTTGCCGTGCAGATTCCCCCATACTTATTAGTTCATCTGGATGATTTTCTGCCCAGGCAATCTTTTCGGCAAGTGATTCTGCTGAACCAGGCTCAAAGAGCAGGCCAGTTTTTCCATCTGAAACAAGTTCAGACAAAGCGCCTATTCTACTGGCGATAACTGGAAGTCCATTAGCAAATGCTTCTATCACAATCAGTCCAAATGTTTCATACCAGATACTGGGAACTACTAAGTAAGTTGCGCTACACATAGCATCCTGAACCTCTTTAGGATCTTTCCAGCCATGAAGCTTAAATTGAGCACACGATTCAAGTGTGCCAGCCATTTCACCTGTACCAATAATATCTACATTGAGGCCTGGGATATGTTTAACTGCAGACATAAGACATGCCAGACCTTTTTCAGGCGAAAGTCTTCCAACGAACAAACCTCTTTTCCGCTTCTTGGATTCCGGATAATGAATATTAACAAAATTTGGCTTTACATATATTTTTTTCGCCGACATCCCCCCCTGAACAAATTTGTTTTTAGAATAATCTGTTAAAGCAATATATGCAGAAACTTTGTTTTCATAGGTTTTTATTAAGCGATGCATGGTTAACATGCTTGCAACAACAGCTGTTTGCAAAAAAGATTCACGATAGCATTTGTGCAATACGCTACGCCAAGGCAGACATCCAACACAATCCTCACATATGCGCTCTTTACGCAAAAGCATCGCCTGTGGACATAATAAACGGAAATTATGAAGCGTTTGAATAACAGGAACACCATATTGACTTGCTGTCCAATAGATTGATGGTGAGATTAAAGGAAAAGTATTATGAACGTGAATTATATTAGGTTGAAACTGTTCAATTATCTTACGTAAATTCTTTTGTGTTCTGAAAGACCAGACAGTCTCAGTCGCAAGTCGTACTTTAGACATGGCTGTAATAGACTTGTTATTTTCTTCATATAACTTTACTCCATGCCCATGCTGAGACAATAACTTTATTTCAGCCTCAACAACTAAATCTTCGCCACCCCGCTTCAGGTATTTGTTATGCATAATCAATATTCGGGGCTTCATAAGCATGATTTAATAATACAAGTTTTATATGGACTGTTTGGAAATTAGAAATACCGATGATTCATTTTTCTATCGTGCCGTGTACGAATTAAATGACGAAGCATTTTTAATTGAAATTTTCGTTCTAAATAGCCATAGGACATGCGAATTAAATCTGAGGCTAAATGATCGGCATTTAAAGTAATAGACTTTAGATCCTGCTCAATCTTTACGTAATCATAATTCATTACTGAAAGTCTGTCAGTTCCAAGCCATTCAAGATAATTTTTTGCCCACAAATACCTGGTGGGTGTGGCCAATGTTTTCTTCCATTTCTCTAACGGTTCTTTACTAAGAGAGGAATATTGCTTAATTCCAGTGGGATCTCCCATACGACCCTTAAAACTAACATTCTGAAATTTTTCTAACAATGAATGAGAAACTTCTAAATCGAGATTCTTTAGTAATTTTTCAATAGATTGCTCTGGTGATGTTAATAATTCTTCATACTGAATCGTCGTGATCCTGTCACGATGATCCTGGTACGTTTTAATCATATTATCTAGACCATCATAAAGATCAATAGTATATTTGAATAAATTCCAACGACCACCTCCAAAAGTTTCAATTATAGATGCTGCTGAGGCAAGTGGATTACGCCATAAAAAAACAAACTTACTATTAGGAAAAATTTTCATGAGTTCATCAATTACTAAAATATTTTTTGGGGTCTTTTCTAAATAAAATTGCTTATTGTCTGGTGTTACAGACTGAAATAAATCCACGGCAAAATTATTTATCGCCTGATAATAATCTAGCTTCTTTTCAGGTAGTAACTTACAGAAATCATCTATAGCACCTACTGCATGTGTATGCCCATACTCAGCAAAAACTTGACCCGAATGTAATGAATAAAGCTGTGGCAATAATAACCAGGACTCTGCGGTAGAATGCACAGATGGATGTGCTGTCAAAATTCTCTGCAACAGAGTTGATCCTGCACGTGGTAGTGATATCAAAAATATAATGTTACTGTCAGACCAAAGCATAAAGGTTAACCAAATTTGTATTAAGGTAAATATCCGCTATTTCGTGCTTGCTTTACTTCGCATTTTCTCGGCAATTACGGAATATATCTCCCTAAAACCACGTAAACTTACGTAAGTACGTAATCCAAGAACATCCTGGCAGTGCCAACATAGAAATATATTATAAATGCCTAATCCTGTGCTAGCAGCTATAGCAGCACCAACAGCACCCATTTGCGGTATTAGTACAATACCTACACCCAGGCTGATAGATGTAGCAATTATTGCACTACGTAGTACCCGTCTCTCGTTTCCAGTCATAGCAAGAGCAACCGTAGCGGAACCAGCATAAACATTAAACAATAACCCTGCAGAGAGTATTAACAGAGGATTGATCCCACCACGATAATCGTTACCGAATACTAACTCAAGCACATCAGCACCAACAAATAAAAATACAATAAATATTAACGAGCTGGGTACTGCTGTTAGCAATGCTGATGCGCTTAACAATCGAGAAAGTTTTTCATGTTCATTGGAGCTATACAGGCTTGCGACCATCGGCATAATAACATTATTGGCAATCAGAATCGGCATTGCAATAAGAGCGCTAACACGTGCCGCAGTTCCAAATAGAGCAAGTTCACCTTCCATTTGTGTTGCACCAAGAATCCATATGGGGGCTTGTACCATAATAATTCTCAGAGTCTGTGTAATAAACAACGGTAGTGAAGGACGCAAAATACCACTCAGTGTAATGCCTTCAGTTTGAGGGAAGGCACTTATATGTCTGTATAATTTGATTCCAGTATAAAGAAATACAACAGTCCCCGTTATTACGCTAATTATGAATACATCAGACAAAGAAAAAATATGCCCACTAAACCACATACCTATGAATATAGCCGACAGCAAAACATTGGGAAGAATTCTCAGACCCAGTGCCGCCATTTTGATGTTATGTAGGCCACGAAACGACTCTGCAACAATACTTCGTAGTGCGCTGGCACTTAACCAAAGACCTAACAGAAAGAAATAGTCACTTAATCTTGAATTATCAAAGATCGTAGCAGCAAGCCATGTGCCGACATTTGAACCAAGCAGCCCTGTCACTAAAATGCTGGTAACTGCAACAAAAAAAAACGCTTTAACAATTACAGAACGCGCTTGACCAAGTTGCTTCGCTGTTACTGCACTAGCAACTAATCTGACCACGGTACGAGTTATACCAAACTGAACAATACTGGATCCGCTGATAACTAAACTGAATGCAAGAAAATATAAACCCACATCTTCTGTTGATAGAATACGGGCTAACAATGCGCCAATAACCAAAGCCGCCAATGCGTTAATTACAAAACCACCTGTTACCCAGACCCCCCCTTTTAACAATCGGCGCTTAATGTTTTGCAGGCCAATTTGTTTTTTTTCTAATGTCATTTATAGTAATTCTTGTTAGTTTAGTTCGGTACAATAAATTTTTTTACTTGCTAAATATGGTCTTCAGAATAACCATCCCCAATTTTCTTACTTTGGAGATTATCAAACTTAAAGAAACTCTGATCAATTAACGCTGACAGCTACATTTAAGTAATATTTATCATGGCGAAATCAAGACGCAAGTTGCCTATATCGTTCGCAACAGTCGCCTTCGCGCGAGATACAAATTAACCAATCCACAGGCAACAAACAGGCGGTTAGCATTCTTATCCAGACCACGGTAACGAAGCTTATTAAAACCAAAGATCCGTTTGAGAATCAAAAAGGGATGTTCAACTTTTGCCCGCACCTTTGATTTAGTTTTGTTCTTCGCCTGGTCTTCACGGCTAAGAGGACGGTTTCGGCATCCCTTCTGGTTCGTAAAATCTTTCGCATTGGGCACCTTGTCACGAATGACTTCACGTTGCCCCGCATAGGCCGAATCACCCCATACGCGGGTTTCCTCACCATGCAGCAAGTCACCCAGCAACTGGCTGTCATGAATATTCGCTGCCGTCGCCGCAAACCGTATGGATCAGTTTAGCCTGGCTATCAACCCCAATATGTCCCTTCATGCCAAAATACCACTGGTTACCTTTCCGGGTTTGATGCATCTCTGGATCGCGTTTACCCTCTTTGTTTTTGGTCGAACTGGGGGCATCAATGATCGTTGCATCTACAATCGTGCAGGTACTGACCTTCAGTCCGTTCTCTTGAAGATATTCATTAATCAATGCAAACAACTGGTCACCCAGATTGTGCGCTTCAAGCAAATGACGAAACTTGCATACTGTCGTCTCATCCGGTGCCGGTTCGCGTCCAAGGTCTATACCCACAAAACGGCGCATAGCGCGCGAATCATACATGGCCTCTTCTACGGCAGGATCCGGCAGATTAAACCAGTGTTGCAGAAAATGAATGCGCAGCATCCGCTCCAGTCCCACCGGTGGCCGTCCCGCGCCTTTGGCTTTAGGATAAAATGGCTTGATCA
>VAPM010124567.1_pt1 | contig 20234 bp, 12 predicted proteins | sample 3395091 | NCBI WGS metagenome assembly VAPM01 (sample SAMN08290445, study PRJNA428436) | hydrothermal vent metagenome | isolation source: Deep-sea hydrothermal vent chimney 3 | place: Pacific Ocean: Juan De Fuca Ridge
CCCGCGCTGTCTCACAATCGCAGAATGAATCCATGGTAATTCCTCTTCTGTACCTGTTTTTAAAATAGAAACAGATGAGAGCATCAGTGGAGCCTTGAGATGAGCAGACTGATACAGACGGCCAGCGCCCAGCAGAAGATGACTTTACACACCCCTGCCAGGCGACCCGTAGAAAATCTGTCATGCATAACGATCTTTTCGCATCCATCCTCTTCCGTACTGGTATCAACAGGAGTCACAAGCCTGACACAGAGACTGATCATTAATTTTATCATGGTCCCAACATGTTGCATCTTTTCTTCTGTTTCCGATCCTTTCCCTTTGCCCTAAAATAACAAAACTGTTAATTAGGAACAGATGCAGAATATCAAAAAAACAACCATAACAGAGCAGAGCAAGCAGGAACATGGCAATGGATTATCACTACATTAAGCTGGCCAATAAACTGGAAAAGGATATTGTCTCCGGCAGATACCGGGCGGGAGAGAAACTTCCGTCTTTAAGAAAACTGCACGCAAGTACAGGGCGCTCCATTTCCACCGTTTACCAGGCCTATATTGAGCTGGAAAATCGCGGCATGGTTGAGGTTCGGGAGAAATCGGGCTTTTACGCAAGACCGCTGTTACATGATATCCTGCCGACACCATCCAGGGGCAACAGTCCGGTCAAACCGCATAAAGTCGCCATTAACGCGCTTGCCTCCATGCACCAGCAGACCATCAGCAATTCAAAACTCCTGCCGTTTGGTGCCGCCATTCCTTCAGCCGAACTTCTCCCGCACAAACAGCTTGCCGCCAGTATCCGTACCGTCTCCTCGCAATATCAGAACGGCATACGCCTCGGCTATGGCCATCCTACCGGTGAACCGGAACTGCAGAGGCAGATAGCAAAACGCAGCGTTGATGATTCCCTGCACGACATTGAAGAAGAAATCATCATCACCGGCGGCTGCATGCAGGCCATAGACCTCTGTTTGCGAACAGTTGCCAGGCCGGGGGATATCATCCTGGTTGAGTCACCGACCTTTCTCTGCTACCTGCAGTTGATCGAGGATCTGAATATGCGGATTCTGGAAGTCCCGGTGGATTCCCGCAATGGCATTGATCCGGACAGGATCCAGACCGTTCTGAATGAACACGATGTGCGGGCTGCTCTTTTCAATCCCAACTTCCACAACCCATTGGGCTGTTTAATGAATGATGAGAATAAAAAAAATCTTGTGGAGATCATGAATGACCAGGGGGTACCGATCATTGAAGATGATATCTACGGCGACCTCTACTTTGGTGATATGCGGCCCACACCGCTGAAATCCTATGACCGCAGGGGAATGGTCCTGTACTGCTCATCGTTTTCCAAAACCCTGGTGCCTGATCTGCGGGTGGGCTGGGTGCTGCCGGGAATCTTTCGGGAAAAGGTGAAACGGCTCAAATTCAACAGTTCCATTGCCTCGTCACAACTCAACCAGCTGATCATTGCCGACTTTCTTGCTACCGGCGCCTATGACAGGCATTTACGGAAAATGCGCAATGCCTTAAAAAAACAGACAACAGATACTGCTCTTGCCATCAAGCGCTTTTTCCCACCGGAAACCAGGATCTCTACTCCAAAGGGAGGATATACACTCTGGGTGGAACTGCCGCCGGGAATCGACAGCCTCAAGCTCTGGAGCCGGGCCGGAAAAGAAAATATTTCTATTTTTCCCGGAGCGCTCTGCTCCGGTACGGACCAGTACAGTAATTATATCCGGATAAGCTGTGGTTTTCCTTTTACCAGGGAGCTGGAACAGGGCATCAGGAAACTTGGCAGCCTTGTCCTTGAGCTCGCGAGTCAATCCATGCCGGAGAAGAACGAGCGGAAAACAACATCGACCAGGGATATCAGAGTCGGTCTGAATACCGACCCAGGACTGCTCCGCATCAACACAATCTGTGAAAATATTCAAGAAGCGGCACCGGAGTTCGGCATCAAATTAAGCCAGACAATGTCCGGAAATATCCTGAAACTGCTTGCCAGCCACGAACTTGACGGCGGGTTTATTTACGGCGACTGTATGGAAACACAATTCTCCCTGCTCCATCTTGCCACCATGCAGCTGCGGGTGGTGGGACCGGTTGCCCTGAAAGACCAAATCAGCAACGGTGACAAATCCGACATTGCCGCCCTGCCCTGGATCGGCAACCCTTTGGAATGCCCGTATTGCCAAATACTGAAAAAAGAATTTCACAACCTGGGCCTGGCACCCGAAATTGTTATGAGCGCAGACCAGGAATCGGCAATCACCGCACTGATAAAGGCAGGTGTCGGCCTCAACTTCATGCTGGAGGACGATGCAAGAAAGGCGGAAAAAAAAGGAGATGTTGTTGTCTGGGAACGAGAAAGCTACAACCTGCCGCTTTCTTTTGTCACGCTCCGAAGCCGACGGGATGATCCCCGTGTCCGCACCCTGCTCCAGTCGATTTGCAGTGCCTGGAATTAGTCTTGAATCATGATGAACAGCGAACGATTTTTCAGGCTTTCCGCTCCGACCTTTGCCGAAGGGCGACGGTCAACCAACAGCGGACGACAGTACAAACTCCACATGCATCGAACCTTCAGTATCGGTGCTGTTGATTACGGCGAAGTGATGTATCAGGTTGCAGGACAAGAGGCTCGGCTTGGACCGGGAACACTTGCCCTGATCAACCCGGACATGCTGCATTCCTGTAATCCTGTCGGCCGGAAAAAGCGAAACTACTATATGTTGTATCTTGACGTGAGCTGGTGCCGCCGGGTACAGGCATCAATGTGGCAGAATCAGGACTTCATCCCGACAAAGGAGATAGCACTCGAGAATGAATGGATCTACCACCAATACATTGACATCATGGCACTGTTGGTGGAACATCATAAAATACCCGACAATGAGGCACGACTGGCGGAACTGGTACGCACCATTTTTCTTCGCACCTGTGAACCGGATGTTCCCCTTTCCGGTCCGCCGCTGCAGATTGAACGCCTGAAACAGCAACTCGGCAGCGATCTGGCGCGTCCCCTCACTCTGGAGCAGATTGCGGCAACACACCGGATTAATCCCTATACCCTTCTCCGCAAATTCAAGGCCGGGACAGGAATCACGCCCCATGCCTTTCGTCTCAACCGTCGTATAGATCTTGCAAAAAAATTGCTGCGGACGGGCCTTGATCCAGCCACTGTTGCCCTGGAGTGCGGATTTTTCGACCAGAGTCATTTTCACCGTCACTTCAAGGCAATGACCACGGTAACACCAAAAGAATACCAGGTAAATTTTACCTGATCACATCTCCGGTTTCCTCTCTCGTTTTTCCTCAATTTTATACAATCTTTCTCTTCCCACCGGCTCTATAGTGCTTTTCCGTACTTGTTTAAAGGAAGAATAAATCGCTGCCGATTCAGCTGGAAAACAAACTGATTATTCCATAACGGCACCCGGTTGCAAAGCCAGGAAAAACAAACAGCGAAGGTATTCTTTCGTTTCTTCACACAAACAGGAAAGGATCACATGGAATTTTTATTTATCGCCTCTGCTCATTTTATGGCATTGCTCAGCCCCGGCCCGGATTTTTTTCTTATCATGCAGACTGCCTTGCGCCTGAAACTCCGTTACGCCTTTGCCGTCTGTACAGGCATCGCAGTTGCCAATGGAGTGTATATTCTTTTTGCCGTTACCGGACTTGAGGCTGTAAAACAAATGCCGACTCTCATGCTGTTTCTGCAATACGCGGGCAGCGCGTATCTTGCCTACATTGGAATTCTACTGCTGCGTGCACCCATGCGCACCCTGGATTCGGGAGAACCGGTTGGAATACTGCATGTACAGAACGAAAAAAAGCAGTTTATGATAGGATTCATGTCCGGCATACTCAACCCCAAGAATGCTATCTTTTATCTTTCCCTGTTTACAGTGATGGTCTCCCCCCGGACAAACCTGACCGTACGCTCTTTGTACGGATGCTGGATGTTCGGGATTGTCCTGGTCTGGGACATGAGCGTTGCCCTGTTGATCGGTCACCGCAGGATCAAAAACATGCTTGGCAGGTGGCTGTTTCGGATTGAAAAATTTTCCGGAGTTATGCTGACATGTTTTGGAATACTCCTTGCGATCAAATAATTTCTCTTCCTGCAAAGCTCAGCTTTTTATCATTCAGGCATTGCATACTCGTTCTGCCGGGTTGCAAAAGCACCGTCTAAAATTTCGCGAATGAACGTGTCAGGTAGTATGCTGTCCATACCGCAAACGGTCATAAGGTTGTGTGGATCCGAGAATCTCTGTTGATCAAAGGAGAGCAGGGAGATCGTTGAGCGAAAACATCACAAATACGGCCATCAATGTATCGTCCAGGGTCTGGGCAGTTGTTCTTCTGTACAAATCATCAGTGAACGTACTTGGGCGGTCAATCAGGAAATTATCGACCAGGAAGATAGTTCGATTATACTCAAAATGGCTACCTCGGGCTGGCATGAGATTAAACGCTGGGTGCTGGGGTATGGGCCTGAGGCTGAGGTGTTGGGGCCGGAAGAATTACGGGAGGAGATAAGAAAAAATATTACTCAAGTGGTCAGCATGTATGGCTCTGTATGACATCGAAACACTTGAACTTCACAAGGCAACCGCATAAATTAAATGAAAACTGGCTGGTTTACCCTGTGGGTTGGCTAGATTTCATCCCTATAATTTTAACCGAACAGTTCCTCACATTAAAAATACCTCTGCAAACAGCTTCCGTGACTCCTCTTTCATAAAGTTTTTGCCTTGGATCTTGCTCAAGACAGATTGCCAAGCGAACAATATATTACGTTCAAAACTATCAAAAGATGTGGGGGACATGTAAAAGGTCAAATAACGATAAATATCCCCTTTGTAGGCATACATGGAAAACTGTTCTCTGTCCCGTTGATGGCTAATCTTCTCCCATAACTCAATGCTGTTATGTGGTAAACAACTCCAGTCAGACATATCAATTACCGGCTTCTTCCCTATCAAATTGGGACTTGCCCCCAGTTCCCATATAATACGTGGAACGGGGAAAACAATATTTGCATCGGCACTATTTTCTTGCCTTAGTTGCAAAAAAGCTTGGAGTCTGAAACGTCCGGCACCTTCCGTTTTGAGATGAAATATACCGCCGGGAAGCATTACAACAGGTGCTAGATCTAACATCTCTTGAGCTTCCTCTTTACTTTCATATAATGAGCTTGCTACCTTCGTAAAGGTAGCCACAAACCAATCCTGTAAATTAGCTACAAGGTTTCCATATTGAACCATATCTTTCTGCTTAACTTTCATCACAGCACCAGAACCATGTTGTAATACTTTTCGACCGGTTGCATCTATGTCTGAGATATCTAAAAAAGATAGACTGGACTTATAATTCCACTCTGGATCGTCAGCAGCAGAATAGAGATGTTGTATGCGATCTCCGGTTCTGCCAACCCGTTCTGCAATTCTCATTAACCAGTTAGAGTTAGTAAGATTTTCAGCATTCTCCACAAAAACTACAAACCAAATTATCTCACAATCTTTTATCAAATATCCCCACTTCCGAAGCGTATTTTCTTTAGCAATCCAATTTTTCCAACTGAAACTTCCTCCTTCATATATATCTTCTTCGACACGAAAAATCGGTGTCCGCAAAAACCAGAAAGAACCTAATCTTTCAAGCAAAACAGTTTGATGTCGATTAACGGATTCTGAATTAAATGGATCATGAAGTTCAATTTCTCTCACAAGGGTGTTCCACTTAATATTGAAATTGAACCCTTTGACAATAGCAAAATGCTGCCCACTACGAGGTTTTCCTCTCAGATTGTGATCATTAGAAATTGACACTAGAGATAAACCATTACATACAAGGTATTCTAAGGTTATTTCTTCATGAAATTTCTGTTTTGTCTTCTCGTTAGATAGCCTAAAAAAACCCTCGTTTTTAATACAATCAACAGGTTCGCGTACCACAAATATATCAAATAATGGTAAGTAAGTAACCCTACACTCAGGGAAATGAGTTTCTAGGTTTTTCTTGAATTCTCCAAGCTGAGAATCACGGAGATCATCATTAGACAATGGCTTCTGTTTACGAACCAATCCCTTGGGGACTCCAGCGGGGTAAAACTCAAAATTTTTAGTGCCCCCTTCTTGGATAGACATTGACGTAGTGACTTGAGAACTACCTGTGGAATCATCAATTGAGATCATACCAAGTTCATCCTCGTTTTTTCCTAGATCCAACCTGTAATCACTTCTCATCTTTTCTCTGAATACTCGATCAACTTGAATCTTGTCCAAAGTCCCTTCTAGAAATGGAAAGCTAACTTTTAGTCTTGGATAAAAATCATCCATAGAATTTCGAGAAAATCTATTAATTTTACGGCCAAACAAACTCCCAAAACGATCAACCCTGCCAATTCTCTGTTCTAAATCACCTGATGTCCATGCCACCCCATAATGAACAACTTCATCACAAAACAAATGCATATCAACACCTTCTTTAAGAACATCAGTACAAACTAACACATTGGGATGAGTAGGAAATTTAAACTGCGAGACAGCATTATTGTCGCGTAAACGACCAGAACGACCAAAAGCTGGAGACATTCGTGCAAAAGTGCTATCAACTTTATTATATATATCGTGCCACGAGTGAGTATTTTCACCACGTAAACACTTATCGACAATTAAATCAAAATGAACAAACCAACGGCGCAATTTTTCTTTCCAATTCTGGATATACTTTTCTAAGTCTGTGTGAAATATATGCTTACGATTTTCCCCTAAAAACCAAATTAATTTTTCAGGGAGGGATAAATTCTTTGCGAGTGGTTTTTCAGCCCTAAAAAATCTATTCAACACATAAAGGTCTAATAAAAAATCAGTTTGTCTAAATGATTGCATGATGCATCTTTGCAATGTTGCAATCTTCCACTTCTCTTCAGGGGATTTCTTCGGTTTAAATAAACACCAGTCTGGAGCATCCGTATCAAAAAGTAACCCGACAAATTTTTCCCAATAATTATTCAACTGCGTATTCTCTGCCAAGAAGACATTCTCAGGAGAAAAGAGAAGGAATCCTTTCATCGGATTACTTTGCAGATCCTTCTTTGTGGCAGCACGTAACAAACGATTTCGGAAATAAAATAATATCCCCTGACCACTTTTACCTTTATCAGGCTTCTTTATGGCCTGAAAATATGGAAGACCGGCAGCACGCCCTTGAATATAACTCTCGTCATCCTTCTCTGGTTGAATGTCATCGTCTGATGTAGAATTTTTATTTTCTTCCTTTTCAGGCTGATGCTTCCAAAAAGTATTTTTCGCCCATATTTTTTCTCGAAGGTTAACATCCTCCGAGTTCAAATATGTTAACCAAAAGTTCAAGCGAGAATCAACATCATCTTGAAAACGTGTAAGCAGAAGTGAGATCAACTCATCTACTGTATCCAGACGACGGGTAAAGATAAGTTTTTTTGTATTTTTACCATTATGAAGACATTCTGAAAAAACTCTATTTGCGGTATAAATTAACTTGGCATGGGGCATATTATCCTTTAGCCCTTGCTGACGAAAACAAGTCTTCATTGCGCGATGAAAACTCAAATTCAACTTATTTATGGCATCACGATCAGGTGAATCATCGTTCTCTTGTGAGGTTCCCTTATGCCCACCACCTTCAAACTCTGGTTCAACTCGTTTATAACCATCCCGATCACCATACTTCCGAAGAACAGAAGAGGATAATGACTCAAAAGAAGAACACTCCCCCTGACGGAAGCTATTATTCTGTCCTTCCAAAACAACAACTAGTCGCTTCTGGACAAGAGCCATGGTTAAAGAGGTGAACGGATCTGTAAATGAAGATATTTTATCCTTGCTGTACTGGCGATAATCAACTTTTTGGTATTTTGCATCATCATTATCTACGTAAATTCTTGGCCTTCGAACAAGTATTTCCTTCAATAGCTCAACAACATCCGTTTGATTTGTTGATTTACCTCTCATTCTGTATGTAAATTTTGTGCAATAATCATTACCACAATCCAAACACGAACCTTCATCAAAAATTACCTTCTCTCGGTTGCATAAATTCTCTCGGTTACATAAATAGACATCAAGACTACAAATATCATTTTTCCCTGTATGCAACGGTGTTGCGCTTAGAAACAACCATTTTTTAACATTCCCACGAAAAACATTGGCAATATTGCGATTCTGTTGATTACCAGTGTGTCGAAGATATTGAGCCTCATCGAATATTACAAGGTCAATATCACGTCCATTCAACAGTAAACCAATCCGTTTTGCATAAGCACGATTAAGTTTACGAGTCATATCCTTACGCCAGTCTTCCTGAGGTTTCTCGAGATACTTTTTTAAAATATTTTTTTCTTTATCAGAAGGTTCAGGCAGGCCAATTTCCCGAAGACATTTATTATAAACTTTAAAGATATCCTCGGGTGTCTCTTTCTTATTTTTCTCTCTACCAAACCAAATTGGTCTACTAAAAGATGAATATCTCAACAAATGGATTCGTGATTCATTGAGCAATAATGAATGAGAAAAATCTCGTAAACGTTCATGTAGATCCAGAGAATAAACAGGTTGGTGAGTAAAAGAATTTTTCAGAAGATTATCAATGGGAGTGTAGCAAGTCGTAATAAATGTTTCCCACTCTTTAACCCATTGCTCTTGAAGGGGTTTCCCCGGACAGACTATAACTACATGGGAATCGGGGTTGCTTAGAAATTGGGTGGCAATTATTCCCATTGCTTGCCTTGTTTTTCCCATACCAACTTCGTCACCTAAATATGCATGTCGCTTTTTCTTGAGAAGCATCCATAATGCAGCCACACCTTCACTTTGTAACTGACCTTGTGAACTATCTTTTTTATTCCTTTCAGCATTTCCATCGAAACTAATATATGAACTCACCTGACTTGGTGACAATTGTTTTGGGATGCTGCCCGGTCTCTTTTCTACATCATTAGGCATACGAACTAACCTCAATGTTTCGTTTAAACCAGTCTATAAAGGCATGAGTACAATGATCGTTACCTACTTTTTCATCACCACCAAACATAGATACAAAAGTTTTAGACTCCCGAAGGAGTCCTAGTATCTCTTGCTCCAGGTTACATATTATTTGATCTAGTTCACTCGATTCTATAAATTTATCACCATTTTTTTTTATTGCTATTATCTCGTTGTTCTCCGGAGTGTCCATTTTGGACATAACTGAGTTTATTGTATCTTTCAGCTCTGTCAGTTGAATATATTTATTTATTTTTGACGCAGGTCTTTCAGTCCCTTGTAACGAAATTGCCCGAAACAAAATAGGGATACCCTGAGGAGCTGTTGCTGAAAACGGATCCGACATAGTATTCTTATAAAATTCCCTTAGCTTGAATGTCGCTTGAAAAAATTTAAACGCGTCAAATTCAATTTCTTCGTTTTCATGGTTCTCACCACTTCCAATGCGATCTGCTCGCCTTTCAATCTCTTTCTGCTTTTGGTTTGGATTAAGGCGAAGCAAAACATCTAAAACAGATTGCAACTTGGGTTGAGGCAAATAGCCAAGTTCATCATCTGCTGCTCCTATCTGTTGTACCAAGCCTCTATAAACAAGATTGGATGTGCTTTTTTGTGAATGTGAATAATAAACCAAATAGCTCTTGACTGGTTTTTGGGTAGAGAAGGGTTTTTCACCTTTTTTTATTCCGATCTTGGGATCAAATTTAATGCACCCTCCCCCTAATTCCATTGAACAGAAGGTAATGGGTTGATATATTTCTAAATTATAGATAAACTTTTTATTTTTCCAATCGTAGAGAACATCTATATTAAAAGGTGGGAGAAGAGGTGCTCCTTCGCTTTCTTCATCACTATCCGGTTCTGCGATTTTGTCATGATCTAGTTCCTTAAAGAGGTTCTTCCAAATATTTCTAGAGACAGGATAGCGCAACATCATCTCAATATTATTGAGAGAATCACTAGAATTTGTCATTGCTGCTTTTGTAAAATTTGCCGAACCAATACAAAGATAATGTTCATCGCGATTTTCAAAAAATATAGCTTTAGCGTGGGTAAAACGCGTAGGTTCTTTTATATATTGTTTGAAATTTAGACTATTGAAGTTTTTAGTATCTCGTGGAAAAATATAGTTTCCATCAGTAGGCCTCACAGATGGAACAAAAAAAAGATTATCAGCCTTAACTATTTCCAACAACTCTGCGACCCCAGACCAATAAGGTGAGACTATAGTTACTTTTGACCATCTTTTTTGCCCTTTCAATCGTTTAAGAAGGTCACCATCTCTATGATCTGGCTTGGCTAAAAACAAGTCTGGATATAAATCTTCTTCATCAGTTTCTAGGCTATTTTCTTCTAGAGATTGTAGAAGAGTATTCAATACATCTCTAACCTTACCCTCTTCATTTCTTGATTGGTTATTGAATAAATGATTAGCTTTTTCCTGTAACCATTCTAATAGCATTTTAAGCTCATATTTATGCTTTTTAACAACCTTCGTATTTCCGACAACTTCTCTGTTTATCGCCCATCCAGAAAGAGTAAGATTCCCACTACCTACACTTAGCCATAAACCTTTGCCCCCTGTTTTTGATTCTTTGGATGGTTCCAATTCTCCAGACATAAGAATTATTTTTGGATGGAAACGTCCTTTCTTCAACCCGACGGGCATCAAACCATATCGCAAGTTTCCTTTAGGGGTAGGTTTGGCAGAATGATCACAAATGACTACCGTCTTTATCTCTTCAAGAGTGTTGTTCAAATTAGCAGTGACAGTTGAAATACCTTTCAACTCTTCTACAGAGTTACCTGCTAACAATGGTAGTACATTATCCTCAAAAAAATCGGCAGAATAATTGAAGGTTGTAAAAAGCACTTGCTGGGGACGAGCACCTTTAAATTTCTTCAACATAAACTCAAAAGTTGCCCTCATCGTATTTTCGACATTAGATGGCATCATTTATCCTTGTAAAGCTGACGGTAAATCTCCCCAGCAGTCCTTATATAGTAGTCATGCCGCCATGGAATTGCTGTTCTCAGCTGCTCTTCAATCTCTACTTTACCTACAGTGGCTGAACCTGAGACGACCAACCTACCTCCTTCTTCAATAACCATTGGTAACCGTCCCCGTTCATTCATAATTATTTTATGATATTCAAGCAAAGCATTGAGGAACCCAGCAATATTTTCATTCGATGCAGCAAGAGCCAACTTTATGAATTCATGCATTCTTGAGGTTACGAGAATTGTTTCTAATGAAAGAAATTTTTTTGCGATAGGCAGAATGTTCTTTTGAAATGGTGCTAATTTTTCAGCGATTTTCGATAAATTCTCACCCGGAGATGCTAGCATATAATCAAAACAATTTTGTAAAACTAACAAAAATGGCTCGCATATTTTCACATTGACCAAATCCATAAGCAAAGAGTGAGTAGGGCTATCTTTTTTTTCACTATTCGAAAAAAGTTCTTCTATTCGAGACTTGATCCAACCTTCACTTGGTTCATCAGTCGTCTGCTGCTCTAAAAGCATAGCGCAGCATTCTTTTGAAAGTTTCTTTTGAGGAGTACTTCCAAGAATACTTTGTTTTAATAAATTGTTAAGCTGTTCGTTATTAAACAACGCAACCAATTTCTTTTTTATTTCTTTTTCATTGTTGAAAACCTTGGCCGGAATAAATTGAATTTCTGATGATGACAATGCCTCTACGAGGCATTTTTTAAGAGATTTTGACACCTTTTCATTCCAAATTTTCTCTAATACAAGCGACACTGTATCAGGAACTGACCAGTCTTTACCAAGCAGATTAGCCCTTCTGCAAGTTCCGCGATAATATTGATACAATCCATTAGCTACCGTACGCCCATCACTCCTGGTTATTGCGAATGGTTCCGTATTCAACGCAAGAGTTCCAAAACAAAAATAAATATGTGATTCATTTTTTTTTGACAGATCCCACAGGCAATACTCTATTAACCCCTCCATTAACCTGAAAAAATCTCTAAATTTTCTATCTTGACCATCAAGAAAATCTCTCAAATGTGTTTCTGCAAGCCAGTGGATTAAAAGAACAGCCTTTATTCCTGAGATTTGTGTTACAGGAGTAGCTAAGTTTGGAACGATCCTCCTACCAAATGCACTCCAAATTGACTGCATCCCAAGAGGATCACGCCCTCCGCTGCTCCTTGTTAAATCAGGATCAAGTGATGTAAAGTATGGCAGATTATTTTTCTTAAACATTTTTTGATCCTCTTCCTGCAAAAAAATCCTGACGTGCCATAAAAACTTTACCATACCGCACCCAATGTACTCCCACTCCAACTATTCGTTTTTTCTTTCTATCCTCCACCCCCTGCCGATACGCCTCAAGCTGAGGCCAGTACTTCCAAAACCCCTTTTCCGGATCATTGGGCCTGTGGGTCTTGTGGTCGATGATCCAGTACCCCTCTTCAGTTTCCACCAGCAGATCAATGAAACCTGAGACAAGGATTCCATCTGTATTCTGATAGGTAATGGGCGTTTCCTTGTACAGGTCAACCGCGCCCAGGGTCTCACGGCACCAGGTTTCAAAGGTACTCACTGCCTCCTGCAGTGCTTTTTTGTGTTTTTTCGTAAAGGAAACCCCTGTCGCACCTTCCAGCAAATGAGTTTTATCCTCCTGATCGGTTAACACCTCAAAGCATCTATGCAGAATGATACCGGTCTCTGTCGGGTCTATTGCCAGATCAATTTGCAGCTGTTTTCCGTAGCTGCTGGTTGTGACAGTATGTTTTCCGGCAGGCTTGACACCCTGCAGTTCGGATGGGCGTATTATCTCCATAGTGGTTGCCGGCACAGGACGCTGTTGTATTGCCCTGAGCCCCAAACGGGGTAATGTACTTTGGGATTCGGATACCATCCCTTCTGCTTCGGCAGCATCTTTTTCGATAAGCGTACTGGAGCTTTTTATTTTCTTTTTCCCTATGACCACCGACTTATTTTTAACAACCATCCCTGTGTCAGCAAGTAACAGATTCCAGTAGCTGTTTTTTTCTTTCTCTTCCTGATAACCGGCACGCTCCAGTATGAGTTGCTCCTTTGCTCGGGTCATGGCCACATAAAGAAGTCGCCTGGCATTATCCTCGGCCTCATTCTGTAAAGGCTCCAGAAATGATTCATTGATTTGGGATGCATGAAATGCTGGACTGAATTCAATCACCGCCTTTTTCAAAATAGTATCCAGGCTGGTCATATCCAGATACTGGATATCAAGACTCGGCAATTTGGCATCATATTCTTTGAAAGTTCCACAGACTGCAACGATGGGCCATTCTCTTCCCTTGGCGCTGTGCCAGGTAGAGAACTGGATGGCATCCCGCTCAACCACATTTGCCTTGGGCAGCGTGTTATCGTTTTCAGCACGTTTTACCAGCCAAGCCAGGAATGTCTTAGGGCCGAACCCATACAAACCTCCAGCCTCCAGAGTCTCTGGGTTGGTGGAAGTGAACTCCTCAGCCTCTGCCAGGAACCGGAGTATGTTCGCTCTCTCCTGCACTGATTCCGGCCATGTAGAGATTTCGACAAACAAATCCAGAACCTGGATGAGCTCATGGCTCAAGGAAACAATATCCCGTGTCAGACAGTCTTTGTATAATGGCAAGAGCCTCTCCAAAACCGGATCCTTTAACTCCTGGTCATTGACGAGATGGCTTATTGCCCCTTCCAGAGTTGCCTGGCCGAGTTCGGTAACGCTCAGATACAGGGCAGCATGCCGGTCATTGGGATCGGCAGCGTACAAAAACGCATAATAGAGAAGCTGCACACTGCGGGACTCAAACCATCCTGACTCATTGATCTGCACCTGCAATCCGATCTGCCGAAATGCTTCCGCATATTTTTCAACAAGCGCATTGGTAGGCAGCAGGACAGCGATATCACGTCCTGATACAGGTCTGTATTTTCCTTGATCTAAAACCCTGCGTTTGGCCCGAAGAATTTTTTGTATATGAACGGCAACATGATCTGCATAAAACGTATGGCTTCGATTGTACTTGCTAAAGGTGATAATATGCAGGGGCGTGAGTTGCGATTTCTCTTTTACTTTGGGAGACAACGTCTGGTATGAAACAGGGAACAATCCCTTTCCAGCAGCATTGAGAAATTCCATCAGAGGTTTAACGGTTCTCCAGTTTGCTTTCAGTGGTACTGTTACCGCCGTTTTTTCCCTGCTCAACTGTTCGAGCAGACGATAGTCGGCATCCTGGAATCCCATAATGGCCTGCTTGACATCCCCGACCACCAGAGTCGGTATGTTCTGCCGGTACAGGGCATGAAGCAGGGAAAACTGCAGGGGATTTGTATCCTGAAACTCATCGATGACAACACAGTCGATATTATCACCAAAATCCTGCAAAACATCGGGATTGTCATGCAGAAGTTCATGAGCAAGCCTCAGCATATCACCATAATCAACCAAACCTCTCTCACGCTTCAAACTCGTATGTTGCTGCAGGCAGTCCTGGGCGGCATCCACCAGTGCCTCAGCATGGATCAAGGCATCATTCAACGGTCCGGGATGGCAGTGCAACTGTCCTGCCGCCTCCATTACAGCCATTGCCAGTTTATCGTACTCTTCCAAAAGTTTCGAACCACGCCTTGAGGTTCGGAGCATCTGCAACGAAACCCAGAGTGACCAGTCATGTTGCAGATTTTTTATATCTTTTGCCTTGATCAGGTAGCCATGATCCCGTTTCATTTCTCTTACATAGGCGCCGTTATCATTGTAAAGGTCGGCCTGGGACTTAGGGAATGCTTTTAACAGCCTCTTTACAGCTACATGGAGATTTTTTTCAAGGACGTCCTTTTTTGCAGTATGGCCATACAGGCATCTAATTTTTTTCAGCAGATGGTGTCTGATTTCCTTTTTGATCCCTTCAATTCCTATAATCCGGTGTTTTTGGATCATGGCACTTAAACGAGAGCGGAACTGGTCTTCCGCACTTCCCCGCTGAAAGCTCCATTGGTAGCCAAAGCAGGCAAGATCATCCATAATCATGTCTGCCTTTTTGGTTGCAGCCAAAATCTGTCGAATAAGAATATCCCCTTCATCCTCGGTCAACAATCGAGGGAGGGGCGACCACCCGCCTTCGAAACAATACTCCTGAAGCAGGCGAAGACCGAAGCTGTGAATAGTACTGATATAGGCCTGATCAAGACCAAGCACCTGCGCCATCTTTACCCCGGGATCGGCAAGCAGGGCGGAGCGGATACGTTCACGTAACTCATTGGCGGCGGTCTCGGTAAAGGTGACGGCAACAATCCTCTCCGGATGTACTGTCTTTTTTCTTACCCACCTGGTGAGGGTTTCCTGAATCTTGTATGTTTTGCCTGAACCGGCTCCTGCCGGGATAATGGTAAGTTTGGGCAGTGTTTTCATTGTTCTTCCCCCTCCTTCATAAAAAGACTGATCAGCGGGCTGTCATCAAGGGCATAGGGGGTGATGCCCGTTTCATCAGGATACCAGTCTTGGTCATCTGTCATGTTCAGTTCCACCAGACCAGCTCTCAACTGCTTCATCCTGTCTTTTATGAGCTGTAATCCCTCGTGGGCAATATCTTTTTCGGCGGGTTCGCAGTTATCGAAAAAATCCGTACCGGGATCGCCAAGTATGGCCTGATCGCGCAGGGTGTAATACAGCGCATGCACCTGCGGACTTTTTTTCAGATGATTCTTCAATTTAACAGGATACTTTTCAGGGGGTTCACCGGATTGCAGCATCCTGCAATACAAGCTGGCCTGGTGGTCAAAGCCTCTGTCCATCAATTCCCAGCGCTTTTTACTCTTGGATGTTTTGTAATCCACTACAAGAAGTGCACCATTTGCACTTCGACAGACCAAGTCGGCCTTACCCCGAATCGGGTGATGGTTAAATCGTCCGCCCAGCCATACCTCCTCTGCAAGAATTTCAAGTCTGTTTTCCTGGAGAAAATCCAACCATGCCTGTGCTGCCTCACTGAATTCTCTTATCATCTGGCGCCGTTCGACCTGCCATTCATCTTCAAGAAGAAAAGGAAACCTGCTCTTGACCACCGAATTAAATAAAGTTTGTATCCGGGCCGGAATACGTCCTCTTTGCGGCAGGCTATTGGTACGGGTAAGAAGATTTTCAAAGATTTCACGGGCAATACTGCCGGTTACCAGTACATCGAGTGTTTCCGGTGCCCACTCATAAGAATCCATGGAAAAACGCTTTAGAACCCAAGCTAGCGGGGAAATCATCATTTTTTCCATGCCGCTTGGTGACTCCGGTTTTGTCTTTCCGTTTTCATCCTTTCGTTTGGTAAGCAGGTTCTCTCCCAGCTGCAGGTCGTCGGCAACAAGTATACGTGGAGGATCCGGGGATTTCTTTGCAGCAAGAGCCAAACGTTGTATCCGTTGCCGGTCTTTTTTCTTCTCGGGATCAAGAGGCAATTCTTCCCCGGTTTTGACACCTTCAAAAAGAAGGGCCATGAAGTCAAGAGAGGATGAGGGAGACAACCGCTCACCTTTACTGTCCAACAGAGGAACGAAAAAAGTTATCGACTTGGAGACTGCACGGATTTGGCGAAGAAAAAGATTTCGTCGACGAAGGAGTAGATTTTTTTGTGTTGGAAGCAGGATGTTTTGTTCTTCCAAAAGAATTCTATCCTTCTCTGGAATAACAGGTGAGATTGTGGGAAGTTGCGGATATCTTCCATCCGTAAAACCGAGGACCAGAAGATGCCGAATCTGTTGCCACGGCTCTTTTTCCGGATGAAAAACACGAACCCCCTCTTGATTAATCCCTTTGTTTTCCTGGGTAATTTGAATTTTGGGTCGACATACTTTCAGCAGCTCTGCCCAGTTAATCTCATCTGGATTATTATTAAGGAGTTCGGATAGGTCAGAAATAATAACCATGGCCGTTTGACAGTATTCGGGGAGTGTCTCTATTTGAGCAAGAAAAGCGGTAAGTCCCCGAAGAGATTTTTTCAATTTCTGTGGTGAATCAGCTTGTCTGCCATATAGAAAATCAGGCTAAGATCATTGGGATAAATTTTTCCCGCTTTCTTATGAAGTTGCAGAAAATTTGAGACCTGCTTTTCCCCCCTCTTGGTGAGTCTTCCTGCTTTGAGTTGTTGTCCAGCCCCCATGGACCAGAGGAGTTCCGACAACGCTCCTGTTACCATAGTGACCGTTGTCTCAGGATCATAGGCCATACTTTCTGCCCAGAAGGCCTTAGAGATTCCGGCCATTGCGTTCTCAATTTCTTCCCGCCAGTTATCATCGGGATTCAGCAGGCAATAACTGGTTCTCGCAAGTTCGAGTAACTCCGGCCAAGTACCAACCTGGAGACCCAAGAGACTTCGTTCTTGTGAGAGTTGCTTGCGGATGAAATGAGCTGAAAATTTGTCGGGGGTGAGCAGAAAGGTGACATGCATAAACTATCCTAAAAAAAATGAAGTGAGTATAGAGGTTACATGCGTAAGTCCTACTTGGATAGCAGGCAGATGATCACTGTTTATCACTATACTTTACAATTGTGACGAAAACGGTCACAATCTTTTATAGATGAAATATTTATTTGAAAAAATATTCTGAACGATGACGACCAAAACCGTGATGACAGGACATAACATTCCCGGAAGGTTTACTCATTATCCTTTTTTTCAAATGTTCAATGGATTTCAATCACAGAAATTAAAGTTAACAAACGTAAAGCCTGAGCTGGACCGTGAAACAGCATATTTGCTATCCGCTTCAGCATAGTCTTTGACCATGAAAAACAGTTCCTCATCGGTCAAGTTTTCAACAGCATGATTATGAAAAATAATGGACTCAGCAACAATTCCATCTCACACCCACTTTTGGTACAGTGCTGGAACTTCCTCAACCAGGATCTCTTCCTGACGCCTAATTTTTGTGTCTGAATCTATAGGAACATCTTTAAATGTCTTCATGCGTCTTCCTTTTTTATTAATTTTGAACCGTCTTGTCTATACGTTCGGAGTTGATTGCATATCAAGATGATGGGACATCAAAAAAAATCATCTCCCGTGAGTGCAGCAACATACAGGCCATGGGAAAAATAATGTGCTGATTGTGGATCTGCTTGTACAAGCTCAACATACAACTGAAGTTGCAAAGACAGATCTTCAGGCAGAACGCCAACATCATATTTCTTGTGTACAAGATCGATCCCATCCAAAACAGCTTCTACTTTCTGACATACTTCATCCCAATCGGCTTGGGGAAACAACCGCTCGACAATACTTTGCATCTGTGCATGGATTACAGTTCTGTATCCAAGGGATATGCCACAATATTCTACGTAAAGTTGGCCCAATTTTTTCATTAAGATTTCATAATCCACAGCGGTAGAGAGATGACGTATGAATTCCGGATAGAGTTCGCAACCATAGGACATGAGTATGACTTTAATGTGTTGCCATTGGTTTTCAACTTTTGGTAATTGTTTTTTCTGGATATATCTACTCATTGGGACAATGAAAAGAGTAGTTGGATAATCTATCCCTCCTCTTGGTTTTATATTGATATATTGCCCATATTTCTTTTTCAGCGCCGACATTATTGTCTGAACTCGATCATCAAAAAGGGTCATATTGTCCTTTTTTACAGCATCAACTTCCTCCTGAAACGATTCAATCCAGTCGTCATCTTCACCATCTTCGTCATCCTGGTCATCACAAAAGATTTCCAGCTGATGATACAGTGGTTCGCGATACACCTCGAAATCATCGTGTGTCACAACAAGTTGATCGTTTGATATCATCAACTGGAATTGCATCCCAATACCAGAAAGCTTTACGGCACTCCGGGGCAGTTCGCGAAACTCATCAGGGTCAAGCAAGCTCGGAATTTTCAAAAGCATGGAGGTTTCGGGTTCTATGTTTTCCATTCCAACTATAATGCCGACCTGTTGCTTCTTGGCCTGAGGAATATCGAATAGGTCTTTATACCTGGTCAGTTCAACATGATCCTTCCCAAGAGTATAAGTTGCCAACACATGGTCATCTATGACAATATCATCAAGTTTATGAATGCGATTTATTTCATCCTCGGATATAATTATTTTTTTATTTTCCATAGGGTTGCTCCATGTGTGATTCCGTCTGTAGCGTTAAATCTCTCTAAACTTAAAAAAATATCCCGGAGAGGCTTAGCCGATGTTTGTCTCTACTCTCCAAGGTCATGTTCGATCGTCCAATAATTCAAAACAGACAACCTCAACTTCTGCCTTTAATATTCAAGAAACCATTCTGAAATATTCAGCTGTTTGATCCTCAGAAAATTCAACCATAAATTCAGACCTCCGGACCTCAAGGAATTTGCTACGACACCAGATGGGTGCATTCCCATTTTGTCGCAAGTCAAGCAGGCTGCTGAAAACCTGCCGTATTGGTCATCGGCGGCCGGAATTGCATGAACATTTCTCGTGTTCTGTTGACCAGATTGCCGAGAACTATGTTCCATCGGCCACAGAGGAATTGGCTGCGTAAAAACAGCATAACCTCTGCCATTTCAGCTGTCCAGAAGATACCTGCACCCTTGAGGCGGAGATTGATCACCCTTCGGATAGCGCTTTCAACCGCGCCACTGCCTGTGGGTAGATTGTACTCTTTGAAAACAGAATAGTGCATACGGTCTTTGTTGCCGGCAAAATAGTTGTCAATTTTTTTCAATGCCTGAGTCCGTTTTTTAGGACTGCGAAAGAGTTCTTCTATTGTGCTGCGCAGTTCGTCAAATTCACCGTGCCAGAGGAGATCTTTCCAATACTCAAAAACCTCTTGCCGATGGCAGGATAGAGACCGTGGAATCATTTCTGCAATCTGGTTAAGATTCTGCTTTGCATGGGTATAGTCAAGGGCCTCATACCAAAACGGGACGCCCAGCCTGTCCATGAGCTCCGGGATCCGTTTCCAGAGGCAGGGCGCACCGTCGGCACAGAAAACAACCCTATCAGCTGTTGCAAGATCAAGTTGCTGCAGGTAGAGTTCCAATAGATCAAAGAAGTTCTCGATATTGCCAAGGGTTGCATCGTATATGGGCGGTATTTCCTTAATGAGCTTGCCGCTTGTTGCTTCTCACATTACCTGCGCCGTGTTTTCCTGATTATCTTGATACAGTTGTCTGATTATTTTGCATGTGCCCCTCGGGGTCTACTCCCGACCCCGGG
>VAPM010074884.1_pt1 | contig 20214 bp, 20 predicted proteins | sample 3395091 | NCBI WGS metagenome assembly VAPM01 (sample SAMN08290445, study PRJNA428436) | hydrothermal vent metagenome | isolation source: Deep-sea hydrothermal vent chimney 3 | place: Pacific Ocean: Juan De Fuca Ridge
ACGGGACGAGGGTAGATGCGCGTCAGACGCCACATGACAGATGACCAACAGCCGATCCGGTAAACGGAGAACGACTGCTCCCTATCCGCGCAACTACCAAGAAGATCAGCGAATGCGCTAATGCGGTCGGTGGGTTGATAGCTCACAGCTCACAGATCAGCATCCTCCAGATACCAAGAGGATGCGCGGATAGGGAACATCTGTTCTCCGTTTGTCGTCTACCGACGATTCACAGACGCCCAGAAACAGTCGGGGTTTCCGACTGTGAACTGTGATCTGTGAACTGTCAACTCACCGACTACCCCCTATCCGCTGATCCTCCAAGTACCGAGCCCCCATCTGACTCCTGTCCTCCATCTTCCGTCTACCCTCTACTCCATGAGCATCATCCTCCTCGTAGCCGACAACGATCGGACGATCGACAGCGTCACGGCATCGCTCTCAGAACCGGGGACTTCCGTGATCGTGGAGCGAGATCCCGAAGCTGCGGTCTCGGTGGTCAAGGAAGAGCGCATCGATGCGGTCATCGTCGACATGCGGGTGGCCTCGATGGGCGCCATCGCCGTGACGCACTCCGTGCGTGACGCCACAAGCGGTGACGTACCGATCACCATCCTCCTCGACAGAGCTGACGACACATTCCTTGCTCGACGTTCCGGAGCAGACAACTGGGTCGTAAAGCCTGTGAAGACCTCCGAGTTGCGCGCCGCCGTGTCTCTCGATGGAAGCAGTTCGTGACGACCGGCAAGGAACCTGCGAGTACGAGCGGGTCCTCGGTACCCCACCGATGATCCCGGACACGGTCATCTACCTCGGCATTCTGGCCATCTGTATCGCGGGATCTGGGTACTTCTCGGGATCAGAAACGGCGCTGATCGGGATATCGCGCGAGCGTGTCCACCGTCTGGCTGAAGAGGGGCCAAGGGGTAAGAAACTCGAACAACTCGTGTCCGAACCCGAACGGATGCTCTCCACGTTGCTCGTCGCCAACAACACGGTCAACGTGCTGGCTGCCTCTGTGGCGACGATCCTCTTCGTCTCCCTCATAGGCGAGACGTGGGGGCCGTGGGTGGCGACCGGTGCCATGACGGCAGTACTCCTCGTATTCGGCGAGATAACACCCAAGACGATCGCTGCACGCCACCCTGAAGCATTCTCCCTGCGCGTGGCCGGGACGATCTGGAACCTCTCGATCATCCTTGCTCCCATCGCGTCCTTCTTCTCTGCAATCACCCGTGGCCTTCTGAAGCTGCTGCGTATCGACACCAACGGTGTCGGTGATCCGGTGACTGAAGACGACATCAGGGCACTTGCAGAGCTCGGTCACAGAGGTGGCCAAATCGAGGAGGTGGAGCGCGAGATCATCGATGCGCTGTTCAACCTTGCCGACCGGTCCGTTCGCGAGGTCATGACGCCGAGACTCGACATCGCTGTTCTTCCCCTTCCCCTCTCGGCCGCAGCGATCCGCGAAGCAGTCAGCGAGACGGGCCACAGCCGCTACCCGGTATCGGCGGGGGATCTCGACGAGTTCGCCGGAATCATCCACGTCAAGGACCTCCTTCAACAGCCCGACCTCAGCGACACGACCGACCTGAACAGCATGATCAGGCAACCGAACTACGTCCCTGAGACGATGTCTGTACTCGACACACTCGAACAGATGCGCTCGGATCGCTACGGGATGGCCGTTGTCGTCGATGAGCACGGGGGTGTCGAAGGGATCGTGACGGTCAAGGACCTCGTCGCCGAACTCGTCGGTGAGCTCCAGGATGAGTACGACCCGGGAACCCCAACGGTGATCCAGATCGCACACGGCATCTGGACCGTCGACGGTCGCGTCGATATCGAGGACCTCAGTGAGGCGATCGGCGTTCCCCTTCCCGAAGGCCCCTTTTCGACGGTTGGCGGATTGATCATGGCGTTGTTCGGCAAGGTACCTGAGGAAGGGGATCAGGTAGAAGACAACGGTCTCAGCTACACCGTTCTCACGATGGACCGCCAGCGTGTCGACCGCATCAAGGTCGAGAAGGTATCCGGTGAACGGTAAACCTACCCACCACCCTCAACGTCTGCCATCTGACATCTGTCCTCTGTCGTCTGCCATCTGCCGTCTGACTGGGGTACCATCCGTCCCCTACCGGGACGTAGCGCAGGTTGGTAGCGCGCATCGTTCGGGACGATGAGGTCGTCGGTTCAAATCCGACCGTCCCGACCAAGCCCCTCCGACGAGGAGGGGCTTCGTCGCGTCAGGCCCCGGAGAAGTCTGGACGCCGCTTCTCGATGAAGCCAGACACACCCTCGGAGAAGTCCCGGGTCGATGATGCCGCCATGATGGACGCAGCCTCTGCATCCATCTGATCGTACGGGGTGGACCCAAACGAGGATCGCAACAGCTTGCGAGCATGAACGTACGCGAGCGTTGGACCTCGTGCCAGTTTGCGTGCAAGTGCTTGCACCGCATCATCGAAGTCATCCTCAGTGACCACCTCGTTCACCAGACCCATCTCAAGCGCCTCGGTTGCAGAGAGAACCCGGTTCGTCAGGATCAACTCCATTGCGCGGCGCGCCCCAACGTATCGGGGGAGGAAGTACGTGCTCGATCCATCCGGCGACACACCGATGCCGGTGTACGCCATCGTGAAGACCGCGGTGTCGACGGCGACGGCGAGGTCGGTTGCCATCGCAACACCCATTCCGGCACCCGCGACAACACCGTTGATGGCTGCGATCGTCGGGAATGGAGCATCGATGATCTTGGTGACCGCTGCGTGGAGGACATCGAGAGTTTCCTGCATCACCCCGGTCGGGTTCTCCCGATTGTCGTAGAACGCCTGAACGTCTCCACCGGCGCTGAACGCCCGTCCCGTACCGGTGATGATGAGAGCTCTGATATCCCCGTTGTCCCACAGAGCTGCCATGGCAGCGTCGAACTCCCTGCCCATGGGAACACCGAGCGCGTTCATCGACTCAGGAACGTTCAACCGCACCGTGGCAACAGCATCGAGAACTTCGACTTCGATCAATCCCACGGCGTTCCTCCCGTCCGAGTTCCAAGTACCAGGTACCGCGTAGCCGCCCTGCGGCTACGCAAGCAGCAGCTCTGCCAACTCCACCGCGTTCAACGCGGCTCCCTTTCGCAGATTGTCGCCTATTGCAAAGAGACTGATACCTCCGAGATGGCCGATGGTCTCACGAAGCCTCCCAATGAGCACGTCATCGATCCCTGCCGAGTCCAGCGGTGTGGGCACGTTCGTGTCGTCCCACAGCTGCACACCGGGAGCTCCGCCGAGAACAGCTACCGCCTCGTCGAGGTCCACGGCACGGTCGAACCACATGGACGCCGCAATTCCGTGACCGACCATCACGGGTACCCGGACGCAGGTCGGCTCAACGGCGATGGTGTCTCGACGAAGGATCTTGCGTGTCTCGTTGACGAGCTTCCACTCCTCGTCCGTATATCCGACGTCGGTGATCGACCCTGCGAGGGGGAGCACGTTGTAGGCGATCGGTCGCATGTACAGGTCACCGCCGGGATCCTCCCAGTTGCCAGACACGAGTCCGTCGAGGTTGTCCCTGAAGTGCTCAACCTCACTTTGGAGTTGATCCATGCCCGTCTTGCCCGAGCCCGAGACGCTCTGGTAGGACGTTGCGATCATCGTGCGCATCCCCGCTGCACGGTGGAGAGGTCCGGCCGCCATCATGATCGTCATCGTGGTGCAGTTCGGGTTCGCAACGATCCCCTGGTTGTCGGCGATCGCATCGTCGTTGACGTTCGCAACGACGAGCGGCACGTTGTCGTCCATGCGGAACGCAGACGAGTTGTCGATCACGGTGGCTCCCGCTCTTGCGAACCTCGGGGCGTGCTCTTTCGATCGAGCACCCCCTGCTGAGAACAACGCGATGTCCACACCCGTCGGATCGGCTGTTTCGAGGTCCTCGACCTCGACATCGCCCCATCTGGTGCCGACGATCCTTCCCGCAGACCTGGGTGAAGCCATGAGCCGAACATCCGTCGCCGGGAAGTTCCGTTCCTCGAGAATCGACAACATGGTGGTGCCGACGGCGCCGGTTGCACCCACGATCGCCACGCGGGGCCGAGAGTACGTTTCCATCAGCTTCCTTCGTCTTCGAGTCCCAGTCCGACGTGCAACGCACGTACTGCTTCAAGCACTCTATCCCCTTGGATCACACACGAAATCCGGATCGGTGATGTTGAGATCATCTGAATATTGACGCCTTCCTCCGACAGCAGGCGGAACATCCTCGCAGCGATCCCCGACTCCGTCTTCATCCCGATGCCGACAACACTCACCTTGGCGATCCCGTCGTCGATCGAGACACCGCCCGCGTCCACTTCCTTGGCAACGGTCTCAGCCTGCTCGCGGGCTACGTCGATGGATATCGTCGGTACGGTGAAGCTGATATCGGTGATCCCTTCGTGCGACACGTTCTGGACGATCATGTCGACATTGACGCTTGCGGCCGCAAGTAACTCGAACAAAGCGGCCGCAATACCGGGTGTATCGGGCACGTCGTACACGGTGACCTTCGCTTCATCGTTGGTGTACGTCACGCCTCTGACCACTGGTTGTTCCATCGTGTCCTCCTTGACCCACGTCCCGAGACCATCGTGAAACGACGAGCGCACGTGGATCGGAATCTTGAACCTTCGCCCGAACTCGACCGATCTCGGCATGAGCACGCCCGCTCCGGCCGAGGCAAGCTCGAGCATCTCTTCGAACGTCACCTCGTCGAGCTTTGTCGCGTTGGGGACCACACGCGGATCAGCCGTGAACACGCCGTCGACATCGGTGAAGATCTCGCATCTGTCCGCCTCGAGTGCCGCGGCGAGTGCAACGGCCGTCGCGTCGGATCCTCCTCGACCGAGCGTCGTCACGTCTCGCGAATCGGGGTCGACACCCTGAAAGCCGGCGACGATCACGACCTTCCCCTGATCCAGGCCCTCCCGCACCCGATCGGCACGGATCTCGACGATCTCCGCTTGACCGTGCTTGCCTGTCGTGAGGATGCCTGCCTGTGATCCGGTGAAACTCATCGCGGGGACGCCGAGATCCTCGATGGCCATTGCAACGAGTGCCATCGTCACACGCTCACCGGCGGTCAACAACATGTCGAGTTCTCTCGGATGTGAGTGCCGGGAAACGTCACGTGCAAGCGCCAGGAGCTCATCAGTCTGTTTCCCCATCGCGCTCACAACGGCGACGACGCCGTTCCCTTCCGCATGGGCGTCCACGATCCTGCGGGCGACGCGACGGATACGCTCGGCGTCGGCCACCGAGGTTCCTCCGTACTTGTGAACGACGAGTGCCATCGGGGCTGCAGTGTAGGTGTACGCGACCTTCAGCCATACCATCGCCCCATGCGTCTCTCACGAATCACCGTTCTCGTACTCGCCATTGGACTCGTCGCAGCAGCCTGCTCGAGCAGTTCGAATGGATCCGACACGGCTGTCCCTTCGACCGTGCCGCTGCTGGCCGTGCCGACCAGCTACGTCGGCTACCTGCGCCAGCCGACGGCCTGTGACGCAGAACAGCCGGAGCCCGCCGTCGACATGAAGTTCGACGCGCCACAAGACATCGGACTGACCGGCCCTGCGACGATCTCGCTCAACACCTCCTGCGGGACGATCGATATCGCCGTCGACCCATCCTCCGCTCCCGAGACGGTGAACTCGTTCGTCTTCCTCGCCAAGTCCGGCTACTTCGACGGAACCGTGTCACATCGCATCGTCCCGGGCTTCATGATGCAAGCAGGCGATCCGACCGCAACCGGCCTCGGTGGACCCGGCTACACGATCCCCGACGAGTACCCCGATGAACCAACCTACCTGCGGGGAACCGTCGCCATGGCCAACGCCGGTCCGGGTACGACCGGCAGCCAGTTCTTCATCCTCTTCGGTGATGCCGAGTGGCTACCGCCGACGTTCACGATCTTCGGTCAGGTTGTCGACGGCTTCGACACGCTCGACCGGATCGAGCAGATCCCCCTCGGACGAGGCCCAAACAGCGCCGACCCCGAACCCTCCACGCCGCTCGAGACGCTCTATATCGAGTCGGTCACCATCACGAGGTAGTCTTTCCCCCATGGCCACAGACAAGAGAGATCGCCAGCGGGCGAACCGGGAAGCCAAGAAGGCTGAGGCAGCCAAGGCTGCAAAGCGCAAGCACATCGTGGATCAGATCAAGAAGTACGGCGGGTACGTCGTGCTCTTCGTGGGATCCCTGTTCGTGCTTCGATTCTTCACCGGCTGAACCGTGTGAAGTCGGACCTGCATCTTCACTCGACGGCATCGGACGGAGCCGACTCCCCGACTCGACTCGTCGAACTCGCCGTCGATGCCGGCCTCTCTGGGATGGCCCTGACAGATCACGACACACTCGCCGGTATCGACGAAGCACGCGAGGCCGCCGAGAGGTTCGGCATCGACTTCATCCCTGGCGTCGAGCTGTCCGTCGACCACGACGGGACGAAGATGCACATGCTGGTGTACGGCATCGAACCGGTACCGGGCCCCCTTCAGGACAAGCTCGCCGGCCTCATCGAGGGGAGGTCGGTGCGAAACCGCAGGATCGTAGAAGCGCTCAAGGATCTCGGATATGACATCACGGTCGCCGACGTCGAGAAACAGGCAAGGGGACCATCGATCGGGCGTCCACACATAGCAGACGCTCTCGTCGCAAAAGGTTATCTGGAGACCAGGGATGAGGCGTTCGCCGAGCTCCTCCACGACGGTGGCTCGGTCTACTTCCCGAGAGCACGCTTGTCTGCTATCGAGGCGATCGAGCTTGGCCGCGCAAGTGGAGGTATCGCTGTGATCGCCCACCCCAAGACGATCCATCTCCGCAGTGAGGACTTCACGCGGATGTTCGACGATCTGCAAGCTGCCGGGCTCGCCGGGATCGAAGCTCACCACCCGCTGCACGACCTCACCTTGCGCCAGCACCTCGAGCAGCTTGCGTCGCGTCTCTCCCTGATCGCAACGGGAGGGTCCGACTACCACGGGATGACCAAGCGAGAGTTCCGTGTCGGGACGGGAACCGGTGACCTCGTTGTTCCCTCCGAAGCCTTCGATGCCATCGCCGGGGCGATCCGCTGAATCCTCTACATCTCGCGCTGATTCGCTCCGATACAGAGGCTGAGGTGAATACATGAGCCCCTGGCCGAACCGGGCACCGATCTCCTACGACGAGTTGCGCGTGCAATACAACATGACCCGTGCGATCGGCGCTGCCTTCTGCATCGTCGGCATCGTCGCGTACTCCCTCCGGGACGGATCGAGCACGCTGCTTCTCCTCCTGATTCCGGCCGGGGCGATCGCCATCGACGCCGTGTACCGCTTGCGTGATGGATCTAACCCGTTTCCCGGACTCCTGATCGATGCGACCGTCATCGGTGCCGCGATGTACCTCCGTGGCCCGGAACTGACCGTGTACGCCGTTGTCCTCCTCGCTCTGCTGGTGACCTCGGCAGTTCTCCTGCCCTTCAGACAGGTACTGGTGATCATGGCGTACGCCGGTTCCTGGTTCATCACGATCGAGTTCCTCAACAACTCGATCAAGCCACCGGGCCTCGGATTCATCGCCGGATCAGGGGACACGGTGATGGTCGACACGTTGACAGTGATCGCGGTCGTGGGCGTCGTCGGCGCCCTGCTCTTCCAATCGGTCAAAGTGATCCTCGCCGCGCAGGACCGCCAGGAAGCAGCACTCGCCCTCGAACGCAGGGCTGTCGAACTCAAGAATGAGTTCGTCTCGATGGTCAGCCATGAGCTTCGTACCCCACTCACCGGCATCAGCGGATTCACCGAGATGCTCACCGATTCGTGGAAGTCCCTCCCACCCGAAGAGATCGACGAATTCCTCGCGATCATGCACCGCGAGACAGAGCACCTGGCGAACCTCGTCGAGGACATCCTCGTGATCCCCCGTCTCGAGGCCGGCCACCTCAAACTCAACTCCGAGGAACTCGATCTGACGATCGAGGTTCACAACGTCGCAGAAGTCGTCTTCGACGACACCGACTACTCCGTATCGATTCCCACGAACGTCGGGGTGTACGCAGACCGGACCCGGATCCGCCAGATCCTTCGCAACCTGCTCGAGAACGCCAGAAAGTACGGCGGAGACCAGGTGCTGATCGAGGGAGAGATGGTGGGGTCCGGCCTCTACAAGGTCTCGGTTTCGGACAACGGCCGAGGGATCGCCCCCGAGGATCGGGAGAGGATCTTCGAACACTTCGAGCAACTCTCCACAGGTGACGGACGACTTCAGCAAGGAGTCGGACTCGGACTTCCGATCGCAAGGAAGCTCGCACAGGCAATGGGTGGAGACCTCTGGTATGAGGAACGTTTCCCCATGGGGTCGCGGTTCTGCTTCACCGTCCAGATGGTGAGCAACGCTACCGACGACACCACGGAGACACCGATTCCACAGGTACACGCCTGACGCGGTAGCGTGTGGTCACCGTGCTGCCCTACAACATCCATCATGTCGCCATTGCGGTCGAGGACCTCGACGCATCGCTCGCCGACTTCGCAGAAAAGTACGGTATCGCGCCAATCTCGACTGAGACCATCGAGGAACAAGGTGTGCGCGAGGCCATGATCGCTGTGGGCGGATCACACATCCAACTGCTCCAACCACTCGGACCCGACACATCCGTCGGGAAGTTCCTCAGCAGCAACGGTGAGGGGCTGCACCATATCGCTTTCGCCGTTGCGAATATCGAGGCGGCCCTGGAGCATCTCGAGAAGGAAGGGGCGCGGCTCATCGACTCGACACCCCGCATTGGAGGCGGTGGCCACCGGATCGCGTTCGTCCATCCGGCAGATCTGGCGGGTACACTCATCGAACTCGTCGAGGTATGAAGTGACTGACAAGATCGAGATCATGGGTGGTGCAGGACCTCAGGAAGCCGCGGCGATCGCGGCCGTCATCGCTCGTATCGAGGCAGACGAACTCGCCGCAACCGCCGTCCGGCCCCATCCGATTCACAAGAGCCAGTGGGTGCAGGCAAGCCGACCCATGGAGCACCTGGCACCCGTCCCACCCGAGGAGTACGACAAGCAACCGGAGAGCGCCTCAGCGAACCCCGTCGGTCCCTGAGACACCCCCGCCTGTGACGACCGCCCCGGAGGGCCGTGGCATCCTGCTCGACCACCTGTAGCATCGGAGCATCGCGATGCAGGAAAGGACGACATGAACCCTGTCATCTGCTCGATTGCTCGAACGCCGATCGGTCGATTCAACGATGTGTTCACACCACTGAGCGCAATGGACCTCGGCGGTGTCGCTATTCGCGGCGCTCTCGAGAGAGCCACGCTTGCACCAGGTGAAGTTGACGAGGTCATCTTCGGACATGTGCTCCAGGCAGGCCAAGGTCAGATCACTTCCCGGCAGGCCGCCGTGAACGGTGGTATCCCGATGACGGTGCCGGCCGTGACCATCAACAAGGTGTGCCTTTCAGGGATGACGGCGATCGCAGAGGCCACCAACCACATCAGGCTCGGTGAGTCGACGTTCGTCGTCGCCGGTGGCATGGAGTCGATGACCAGCGCCCCGTACCTTCAGCCCGAAGCCCGATCCGGCTACCGCATGGGCGATGCGACCATCGTCGATTCGATGATGCACGATGGCCTCTTCTGTGCTTTCGACTCCTGCATGATGGGAGAGTCCTCCGACCTCAAGAACGGCGAACTCCAGATCACACGGGAGGCACAGGATGCCTGGTCTGCACGATCACATGAGCGGGCGATCGCTGCCACTGACTCCGGCGTGTTTGCCAAGGAGATCGTTGCAGTGAACGTCCCTCAGCGACGCAAGGATCCCATCGAGGTCACCGAGGACGGTGGTCTGCGGCGCGGGACGACGCAGGAGTCTCTCGGCAAGCTCCGGCCGGCGTTCAACCCCGATGGATCGATCACAGCAGGGAATGCATCGCAGATATCGGACGGAGCAGCGGCCCTTGTCATCGCCGACCGTGCGGCAGCCGAGGCAGCGGGCATGCCGATCATCGCGGAGATCCTCTCATACGGTCAGGTCGCAGGCCCGGACGCAACCCTCCATGAACGACCGGCAGAGGCGCTCACGGTTGCTCTCGGGAAGACATCCCTCGAGGTGGGGGATCTCGACCTCGTCGAGTTCAACGAGGCGTTCGCATCGGTAGCGATGTGGTCGGCTCACATGCTCGGCATCGACGTCGCTAAGGTCAACGTCAACGGAGGCGCCGTTGCACTCGGCCATCCACTGGGCGCTACCGGTGCACGCATCGTCGTCACGCTGATCAACGCGCTGAGGGAATCGGGAGGTTCCCTTGGCGGCGCAGCACTGTGTGGTGGTGGCGGTCAGGGCGACGCCCTGATCGTGAGGATGGTCTGACATGCCCGTAGCGAGCTACCTTCCCGAGAAGAACATCGCACTCGAACTCGTCAGAGTGACCGAGGCTGCGGCGATCTCAGCAGCACGTGAGCAGGGTCGCGGCGACAAGCACGCCGTTGACCAGGCCGCCGTCGATGCCATGCGCCAGGTGCTCTCACGAACCGACCTCGACGGAGTCGTCGTGATAGGTGAAGGAGAGAAGGACGAGGCGCCCATGCTCTACAACGGGGAGCGCGTCGGCAACGGGGAGCCCCCACTCGTCGACGTCGCCGTGGATCCCGTCGATGGCACACGGCTGACTGCAGAAGGCCGTGGTGGCGCCCTCGCAGTGATCGCCGTTGCCGAACGTGGCTCGATGTATGCGCCGGGAAGCCTCGTCTATATGGACAAGATCGCCGTCGGCGAGGAAGCCGCCGGCCACATCGACATCACCGCACCCGTTGCCCAAAACCTCGCGGCCGTTGCGCGTGCCAAAGAGAAGGACATCGGCGAACTCACCGTGGTCATCCTCGACCGGCCCCGCAACGCCGACTACATCCAACAGGTTCGCGAAGCCGGATGCCGGATCTCTCTGATCGGTGATGGCGACATCCAGGGTGGTATCACGACGGCGATCCCCGGCATGGGGATCGACATCCTGCTCGGCATCGGAGGATCCCCTGAAGCGGTGACGACGGCGTGTGCCATTGCAGCCCTGCATGGCGAGATCCAGTGCAAGCTGTGGCCACGAAACGATGCTGAGAGGCAGTACGCGAACGACAACGGTCTCGACCTCGATCAGGTCCTCTCAACCCGCGACCTCGTCGACTCAGACAACACGTTCTTCGCTGCGACGGGCGTCACAACCGGATCGATGCTGCGCGGTGTGCGTTTCGGCGGCGTCCACACCTCGACGCACTCGGTCATCATGCGATCGAGGTCGGGAACGATTCGCTTCATCGAAGCCGACCACCGAGTCGAGTGGGTCGAAGGCGAGATCAAGCCCTAGACCGTTCACAGCTGACAGTTCACAGATCACAGATCACAGATCACAGATCACAGATCACAGCAAGACGTGCCAGGGTTTCGTCGTATTGGGGGGCGACGGTGGACCAGTCGTACATCCGCGTTGCCGCCCGGAGACGTTCATCCGAGGATGTGCCCAGCGCTCGATCGATCAGATCGACGGCGTCGCCGACGGTCGAGTACAGCGTCGTGGCGGGGTCGGCGCCGAGGGCGGCGATGCGTTCCGGGTACACGAGGCGATCGGGGAGAACCGGGTGTGCGCCGGCGGCGATCGCTTCGACGACTCCGATACCGAAGAACTCCTGGTGGGCAGTCGATACGACGACCGACGACCTGTGCAAGAGTTCGACATAGTGTTGCCGACTCGCCCAGCCCTCATGGATCAACCGATCACCGAGCAGGTCGGTGACCTCGGCGAACTGTGGCGGCACGGATACGAACACTTCGCCGCACATCGCCATCACGAAGTCGGTTCCCGAGCCGATGAGCTGTCTGACGATCTCCATCAGCTCCGTTGGCCCCTTGTCGTGCTCCCACCGCTGGTTCCATACGATGAGCGGCGGCCCTTCGGTCTCCGGTCGATCGGTCGCGAACGCGGAGAGATCGACACCGACCGGCAGAACGATCGAGGCATCGATCACACCGTCGACCTTGTGAACGTGTTTGTCCTCAGGAAAGGTGTTCAGGAACCGCGACGCCTCATCACGGAGTACGTCGCGGTGGTACCGGGAGTTGAAGATGACGAGGTCTGCCACGGCAGCGCTCGACCAGTTCTTCATCTGATAGGTGAAGTCGACGCGGTCCGCGGGCGAAAGGGGGTAGGTGAACTGGCTCTCGTGGAAGTACACGGCGATGGGGATACCGGGGACGATCGATCGTACCGCTCCAGCGAAGGCGGCGACATCCATCATCGACGAGGCCAGGATGACGTCGGGTGGCCCGTTTCGCTCGACGTCGACCGCAAGTTGGTCGGCAAGGGTCAGGAACGCCCCATGCATGCGCCACTTCCAGAATCGGGCCGTGTGGGTGACGAGAGAAACCCGGTGTGTCGACGATGCCACATACCCGTCGGCCCAGGCCTTGTGCGAGCCGCCGTAGTAGGGCTCGATGAGCGAGATGCGCATCAAAGCTCGGTGCGGCCGGCCAGTGCCCGTCCGAGCGTGATCTCGTCTGCGTAGTCGATGTCTCCTCCCACGGGGAGACCCGATGCGAGTCGAGAGACCTTGACGCCGAACGGTTTCAGGAGTTGGGCGAGGTACATAGCGGTCGTGTCGCCTTCGAGCGTCGGGTTCGTCGCTGCGATCACCTCTTCGATGCTCTCAGCTTCGACACGGATGAGGAGTTCCTTCATACGCAGCTGTTCCGGGCCGATGCCGGCGATCGGTGACATTGCCCCGCCGAGCACGTGATACCTTCCTCGGAACTGCTGCGTCCGCTCGATCACCGGTATGTCCTGAACACGCTCGACGACACAGACGACTGTCGTGTCACGGCGCAGGTCGAGACAGATGGAACACTCTTCTCTATCGGTGACGTTGTAGCACCTCGAACAGAGGTGTACCGATACGCGCATCTCGATGATCGCGTCGGCGAAGCGGCGGGCATCGGCTTCCTCAGCGTTGAGGAGATGGAACGCCAGGCGCTGCGCGCTCTTGGCACCGATGCCGGGAAGGCGGGCGAACTCGTCGATGAGGCGCTGAACCGGGGGCTCGAACATCAGCCGAGCATACCGCCGAGACCAGCACCTCCTGTGACCCCACCCATCGAGCTCTCAGCATCTGCAGCCATTGCACCGAAGGCCTGGTTCAGGGCAGCAACCACGAGGTCTCCGGCCATCTCAGGATCATCGGGATCCAGCACCGAGGCCTCGAACGTGACGGAGACCACCTCACCCGAACCCCTCACCACAGCGGTGACGACGCCGCCACCAGCAGTGCCTTCGTACGTCTTGGCTGCAAGGGCCTCCTGGGCCGCCATCATCTGCTGTTGCATCGCCTGGGCCTGGGCCATCAGCTGTTGCATATCTTTCGGCATTCGTGACATGGGGAGAGGGTACTCGGTACTTGGTACTTGGTACTCGGAAGATCAGCAGATAGGCAGATTCGGTCATTTGGTTCACAGCTCACAGATAACAGTTCACAGTCGGAAACCCGGACCATCTCCGAATGCTCGCGTTGTGCCGGTAGAAGGAGAGCGCAAGACGGAGAACGACTACTCCCCATCCCCTCGTCCTCTTGGTACCTGGTACCCGAAACCGTCGACTGTGAACTGTCAAATCAGCAACCGCATCCACCCACTCGCTGATCTTCTTGGTACCTGGTATCTGGAACTGTTGGCTGTGAACTGTCAACTGTGAACTGACAGCTGTCAACGCCCCGGCCGACGGCTGGTGGTTGACCGCCGACTACTGTTCACCCCTCATGCATTACCAGGCGCTCTACCGCAAATACCGGCCGCAACGGTTCGACGAAGTCGTCGGCCAGGACCATGTGACGACGACGCTTGTCAGGGAAGTCATCGAGGACAAGGTCGCTCACGCGTACCTGTTCGCGGGCCCCCGTGGAACCGGAAAGACAACATCGGCCCGTCTGCTCGCCAAGTCGCTCAACTGTCCGAATCGCGAACCTGACGGTGAGCCGTGCAACACGTGCCCTTCGTGTATCGGCATCACCGAGGGAACTTCCCTCGATGTGATCGAACTCGATGCTGCATCGCACAACAAGGTCGAGGACATCCGGGAGATCCGGGTGAACGTTGGGACCGTCGCCGCGACCCCGGGCGCCCGACGTGTCTACATTCTCGACGAAGCACACATGCTGTCGCGTGCGGCGAGCAATGCCTTGCTCAAGACGCTCGAGGAACCGCCCGAACACGTCGTGTTCGTCCTTGCAACGACAGAGCCCTACAAGCTGCTCGATACGATCCGCTCACGAACGCAGCGATTCGATTTCCAACCTGTCGCCACCGAGACCATCATCGACTTCCTGGCCCAGATCTCGGACCGGCAAGGATTCATCTCCGACCGTGGCGCCCTGAGCGCCGTCAGTGCACACGCACACGGTTCAGTCCGCGATGCTTTGAGTCTTCTCGAACAAGTCGCAGCACTCGGTGCGGGGACCGTCTCGACCGCAGGGGTCTCGCGAGCCCTCGGTCTTGCCGACGACGAGAGCTACGGTCGCCTCGTGTCGGCGATCCATGAGGGCGACCCGGGCGCGGCGTTGACACTCATATCAGAGCTGGCCTCCCAGGGAGCCGACCTCAGGCGGTTCGTTGCAGACACGATCGGCTACCTCAGGGGAGTGTTCCTCGCGCAGTACTCGACCAACATCGAAGAGGTTGCCGATGCCAGTATCGAGACGATCACCGAGTGGAAGAGACAGGCAACGATCCTGTCGAGCACGGAGGTCCTTCGCTCTATCGATCTGCTCGCCGAAGCACTCATCCAGCTTCGGATGGGTCGCGAGGAGCGCCTCGTCGTCGAGCTCACTGTGCTCAAGCTCACTCGTCCCGAAACCGTTCCCGACCTCGAATCGATCACGACCCGTCTCGAACGGGCCGAACGCGAGATTCGCGAGTTGAAGCGCGGAACTCCTGCGTCACCACCGGTACCCACCGCCGCCAAGGTCCCCGACGTCGGCTCGGGGGAGTCGGATCGACCGTTCACGTCTGGACAATCCACACCCGATTCGACCCGCCCTTCGCCACAGCCTGCAGGCGATGGGAACGGCGACCATCCATCCCGAGAAGTGGTCGAGTCGTCAGCCCGGACCGCACCCACCATCGCAGCAACGTTCACGCTCCAAGACTTCGAGCAGGTCTGGCCGGCGATCGTGGCAACGATTCGCCAGGACGTCGGGCCCAGACGACACGCCCTCCTCAGGGAGGCATCGCCCGTTGCCGTCGAGAACGGGGTCGTTGTCTTCGAGGTCCCCGCACACATGCACTTCCATCTCGAGCAGTTGAAGTCGGATTCAGGTATTGCCGAGGCGATCGTTGCCACCGGCACCGAACAGATCGGCCAACCGGTGCGTGTCGAGTTCCGCTCGGCGGGGGCGCTCCCTCCCCCATCGTCACAGGACCCGGAGCACGCTCCGGACAAGGATGATCTCGTCAAAGTCGGCGACGACGATCACAACGACCCGGCCGAGACCGTCCTCGACATCCTCGGGGGAGAGATCGTCAGCGACGGCGAGGGGTCCGTCACATGAGGCTTCGACTCGGCATCGACCTCGACGGCGTCGTTGCCGACTTCAACTCCGGATGGATGCAGCGCTACAACGCCGAGTTCGGAACCCGACTGACACCGGACATGGTGACGTCATGGGACGCGATGCTCCCGCTCACGCACTTCGAGTCCATGAGCGAGTTCTGGCGGTGGGCGAGGAACGGGACAGGCCCGGGCCTGTTCCGTCATCTGCCGCTCTTTCCTGACGCCAAACCTGCGCTCGAACGTTTGAGTCGCAGCCACGACATCGTGATCATCACCACCAAGCCGAGATGGGCGAACGCGGAAACCTTCTGCTGGATCGGTGAGCACGCCATCCCAACCCGCGAGGTCCACATCATCGGCCAGAAGTGGCGAGTGGACTGTGACGTGTACCTCGACGACGGCCCGCACAACCTCGAGTCACTCATCGAGAAACACCCCGACCGTACCGTGTGCCGCTTCATCCGACCATGGAACGAACCCGTTCCCGGAGTGGCCGACATCGATAGCTGGGACACGTTCGAGGCCCTGATCGAGAATCCACGCTTCTGATCCGGTTCGGCATCGAGAACGCCAGCGGTTAACCTACCGCCAGATGGCAGGGGCACAGACCGTGCCCGTATCAGACATGGGAGCAACAATGAAGAGAGCCCGATTCATACTCCTGATTCTCGTCTTTGCGTTGATCGCAGCAGCCTGCGCGTCGACGGACGACTCAGGCGGCGAAGCAACGACAACGACGGCCGCCCCGACAACGACGGCCGCCCCAGCAACGACAACGACAACGGCTGCTCCAACGACGACGACGGAGCCACCACCCGAGATCGGCACCGCGGACAACCCGATTCAGGTGCTGTTCGTGCCTTCGGTGAGTGCTGAAGAGATCATCGCCGGCGGCGAGATCCTCAAGGGTGTCCTCGAAGAGGCAACCGGTCTCGTCTACGAGGTCACCGTTCCAACATCGTACGCAGCGACCATCTCCGAGATGTGCGCTTCAACCGACAACACGATCGGGTTTATCCCCGCAACTGCCTACGTGCTTGCGAACGATCTGTGCGGCGTCGACGTTGCAATGAAGTCGGAGCGGTACGGCTTCACCGAGTACTGGGCAGAGTTCATCGTGCCTCGCGACAGCGATGCTGAGACACTCGCAGACCTCGCAGGCCTCAAGTGGGCCTACCCGGATGCAGGTTCAACCTCCGGCTTCCTCGTCCCGAGCGGCATGTTCAAGCAGAACGGTATCGAGCCCGGCGAGTCCTTCGAAGCTGGCGGTCACTCTGCAACGGTCCGTGCGGTCTACAACGGTGAAGCCGACTTCGGCACCGTGTTCTTCAGCCCGGCGATCGATGCCGACAGGAACATCGTGTGGGACGGAACCTCTGCAGGTGCAGATGTGCCCGCCGACAAGGTCGATGCCTGCAGGATCGATGATGACGGACAGATCGATTGTGACGGAATCTTCCCGAGAGATGCACGAAGGAACATCCGCGAGGAAGCTCCCGACGTGATCCAGAAGGTCAAGATCATCGAGCTGTCCCAGCCGATCCCGAACGACACGGTCAGCTTCGGTCCGGACCTCCCCCAGGACATCCGTCAGAAGTTCGTCACGGCGCTCTCTAGCTTCGCTGCGAACGATCCCGAAGGGTTCGCAACAGCGTTCGACGCCTACTCCTGGAGTAGCGTGACCCTGACCGATGACTCCGAGTTCGACTTCATCAGGTCGCTCGTCCAGGATCTCGGTCTCACGGTCGCGGACCTCTAAGCGATACGAAAGCATGACCGAACGTAGGGCGAGGACGATAGTCCTCGCCCTACGTTCGGTCGAACCAACGGAGTCTCCAATCCATGCTCAAGGTTGAGAACCTGACCAAGGTCTACGAAGGTGGCACGCAGGCCCTCGACAACGTGTCCTTCGAGGTCGAAAAGGGTGAGTTCCTCGCCGTCATCGGGCTCAGCGGGTCGGGGAAGTCCACTCTGCTGCGGTGCATCAACCGCCTGATCGAACCCACGGAGGGAACGATCACCTGGGACGGCGTCGATGTCACGAATGCATCTCAGGAGGAGCTGCGCCGGATCCGTCGACGCATCGGCATGGTATTCCAGCACTTCAACCTCGTGAACAGATCGAAAGTGATCACGAACGTCCTTGCGGGCCGTCTTGGCTACGTGAACCCGGCGCTGTCGGTCGTGAACCGCTTTCCAAGGGAAGACATGGAGAAGGCGTACGCACAACTGGCGCGCGTCGGACTCCAGGACAAGGCGAATGCCAGAGCCGATGAGTTGAGCGGCGGCCAGCAACAACGCGTCGGGGTGGCGCGGGCCATGATGCAGGACCCCGAGATCATGCTCGCCGATGAGCCCGTGGCAAGCCTCGACCCGGTTCTCGCCCACAGCATCATGCAGTACCTCGAACGGATCAATCAGGAAGACGGAGTCATGGTCCTGTGCTCGCTCCACTTCCTCGACCTGGTGCACCAGTACGCCGACCGCGTGATCGCCCTCAAGGACGGCAAGCTCGTGTTCGAGGGCACACCGACCGAGATCAACGACGAGAAGTTCAAGGAGATCTACGGTAAGGAGGCTGAGCGCGTTGGCTGACGAGATCTCCAACCCATCTGAGCCTCCATCCGATGATGCACCGTCGAACGGGAAGCATCGCCGTGGCTGGCGCCGCACACTGTTCATCATCATCCTCATCCTGGCTTCCTTCGTCGTGTACGCGTTCGCGTTTGCCAAGACCGACGTATCGCTCGAGGAGATCCAGTCCGAAACTCGGCAAGAGCAGCTCTTCCGCATCCTTCGCGCACTCGCTCGACCTGACCTGATCCGGTACGACAAAGAGGACCTCGTCGTCACCACCGACGTGTTCATCCCGTGCAACGGTACGACCCCGTCGCCTGCGACCCCCGACCAGTCCGGTGCAACGATCTCGGTGACGCCGTCCTGTGCATCCCCCGGTGAGATGATGACGGTGAACGGAACAGGGTTCGAGGCAGGCAAGAGCGTCACGATCGACTTCGTTCCAAAGTCGGACTTCGACATCGTCCTTCCGGAGGGGCGTGCCGACGTGCTCGACGACGGGACCTTCTCTCTCACGTTCGAAGCACCTCTTCGAGAGACAGAGGAACCCCAGCAGGTCAAGGCGACCACACAAACCAACGTCGGTAGTTGGACGAATAGGGTCATCGTGTGGACCGACACCAACGGCAACGGTGTGCAGGACCCTGCTTCGCTGCCCGAATCCGATGAACCTCTCTCGATGTTCGCACTCGCTCTCCCGGAGTTCAAGGTCAGAAGCCCGGGCGGTGTGACGCTCGTCGACAAGAACTACAACGTCCTCGATTTCATCAGCTGGGGCGGTTCCTTCGAAGCGACCACAGGTTCGGGAAACGGGCTCATCTCCAGAGACATCGACATCGATCCCTTCTCCGTAGACAACGGTGATTCGATTCAGATGACGGGCACTGGTTCCACCCCCGAAGACTTCGTGTGGTCAGGCCCGGTAGCCAGCACCTTCGGAGCACGCAACACAGGACAGGAGTTCGCCGACCCCGGTTCACGATCGGTGCTGTTCTTCAATGAGGTTGCTTTCGAATCGGACGAGAACCAGACGATCGAGATCGCCGGTGAACCCGGCGCAAGCACCGACGACATGTCCATGATCTTCTTCGACGCCACCGATGGAACCCAGTACAAGATCATCCGGCTTGCAGACAAGACGGATCTGTCCCCACGGCTCTCTGACAACGCGTTGAGCACATGGGACCGGATCATCGAGACCGTGATGCTCGCACTTCTGGCGACCACCGTCGGTACGATCCTCGCAGTCCCACTCAGCTTCCTCGCTGCAAAGAACCTGATGCGCGACGTGATGGTTCCCATCATCAACCTGTCGCTGTCGATCATCGCGCTCCCGATCGGATTCTCCATCGGTTTGCGGGCCTCGCGATGGGCGACAAGCCTCCGATCGTTCACCGATGCCAACATCGTCACCCTGGCACTGGCGCTCGTGGTCCTCATCGCTCTCGTGTGGGCGATTCTGCGGTGGACCTTCCCAGCTGAGGACGTCGAGAAGCCTGGACTCGGACTCCGCTCACTTCGGTCGGGAGCCCTGATCCTCACCGCGTTCATAGTGTTGATCACCTCGTACGTGGTGGCGAATCTGCTGATCCTCATCGGCGAACTCATCGAAGATCTCGCACCGTTCATCGGCTTCATGGGGAACTTCGTGATCAAACTCGGCGAGATCACCGAGATAGGTATCCCGGTATTCTCCTCCCTCATTGGAGCGTTCGCTCTCGCTCTCGCAGCGAGCAAGTTCGGCTACTTCCTTTTCACCCGATTCAGTCACCGAACGCTGAATGTGACCACGTTGATCGCTTCAGGTGTCGCCGGAGCAGTCGTGGGAATCGGCGTCGGTTCGATCATCGACTGGTTCTACCAGGTCGACAATCCAACGGTGACCCTCTATGTACCGGCCGCCATCGGTGCAGTGTTCGGGATGATTCTGTCCGTCAAGGCGCTGCGCAAGGGCGAGTCTCAGAACATCGGATTGACGATCTACTACATGGCGCGGACCGTGTTCAACGGTCTCCGCTCGATCGA
>VAPM010522425.1_pt1 | contig 20203 bp, 17 predicted proteins | sample 3395091 | NCBI WGS metagenome assembly VAPM01 (sample SAMN08290445, study PRJNA428436) | hydrothermal vent metagenome | isolation source: Deep-sea hydrothermal vent chimney 3 | place: Pacific Ocean: Juan De Fuca Ridge
AACGTCGATCTCACCATCATTGCCCAGGCACCGAAAATGGCCCCACATATCGATGCCATGCGCGCCAACCTCGCCGCCGATCTCGGCGTGGGTGCCGGCCAAGTCAACGTCAAGGCCACCACCACTGAAGGGTTGGGCTTCTGCGGCCGTGGCGAGGGTATCGCCGTGCAAGCTGTGTGTCTCTTGACCTCGTAGGAGCGGGCCATGCCCGCGAAAAATTCCAATATACCGCCAAGGGCGCGAAGAAACGCCAAGGTCAAACGGCGGGCATTTAAAATACAAGAAAATTGTGGGAGCGGCTTTAGCCGCGAATGCAGGTGGATTTCCTTCGCGGCTGAAGCCGCTCCCACAGGTGACCAAAAATCACGGGCATGGCCTGCTTCACCGTTTTGATTTCATCCACCCTCGAGTATCAACGATAAATAAGGACCTCCTTTGGACAACGCCTCTTCCTCACTTCCCACAAGCCTCCCCGACTGGCCCCGCGCCCTGGGTACCCCCGAGGCCAGCGCCCAAGTGCGCGCCTGCCCTGAGGACTTCTGTGTCGATGAGCAGCGCGATGGCGAGCCGGATGGCGAGGGTGAGCACCTGCTGTTGCACATCCGCAAGCGCAACCGCAACACCGACGAGGTGGCTCGCGCCCTGGCACGCTGTGCCAGGGTACGAGCGCGCGATGTGAGCTATTGCGGTTTGAAGGACCGTGTGGCGGTGACGACGCAATGGTTCAGCGTGTGGTTGCCGGGCAAACCGGATCCGGATTGGTCGCCCATCCTCGGTGAGGATCTTGAGCTACTGAGTCAGGTGCGTACCCGCCGCAAGCTGCAGCGCGGCGGTCTGCGTGGGAATCAATTTACCCTGGTGCTGCGCGAGGTGCAGGGTGATCGGGCGGCGTTGGAGGAACGGCTGGCTACGGTGGTCGAACACGGCGTGCCTAACTATTTCGGTGAACAGCGCTTTGGCCGCGAGGGCAGCAATCTTGCCGCTGCCGAGGCCATGTTTGGTGGGCGGCGGGTGAAGGATCGTCACCGCCGCGGGTTGTATCTCTCCGCTGCCCGTTCACTGCTGTTCAACGAGGTGCTGGCAGCGCGGGTACGCGATGTCAGCTGGGGCCGGGCATTGCCGGGCGAGGCCTTGCAGCTGGCCGGCAGCCGCAGTTTTTTTGTCGCGGAAGACATCGATGACGAGATTGCCGCCCGCCTGGCGAGCGGCGATGTGCTACCCAGCGGGCCGCTGTGGGGCAGGGGTGAGTTGCCGTCAGTAGCTGCCGCGCGGGTGGCGGAAGAGGCGGTCTTGGCCACGCATGGTGATTTCCGTGAGGGGCTGGAAAAGGCAGGCCTGAAACAGGAACGCCGCGCCCTGCGCTTGCCGGTGGCTGATTTAGGGTGGCAATGGCTGGACGGCGGGCAGGATCTGCAGCTGACTTTCAGTCTGCCCGCAGGCTGCTATGCCACGGCGGTGCTACGGGAACTGGTGACATCCAGAACATAGGGGCGGATGGAGCCCGTAGGGCAGTCGTCAGACCTTGAATTGCCTCACGATGCTTTGCAGCTCCGTGGCCATGTGCGCCAGGTCCTGACTGGCGATGGCAGTGTGTTCCGCGCCGCTGGCGGTCTCTCCGGCGATGTCGTTGATCTGCACGATGTTGCGGTTGATCTCTTCCGCAACACAGCTCTGCTCCTCTGCTGCGCTGGCGATCTGGCCATTCATGTCGTTGATATGCGCTACGGCGTCGCGGATTTCGGTGAAGGTGGCATCCGCCGCAGTCGCCTGGGTAACCACCGATTGAACCTGCTCCCGGCTCTCTGTCATTACCTGCACGGCTGCCTGGGAGACCGCCTGGAGATTGTTGATCATCTGGTTGATCTCTTCCGTGGACTGCTGGGTGCGGCTGGCCAGGGTGCGCACCTCGTCGGCCACGACGGCGAAGCCGCGGCCCTGTTCGCCGGCGCGGGCGGCCTCGATGGCGGCGTTCAGCGCCAGCAGGTTGGTCTGCTCGGCGACGCCCTTGATGACGTCGAGGACACCGCTGATCTCTCCGCTGTGCTGCTCCAGTTGTTGCACGGTCTCTGCGCCATGCTCGATGCGTGAGGCCAGTTGCTGGATGTCCTGGATGGTTCCTTCGATGATCTGCCGGCCGTTATCCGTATCCCGATAGGTCGTCTCGGCCGCCTCGGCGGACAGGGTGATGTTGTTGGCGACCTCTTGCACGGTGGCGGTCATTTCGTTCATGGCCGTGGCCACCTGCTCCGTCTCGGACTGCTGCTGCTGGATGCCCTCGCGTGTTTGGACGGTGACGATGGACATCTCTTCCGCCGCGGCGGAGAGCTGTTCCGTGGTCTCGCTGATGTGACCAATCATCTCCAGCAGGCGTGAGTGCATCTCCTGGGCGGAGGCCTTCAGTGAGCCGATTTCGTCACGCCCGTCGCGGCCGTGGGCTTGTCGGCGCAGGTCGCCGCTGGCAATAGCCTTCAGCCCTTTACTCACCTGTGACAAGCGCCGGGTGATGTTGCCTGTGATCAGCCAGCTCAGGGCAAACCCGGTCAGCAGTGCTACCAGGGTGATGGCAGCCAGGGTGCTGAGGGCGCTCTGTTCCTGCTGTTCGGCATGCAGGCTGGCTTGTGCGGTGAAGGCACTGATTGCGCTGAGCTGGGAGCGGAGCTCCTCGTCCAGCCGGTCTCCTTCTGTTTCTACACGTTTGATCATTGCCTCTGCTGCTGTGATGTTGCCCTCGCTGAGGTGGGCAAAAACCGTCTGCGCGTGCTGAGCATAATCCGCATGCTCACTCTCGATATTTTTTAGTGCCGCATCCATACGGGCGAACTCTGCCTGCTCCTCTGCGCTAAGATCCTCCAGGGTTTCGACCAGATTCACACCTTCGCGTATTTCCGTTTCGATTTTCTGGTTAATCTCATTAAAACTGCGCATCTCCTCCTTGAAATGAACCAGATCTTGTTGCAATGCGCCACTGAAGCGCAGGGCCCGTTCGAGATGAAGGGCCTGCTGTAACTGGTGTTCGGTGATGTTGGTGATCTTGGTCGTCAAGGGGATGTCGGCTTCAGTGATGGACTGGAGGCTGGCGCCGATCTGCGACATGGCGTAGATGCCATACAGGGAACTGCAGGCGAGCAGGATCAGGAGGATGCCTGCGTTGCCCATGATCTTCATCCTCACAGGGAGATTGCTGATGAAGGTATCCATGTATTTTTACCTCATATTCGTATTTGTGTATTTGTTTATCGGATAGAGTGCTCCGAGCTTTAGCTTACGAAATGAGTAAGGATTGACGGCGGTTTTAGATATCATGAATTGACCAGCCCAACCCCAAGTGACAAGGATTGAGCAGAGGTTGGATACCCCGTGGTTCAGCAGGTGGCCCGGATTCTGCTGCGCTTCATCGGGCTACGGTGTTGCTGCGCGTTTGGTATCGACCCAAACGTAAAAGCGGCCCAGAAGGCCGCTTGTGTAACTGGGTGTGCGGTGGCCATCAGACCTTGAACTTGGCTACCACCTGTTGCAGGTTGGTGGCCAGGTTGGCCAGTTCCTCACTGGTGCGCGTGGTCTGCTCGGCGCCTTGGGCTGACTTGTCGGCGACTTGGCTGATGGAGACCACGTTGCGGTTGATCTCCTCGGCTACCGCGCTCTGTTCCTCGGTGGCGTTGGCGATCTGTGTGTTCATGTCGTTGATACGTTCCACCTCGTCGGCGATGGTGCTGAGGGTGTCGCCGGCCTTGGCGGTCTGCTCGACGCCGGTCTGGGTCTGTTTGCGACTCTGCTCCATGAGCTGCACCGCTTCCTTTGAGCCGGCCTGCAGGGATTCGATCATCTGCTGGATCTCCTGCGTCGATTTCTGGGTGCGATTGGCCAGGGTGCGCACTTCATCCGCCACCACGGCAAAGCCGCGGCCCTGCTCGCCGGCACGCGCGGCCTCGATGGCGGCGTTCAGTGCCAACAGATTGGTTTGCTCGGCGATACCGCGAATCACGTCCAACACGGTACCGATGTGGTCGCTGTCGGCCTCCACGCGCTGAATGGCATCGCCGGCGCGGCCGATGGCCTCGGCGAGGGCGTTGATGGTATTGACGGCGTTGTTGACCACCTGACGCCCCTGACTGGATTCATTGTTTGCCTTCGTGGCGGCGTTGGCGGCCTCCAGGGCGTGGTGGGCGACCTCCTGCACGGTAGCGGCCATTTCATTCATGGCGGTGGCCAGCTGATCGGTCTGTGACTGCTGCCCTTGTATGCCTTGGCTGGTTTGGGCGGTGATGGCCGACATTTCTTCGCCGGCGGCGGTCAGTTGCGCGGAAGAGGCGATGATGTGCCGCACGGTATCGCTGAATCCCTCGGCCATCTCGTTGAAGCTGCTGGCGATGTCGCCCATTTCGTCACGGCTGGCAATCTGCACCCGGGTTGTCAGGTCTCCTGCGGCCAGGTGCTGGGTGGCTTCGTGCATGTCTTGCACGCTGTCGTTGACGGAAAGATAGAGGCCGGCGAACAGATAGGCGGTGAGCAACAGTACGGTGATGGCGATGGCGATGGTGCTGATTTCTTTCGCGTGGCCGGCGGTGATGCGTTCGGCAAGCAGTGTGTCCAACTGGGGCGCGATGGCATCGAACAGGGCATAGGTCTTGGTGATGGCCTGGGTTGCCGTGGAGAACACGGCATCGCTGCTGATGGTGATGGGATCGGCATCCAGCAGGTCCCGGCGCAGCAGGGTTGTCAGCTGGGTGATGGCCTCGTCGTTGGCCTTGACCTGGCTGCTCAGGGCCTTGCTGAGTTGCGGATTATAGCCGAAGGCAGCGGCCAGTCCCTTACGCAGGTTATTGTTGTAATTGTGGATGTTTTCTGTGAGGACCGCCAGCTGGGTATACGTGGCCTGGTTGAATGTATCGGCCGCGGCGGCGCTGGAGCCGAGTGCGCGTGCCAGCCCCATGTTTTCGGTCAGGCTAGGCAGACGGTGTGCCAGGGTGTTGCCCAGATAATAGCTGTCCAAGGTGGGATTCAGGGTGATTTCAGAGGTGTCGGCCACGTGGCTCATGAGGTCGATGAGTCTGGCGACGAGGGCATTATGGGCCTTGAGACTGTCCGCCGATGTGGCATTGAGGGAATTGTCCTTGATGGTCTCCCACTGGCTGAGGATCTCCTGCAACCTGCCAGCGGTTGCCAATGCGCCGCCCAGTTCCTCGTCGGTGGCCTGCAGGCTGGCCAGGTGCTGGTCGACGTCATGACGTTTTTGCAGGATGCGATCACGAAAGCCCTGATTGCCGTTGAGGTAGGCGCTGGTCATGCCGCGGTGTTGCTGGATGTGTTCGATGGGCAGCCTTGTAATCTTGAGATAGGCCAAGCCCCGTTGCCCGTTTTGTAGGGAGCCGATTTCGCTGTCAATGCTGGCCACCAGCATGGCGCTGAGGACCATCATCGGGATCAGTATCACGCCAAAAATGAGCCCGAATTTAAGCGGGTAGCGAAAGCGATCCATGACTAGGGTGGCGGGGCGAAACAGGCTTCTCATTATAATTTTTCCATAATACTCGGGTAAAACTCCGTTTACTTTCCGCCTCATCGGCATCCTGATGTCGATTCTTTAGGGAAAAATAGGGTACTGCCTGTTGGGGGGAGGGGCGGTGGGGGAGGCCACCAAAGGGCCTTGGCGTGAGCATGTCAGGGGCGCTTCAGTAACACGTAGAGGGCACCCATGCCGCCGTCGCGGGGACGGGTGGAGCTGAAGGCGAGAACCGTGGGCGTGTCGCGCAACCATTGGTTGACCTGGGTTTTGAGTGCCGGGCGCCCCTCGGCAGAACGGTAGCCCTTGCCGTGGATGATGCATACGCAGCGCAGGCCGGCACCCTGGGCGTCGGTCAGGAAGGCGGTGAGCCGGGTGCCGGCCTCGGCGATGGTGTAGCCGTGCAGGTCGAGACGGGCCTCGGGGCGCAGTTCGCCCCTCTTGAGTTGACGCAGCAGGCGCTGCTGCAGGCCGCTGCGGGCGAAAAACAGCGCTTCTTCGGGATTGATGTCGGAGGCATGTTCACGCTCGACGAAGCCCGGGCTGGCGGGGGCGGACGGGTTGTTGTGGCGGGGGCGCGGTGCCGGGCGTGCTTTGGCGGGCGTGATACGCGACTCTGCCGCCAGTGGTTTCACGTCCGACATCAGGTGCCTGAACAGGTCTTCATCATCCCCGGTGGTTTTTTTCTTTGTCATAGTTGTGTTTGTGAGGGAAGTCATGGTGGAAGATGTGGATATAGGGGGCTTCTATTTATTAGTCCAGAATAAATAGAAGTCCCCTATAATACCCGCCCATGAGAATTCTGCTGAGTAATGATGACGGCTATCAGGCGCCGGGCCTGCGCTGCCTGGCCGCCGCCCTGGCGCCGATGGGTGAGGTCCGCGTGGTCGCCCCGGACCGCAACCGCAGTGCGGCGAGCAATTCCCTGACCCTGGAGAATCCCATCCGCGCCTGGCATGAGGAGGACGGTGTGGTGCGCGTGGACGGCACGCCTACCGACTGCGTGCACCTGGCCATCACCGGGCTGCTGGACGAGGAACCGGATATGGTCATCGCCGGTATCAACGCCGGCTCCAACATGGGTGACGATGTGATCTATTCCGGCACCGTGGCGGCGGCCATGGAGGGGCGTTTTCTCGGCCTGCCGGCCATCGCCGTGTCGCTGGTGGGTGAGGGATTGCGCCACTACGACAGTGCCGCGCAGGCGGTGGTGCAACTGCTGGAACTGCTGAAGAATGATCCGTTGCCGGCGGATACTATCCTCAACGTCAACGTGCCTGACGTACCCTGGGAGGCCATCGAGGGTTTCGAGGCCACCCGGCTTGGGCGGCGCCACAAGTCCGAGCCGGTGGTGAAAATGCAGGATCCGCGCGGCCGCGACATCTACTGGGTGGGGCCGGTGGGCGCCGAGCAGGACGCCGGCCCCGGCACCGATTTTTTCGCTGTGCGCAACAACCGCGTCTCGCTGACGCCACTGCATGTGGACCTCACGCGCTATCGCGCCCTCGATCAGGTGGCCAGCTGGTTGGAGGGCCTGTGAGTCAGAATCGCAGCGGTATCGGCATGACTTCCCAGCGCACCCGCGACCGCCTGGTGCGGCGTCTGGCGGATGAAGGGATCAAGAATCAGCAAGTGTTGGACGTGATCCGCAACACGCCCCGCCACCTGTTCGTCGACGAGGCCCTGGCCAGCCGGTCCTACGAAGACACCGCGCTGCCCATCGGCTTCGGCCAGACCATCTCCCAGCCCTACATCGTGGCGCGCATGACCGAGGCCCTGCTGGATGGCGGCGCGCTGAATAAGGTGCTGGAGGTGGGCACCGGTTCCGGCTATCAGGCGGCCATTCTCTCGCCGCTGGTGGGCGAGGTGTACACTGTGGAGCGCATCCGCCCGCTACTGGATCAGGCGCGTCAGCGTTTCTTCGACCTCAGGCTCAACAACATCCGCTGCAAATACAGCGACGGCAGCTGGGGCTGGCCGGAGGCCGGGGCGTTCGACGGCATTATCGCCACCGCCGCGCCGGAACAGGTGCCGGATGCGCTGCTGCAGCAACTGGCGCCCGGCGGGCGGCTGGTGGTGCCGGTGGGGGCGCGCGGTGTGCAGACGCTGATCCTGATTACCCGTACCGCCGACGGCTTCGAGCAGCAGGTACTGGATCGGGTGAGTTTCGTGCCGATGTTGAGTGGTACGCAGTAGTCGATTTCAATGGACCTTTTCGCCACAGAGGACACAGAGAGCGAATGCCGTCATTCCGGCGCAGGCCGGAATTCAGCATGGCGTTTGCCGCGTGCACTGGATTGGCAACTCGTTACACCGCTCTGCGGTGTAACCCTGGACGCATGTGACCCTCATGGGAAGACGTGACGTTTTGCGTCGCAGACCGCAAAACATGGCGGCAGGCTGCAGGACAATTGCCCGCAGCCACCCATGCGGCGCAGAGCGCCACGGGATGTGTGACACCGCGGAGCGGTGTCACAAGTTATAATCACCATTCTCTGTGCCTCTGTGACAAAACAAATACCGACAAAACCAATAGGCCTTCAATGAAACTCTTTTCCCGCTTGTACGAACGCGTCATGCACTGGGCGGAACACCGACATGCGCCGTGGTATCTGGGTGGGCTGAGTTTCGCCGAGTCCTCCTTTTTCCCCATCCCGCCCGACGTGATGCTGGCGCCCATGGCCCTGGCGCGCACCGACCGGGCCTGGCGCTTCGCCAGCATTACCACTGTTACCTCGGTGCTGGGTGGCATGCTGGGCTACCTCATCGGTTATCTCGCCTTCGGCCAGATCGAGCCCTGGTTGCAGACCTCCAACTACTGGGACCGCTATCAGCAGGCCGTGGTCTGGTTCGATGAGTGGGGGGTGTGGACCATCTTCATCGCCGGCTTTTCGCCCATTCCCTACAAGGTCTTCACCATCGCCGCCGGCGCCATCTCCATGGCCTTCCTGCCTTTTGTGCTGGCTTCGGCGGTGGGGCGCGGGGCGCGTTTCTTCCTCGTCGCCGGGCTGATGAAATGGGGTGGCAAGGCGATGGAAGAGAGGCTGCACCGCTACGTGGACATCCTGGGCTGGCTGGTAGTCGCGCTGGTGGTCCTGTTCATCGTCCTGCACTGACGCTCACGCCCGGATGTATGCCATTGCAACACAGTTGATACGTCGATGGCTGTTGTTGTCCTCACTGTTGTCTGCGATATTGTTGACGGGTTGCGGCGCGCATATGCACCACGTCGTCGAACCTGGTGAAACCCTGTATTCCATCGGCTTTCTATATGGCTACGACTATCGCAAGATCGCGCAATGGAACGGCATCCGCCCACCCTATGGCCTCAATCCCGGGCAGGTTTTGCGCGTGGTGCCGCCGGAGATTGGAACCCCATCGCCCAAAGTGCGGTCCAAACCGCCGGTACGCAAGCCGGCCCCGGTGGTGGGTCCGGTAAAGGCGAGGCCGCGTGCGGTCGATAGGGCAAGGCCCCCCGTGGCGAAGCCCATTGCACCATTGCCGGTGAAGCGCCCGAGTGTCAGCTTTCCCAAGAATCCACAGTGGCAATGGCCGGTAAAAAGCCGCAAGGTATTGCAGACATTTTCCGCGAATGACCCCGGCCGCAAGGGTATCGACATTGCCGGGCAGCGTGGTAATCCGGTTCATGCGGCGGCGGCCGGAAGAGTGGTTTATGCCGGCAGTGGACTTGTGAGATATGGTCAGCTTATTATCGTCAAGCACAATGAGAAATATCTTAGCGCATACGCACATAACGATAAGTTGCGTGTTAAGGAGGGAGATGTGATAAGGGCCGGCCAGCGAATCGCGGACATGGGCAGCAGCGGCGCCCAGCGTCCCATGCTGCATTTCGAAATCCGCCGCAACGGCAAGCCTGTTAACCCCCTGCGCTACCTGCCCCAGCGCTGATTCGGCAAGGCACCAGAAGCGGAAACCATGCGCAATAAAGAAGATGAAGAAGTAAAGCCGGAAATTCGTGAAGTCATGGATGACGAGATCGAACTGGCGCCGATGGATGAAATATTCATCGAAGTTGCAGAAACGGCCGTTGCGGAAGAGGTGGGAGAACCCCTGCCGCCCCCCTCCCCGGTGAAGGACAAGCCCGCCGCGCGTCAGGAACGCCGCCGCGCACAGCGCTCTGACCTCAGTGACCGCGACCTTGACGCCACCCGGCTCTATCTCGGTGAAATCGGCTTTTCCCCCCTCCTGAGCGCCGAAGAGGAAGTCACCATCGCGCGCCGTATCCAGAAGGGAGATCAGGATGCGCGCCGGCACATGATTGAGAGCAACCTGCGCTTAGTGGTGAAGATTGCGCGGCGTTACCTCAACCGTGGCTTGGCCCTGTTGGATCTCATCGAGGAGGGCAATCTGGGCCTGATCCGTGCGGTGGAAAAATTCGACCCCGAACGCGGTTTCCGCTTTTCGACCTATGCCACGTGGTGGATCCGCCAGACCATCGAGCGCGGCATCATGAATCAGACGCGCACTATTCGCCTGCCCATTCACGTGGTAAAGGAGATTAACGTCTATTTGCGTGCCGCCCGGCACCTGGCGCAGTCGCTGGATCATGAGCCGCGGCCGGAAGAGGTCGCCAAGATGCTCGACAAGCCCATTGAGGATGTGAAGCGGATGATGGGCCTCAACGAACGTGTGACCTCGGTAGATGTGCCGCTGGGCCGCGACAGTGACAAGACCCTCATCGACGCCATCCCTGACGAGTATAACCCCGACCCCTCCGTGCTGCTGCAGGACGAAGACATGCAGCATTGCATCGAGTCATGGCTGGGCCAGCTTACCGCCAAACAGCGCGAGGTCGTGGAGCGGCGTTTCGGCCTGCGCGGGCTGGATGTGGCCACCCTGGAAGAGGTTGGCAATGCCCTCGGCGTGACCCGTGAGCGGGTGCGGCAGATTCAGATCGAGGCCCTCAAACGTCTGCGTGGCGTGATGGAACGCGAGGGTTTTTCGGTGGATACCATACTTAAATAACAGGACTGACTAAATAACAGGACTGAGGACTAAGTGTAGACTCCTCAGTCCTCAGTCCTCAGTCCGTTTTTCAGTCCTGTCCTTATCCGTGATCAATCCCGCCACCACATTCCTGCCCTCGTTCATGAGGATGTTGTAGGTCCGGCAGGCGGCTGCCGTGTCCATGACTTCCACGCCGATCTGCCGTGAGGTCAGTTCGGCGAGGATCTCCGTGTTGGGGAAATCCAGCGTTTCTCCTGTTCCCAGCAATACCACCTCCGGCGCCAGCGCCACGATGGCCTGCAGGTGTTCCGCCAGCAGCTCGCCGAGGCTGTTGGGCGCCCAGTCGTCGATGAGCTGTTTGGGGCTGATGATGCAACTGCGGGTGAGGGTTCTGACCTCCACCGGTTGCGGCTTGTCGGCCTCTAAGTTGGCCGGCAGGGTGATGTTGATCGCGCCCGGACTGTAGGCGCGGATGCTGTAGGAGGTGAAGTCCCGTTCCTGATTGAATTTCATGTAGTTTCTCGAATGCGCGGCGGCGGTGTTGGTTTCATGGCCAAGGGGCCTGCGGGTGCGGTATACTTTGTGCCTTTTTTGCGCACCGGATTGTTGGCTTTCTACGCATGTTTGACGAATTTCCAAGAATAAAACGCCTGCCCCCCTACGTTTTCAATATTGTAAACGACTTGAAGGCCAAGGCGCGCGCGCGCGGCGAAGATATCGTCGATTTCGGTATGGGTAACCCGGATCAGCCCACCCCCAAGCATATTGTCGATAAGCTGGTGGAGGCGTCGCAGCGGGGTAACACCCACCGCTATTCGGTTTCCCGGGGTATCCCCCGCCTGCGTCGTGCCATCTGCAACTGGTACAAGGATCGCTATGGCGTGGATCTGGACCCGGAGTCCGAGGCCATCGTCACCATCGGCTCCAAGGAAGGCCTGGCGCATCTGGCGCTGGCTACTGTGGGCCCGGGCGATGCGGTGCTGGTGCCCAATCCCTCGTATCCGATTCATCCCTACGGCTTTGTGATTGCCGGTGCCGATATTCGTCACGTGCCGCTGGTGCCGGGCGGGGATTTCTTCTCTGAGCTGGAGAAGGCGATAAAAGACACCTGGCCCAAGCCGAAGATGCTGGTGCTGAATTTTCCCGGCAATCCCACCACTCAGTGCGTGGAGCTGGAGTTCTTCGAGAAGGTGGTGGCCATTGCCAGGGAGCACGAAATCTGGGTGGTGCACGACATTGCCTATGCCGACATCGTCTTCGACGGCTACAAGCCGCCCTCCATTCTCGAAGTGCCGGGGGCGAAGGAGGTGGCGGTGGAGTTCTACACCCTGTCCAAGAGTTACAATATGCCGGGCTGGCGGGTCGGTTTTATGGTTGGCAATTCGACCCTGGTGGCGGCGCTGGCGCGGATAAAGTCGTATCTCGATTACGGCATGTTCACGCCGATTCAGGTGGCGGCCATCGCTGCGCTGGAGGGGCCGCAGGAGTGTGTGAAAGAGATTGCCGACATGTACTGCAGCCGTCGCGACGTACTCTGCGACGGTCTCAACGCCATCGGTTGGGAGGTCGAGAAGCCCAAGGCGACGATGTTCGTGTGGGCGCCGATTCCTGAACGGTACAAGCATCTCGGCTCACTGGAGTTCAGCAAGAAGCTGCTGCAGGAGGCCCGCGTGGCGGTGTCGCCGGGGGTGGGTTTCGGCGAATATGGCGATGACCACGTGCGCTTCGGCCTGATCGAGAACGAACACCGCACGCGCCAGGCGCTACGGGGTATTCGCGACATGTTCCGGGCCGATGCGGTGGAACAGAAAGGGACAGACCACTAGTACTCCGTCAAGCTGAACCCGGCATTATCACCTTGACGGAGTACTAGGTGTCAGGTGATGCGGCGGGAACGGCTTGTAATAGTCCGCAAATGAACGCAAATGAACGCAAAATAAGGTCAGAGACTAAGGACATGGCAGTTTGTTTCCTTCTTTCTTTTGACATAGAAAAATTCGCGTTCATTTGCGGACTTCCCCGGCATACAGCCGAGGCCTGGTCGGAAAGGTTTTGTTGAGGTGGCTGGCAACGGCATGAGGCAGTCGTGCAGCCGTTCCGAGGCGCAATGAATTGAAAGGGGAACAGTGTTGGAACCGGTAAAGGTAGGACTGTTGGGAATGGGCACCGTCGGCGGCGGTACTGTGAATGTACTCAAGCGCAACGCGGAGGAGATCGCCCGTCGCGCCGGTCGTGGGGTGGTGATTACCCACGCGGCCACCCGTGACATCAATAAGCAACGCATCTGCGATACCACCGGCATCACCCTCACTACAGACCCGCAGGCGGTGGTGAATGATCCCGAGGTGCAGATCATCATCGAGCTGATCGGCGGCGATGGGCTGGCCCGCGAGCTGGTGCTGGCAGCGATTGAAAACGGCAAACATGTGGTTACCGCCAACAAGGCACTGATTGCCAAGCACGGCAATGAGATTTTCGCCCGTGCACAGGAAAAGGGCGTGGTCGTGGCCTTTGAAGCCGCCGTGGCTGGCGGCATCCCTATTATCAAGGCGGTGCGCGAGGGTCTGGCGGCCAATCGCATGGAGTGGCTGGCCGGCATCATCAACGGCACCGGCAACTTCATTCTCACCGAGATGCGGGACAACGGCAGCGACTTCGCCGACGTGCTCGCCGAGGCGCAGCGCCTGGGCTACGCCGAGGCCGATCCCACCTTCGACGTGGAAGGTATCGACGCTGCGCACAAGCTGACCATCCTTGCCTCCATCGCCTTCGGCATCCCGCTGCAGTTCGAGGCCTGTTTCACCGAGGGCATCACGCGCATCACTCGCGAAGACGTGAACTACGCCGAGGAGCTGGGCTACCGTATCAAGCACCTGGGCATGGCGCGGCGAACCGACAAGGGCGTCGAACTGCGCGTGCATCCGACCCTGATCCCCGAGCGCCGATTGATCGCCAACGTCGACGGTGTGATGAACGCGGTGCTGGTGAAGGGCGATGCCGTCGGTCCGACCCTGTACTACGGCGCCGGTGCCGGTGCCGAACCCACCGCCTCGGCGGTGGTGGCGGATCTGGTGGACGTTACCCGTACGCTGACCGTCGATCCGGAAAACCGCGTGCCGCACCTGGCCTTCCAGCCCGATGCCCTGAGTGATCTGCCGATTCTGCCCATGGCGGCGGTGGAGACGGCCTATTACCTGCGCATGCAGGCTGCCGACAAGCCCGGTGTACTGGCCGACGTGACGCGGATTCTCGGCGATGCTGGTATCAGCATCGAGGCCATCCTGCAGAAGGAGCCCGTGGGCGAGAGCGATGCGACCATTATTATGCTTACCCACCGTGTGCTGGAAGGGCAGATGGATCAGGCCATCGGCGCTATTGAGGCGCTGGGCAGCATCAGCGGCGGGATTATGCGCATCCGCCTGGAGACACTGGACGCTTAGGCGCTTCGCGCCAATGGTGAATGTTTAATGTTGAGTGTTGAATGATGCTCGCATTAAACATTAAGCATTAAAAATTCAACATTTGAGAAAGAACCATGCCATTCCGCAACCGCTACACCGGCCTCATCGACAAATACCGTGACCGCCTACCGGTGCACGACGACACCCGCATCATCAGCCTCGGCGAGGGCAATACGCCGCTGATCCGCCTCAATAACATCCCTGCGCTGCTGGGCAAGGACGTGGACATCTACGTCAAGTACGAGGGCCTCAACCCCACCGGTTCCTTCAAGGATCGCGGCATGACCATGGCGGTGACCAAGGCGGTGGAGGAGGGCAGCAAGGCCATTATCTGCGCCTCCACCGGTAATACCTCGGCCTCCGCGGCGGCCTATGCGGCGCGCGCCGGCATCACCGCCTTCGTGCTGATCCCCGAGGGCAAGATCGCCATGGGCAAGCTGGCCCAGGCCATGATGCATGGTGCGATGGTGATCCAGATCCGCGGCAACTTCGATGCCGGCATGCAGATCGTCAAGGACGTCGCCGAGCATGCCCCCGTGACCATCGTCAACTCCATCAACCCTTACCGCCTGCAGGGGCAGAAGACCGCCGCCTTCGAGATTGTCGAAGAGTTGGGTGCGGCACCGGACTACCACTGTCTGCCGGTGGGCAATGCCGGCAACATTACTGCGCACTGGATGGGCTACAGTGAGTATCACGAGAACGGCATCGTCAACAATCGTCCGCACATGGTCGGCTATCAGGCCACCGGTTCCGCGCCCTTCATGCGTGGTGAAATGGTCGACAACCCCGAAACCGTGGCTACCGCCATCCGCATCGGCCACCCGCAGAGCTGGGACAAGGCCTGGAAGGTGCGCGAGGAATCCGAGGGCTGGTTCGACGAATGCACCGACGAAGAGATCCTCGCCGCGCAGAAGTTGCTCACCGAAAAGGAAGGTATTTTCTGCGAGCCCGCTTCGGCGACGTCGCTGGCCGGTGCCATGCGCGACATTAAGAGCGGCAAAATTCCCGAGGGTTCGAAAATCGTTTGCACCCTTACCGGTAACGGCTTGAAGGACCCCGAGACCGCCATCAAGCAGTGCTCCGACAGCGGCCTGATGGTTACCGTCGACGCCACCATGGATGCGGTGAAGGGCGCCATTCTGGACAACATGGAATAAACGCGGAGTACGCAGAGGCGCAGAGGACGCAAAGAAAACCATAAGAGAATATTTGCCTGTGGGAGCGGCTTCAGCCGCGAATAGGCACCACCATTGATTCGCGGCTGAAGCCGCTCCCACAGGGAAAACATAATAATTTTTATGTCTTTGCGTCCTCTGCGCCTCTGAGTCCTTTGCGTTTCCAACACCACACCCAATGATCTCCGATGAAATTTGACCTCCTGCACACCACCGGCGCCGCCCGCCGTGGCCGCCTGACCTTCGCCCGTGGCACGGTGGAGACGCCGGCCTTCATGCCCGTGGGCACTTACGGTACGGTGAAGGCCATGACGCCAGAGGAACTGGTTGGCCTCGGCGCGGAGATCATCCTCGGCAACACCTTTCATCTCATGCTGCGTCCCGGCACCGAGGTCATCCAGGCCCACGGCGATCTGCACGACTTCATGCACTGGAAAGGGCCCATCCTCACCGATTCCGGCGGCTTCCAGGTGTTCAGCCTCGGCGATATGAGAAAGATTACGGAAGAGGGCGTCATCTTTCGCTCACCGGTCAATGGCGACAAGGTGTTCCTCGGCCCGGAGGAATCCATGGCCGTGCAGCGGGCGCTGGGTTCGGACATCGTCATGTGTTTCGACGAATGCACGCCCTATCCGGCCGATGAGCAGCAGGTCAGCGAATCCATGCAGCTTTCCCTGCGCTGGGCGCGGCGCTCAAAAGACGCTCATGGTGCTGATCTTGACGGTAAAAGCCCGAATGCCTTGTTTGGCATCGTGCAGGGCGGCATGTACGAGGCGCTGCGCGCGGAATCCGTGGAAGGCCTGCTGGAGATCGGCTTCGACGGCTACGCCATCGGCGGCCTCTCCGTGGGTGAACCCAAGGAAGACATGCTACGGGTGCTGGACCACACCACCCCGCATCTGCCGGCCGACCGGCCGCGTTACCTGATGGGTGTTGGCAAGCCTGAAGACCTAGTGGAGGCGGTGCGGCGTGGTATCGACATGTTCGATTGCGTGCTGCCGACGCGCAATGCGCGCAACGGCCATCTGTTCACCCGCCACGGCGACCTGAAGATCCGCAACGCCTGTCACGAACGCGATACCCGCCCGCTGGACGAGGACTGCAGTTGCTATACCTGCCGCAATTACAGTCGCAGCTACCTGCGCCATCTGGACAAGACCCACGAAATTCTTGGGGCGCGGCTCAACACTATTCACAACCTTTATTACTACCAGGAACTGATGCAGGGCCTGCGTGAGGCCATCGCCGCTGACCGTCTGCCGGCCTTTGTGGCGGAGTTCTACGCCCAGCGTGCGCCATAGGCCATCGGTTGTGGCATAATGCGCGCTTTTCCCGCCGGGGCATTGCGATGGAATCATTTCATGCAATCGGCGACTAAAAGAGACTTCTATTCATTCGTGGTCAAGATATTCGTCCACGAATGAATAGGAGTCCCCTACGAATCCATTTATTGATATTTAAAGGAAAGGTAACGGTATGAGCTTTTTTATCTCTGATGCAATGGCTGAAGGTGCCGCGGCGGCGGGTGGTTCCGCCGAGGGTAGTCTGATGGGCTTGCTGCCCCTGGTGCTGATCTTTGCGTTGTTCTATTTCATGTTGATCCGTCCCCAGGCCAAACGCGCCAAGGAACACAAGAGCATGGTGGCAGCACTGGGCAAGGGCGATGAGATCGTCACCCAGGGTGGCATTTTGGGCAAGGTCATCGAGGTGGGTGACAGTTTCCTCAGTGTGAAGATTGCCGATGACGTGGTCGTCAAAGTGCAGCGCCAGGCTGTCACCACCCTGGTGCCCAAGGGCACGATCAAGTCCGGCTGATCCGGTCTGCGCTTCGCTTGTCTGAATTATCCTGTCCACGGAGTCGGTTGTCGTGTTGAATCAATATCCTGCCTGGAAGTATCTGCTCGTCATCATCGTTCTGCTGCTGGGCACGCTCTATGCCCTGCCCAATCTCTACGGTGAGGATCCTGCTCTGCAGGTGACGTCGACGCGCACCGCCGAGGTCGATCTGACCACCCAGGACAAGGTGCAGAAGCTGCTTACGGATGCTGGTATCGCTTACGACAGCATCAGTCTGGTCGATGATCAGCTGCTGGTGCGTTTCCCTGATACCGAGACCCAGTTGGCGGCCAAGGACGTGGTGAAGAAGGGGCTGGGCCGCGGCTATGTAGTGGCCTTGAACCTTGCTCCGCGCACCCCGGACTGGCTAGTGTCACTGGGCGCTGCACCCATGTATCTGGGGCTGGACTTGCGCGGTGGCGTGCACTTCCTGATGGAGGTGGATGTGGACTCGGCGGTGAAGCAGGCCGAGGAACGCTACATCGGTGATTTCCGTGGTCTGCTGCGCGAAAACAAGGTGCGCTATGCACGCGTCGTTCGCTATCACAACGAGGATGTCGATAGGGATGGACTGGCGCGCAGTGGCGTGGAGATCAAGTTCAAGTCCGCTGAGGCCCGTGATAAGGCCGAGGAGCTGATCGATGCGGAATATCCAGATATCGAACTGCGTAGCGATGACCGCGCCGATGGCTACTATCTGTTGGCAGGGCTGGATGACAAGGAGCGACGTGAGGTGCGCAAGCTGGCGCTGAAGCAGAACATTACCACCCTACGTAATCGTGTCAACGAGCTGGGCGTGGCCGAACCGGTGATCCAGCAGCAGGGTGACAGCCGCATCGTGGTGCAACTGCCTGGTGTGCAGGACACCGCCCGCGCCAAGGAAATCCTCGGCGCCACCGCGACCCTGGAATTCCGCCTTGCCGATGAGACCCATGACGTGCAGGAGGCCGTGCGTGGCCGCGTGCCGCCGGGCCTGAAACTCTATCCGGAGCGTGATGGCGGCTATGTGCTGCTGAAGAACCGCGTGATGCTGACCGGTGACTACATCATCGATGCCTCTTCCGGTCTTGACCAGCAGAGTGGCAGCCCGGCCGTTTACATTACTCTCGATGGCAAGGGTGCGAGCATCTTCAGCAAGGTCACGGGCGAGAATATCAAGAAGCTGATGGCGGTGGTGTTCATCGAGAACAAGACCGAGACGCGTATGGTCGATGGTAAGCCGGTGAAGACGCGCCGCACTGTGGAAGAGGTGATCAATGTTGCGCGCATCCAGGACCAGCTTTCCAAGCGTTTCCAGATCACCGGCCTCGACAGCACCAAAGAAGCCCATAATCTGGCCCTGTTACTACGCGCTGGCGCCCTGGCTGCACCCATCGAGATCGTTGAGGAGCGCACCATCGGCCCGAGCCTCGGTCAGGATAATATCGATCAGGGCTTTATGTCGGTGATCATCGGCTTCGTCCTGGTGCTGGTGTTCATGGCCATCTGGTATCGCGGTTTTGGTCTGGTGGCCAACCTGGCCCTGGCGATGAATCTGGTGGTGATCGTCGCCGTGCTGTCCATGCTGCAGGCCACCCTGACTCTGCCGGGCATCGCCGGTATTGTGCTGACGGTGGGCATGGCGGTGGATGCCAATGTGCTGATCTTTGAACGCATCCGCGAGGAGCTGCGCAACGGTATCAGTCCGCAGACCGCCATCAACGCAGGTTACGAAAAGGCCTTTTCGACCATTGCCGATGCCAATATCACCACCCTGATTGCGGCGGTGATCCTGTTCGGTTTCGGCACCGGGCCTATCAAGGGTTTCGCCATTACGCTCTCCATTGGCATTATTACTTCCATGTTCACCGCCATTGTGGGTACTCGTGCGGTGGTGAATCTGATTTACGGCGGTCGCCGTATCGACAAGCTTTCCATTTAGGGCCGGGACGCAACCATGCAACTGTTCAAAAGCGCTACCAATTTTGACTTCATGGGCAAGCGCAAGCTTGCCATTGCTTTTTCCGCCGTGCTGTTGCTGATCTCTATCGGCGCACTGGTCGGCAAGGGGCTGAACTTCGGTCTGGACTTCACCGGTGGTACCCTGATCGAGCTGGGTTACGAGCACCCGGTGGATCTCAAGGAGGTGCGCAGCGTCTTGGAGACGGAAGGTTTCAAGGAGGCCGTGGTGCAGCATTTCGGCACCGCCTCGGATATCCTGATCCGCATCGCTCCGCATGAGGAACAGAGCAACGCCGACATCAGCAACCGGGTGATGGATCTGCTCAAGGTGCACGAAGACGGCAAGATCGACATGCGCCGCGTCGAATTCGTCGGCCCGCAGGTGGGCGAAGAACTGGCCAATGACGGCGGCCTTGCGATGATCTATGCGCTGATCTGTATTCTGGTCTACGTCGGTTTCCGTTTCGAATACCGCCTCGCCGTGGGTTCGGTGATGGCCCTGGTGCACGACGTGCTGATCACCCTGGGCATCTTCGCCTTGTTTCAGCTGGATTTCGATCTCACCGTGCTGGCGGCCATCCTGGCGGTCATCGGTTATTCACTCAACGACACCATCGTGGTGTTCGACCGCATTCGTGAAAATTTTCGCAAGATGCGCAAGGGGAGCAGCGAAGAGGTCATCAACGTATCGCTGAACCAGACCCTGTCGCGCACCATGATAACTTCCTTCACTACCCTGCTGGTGCTGGTCGCGCTGTTTATTTTCGGAGGTGAACTGATCCATGGTTTTGCCACCGCGTTGCTTATCGGCGTGGTCGTCGGTACCTATTCCTCCATTTACGTCGCCAGTTCTAGCGCCCTGATGCTGGGCATCAGCAAGGCCGACCTGATGCCAGTGGTGGTGGAAAAAGAAGGCGAGGAGATCGACGATCGTCCGTAAGCGGGCTGTCGTGAACGAACAGTTAAGAATTGCCAGGAGCAGTCATGTTTAGTAAAGAAATGAATATCGCCGATTTCGACCCCGATCTGTGGGGCGTGATCCAGCAGGAAGAGGTGCGTCAGGAAGAGCACATCGAGCTGATCGCCTCGGAGAATTACACCAGCCCGCGTGTGATGCAGGCCCAGGGCACGGTGCTTACCAACAAGTACGCCGAAGGTTATCCCGGCAAGCGCTATTACGGCGGCTGTGAATACGTCGATGTCGCCGAGCAGTTGGCCATCGACCGCGCCAAGCAACTATTCAGCGCCGATTACGCCAACGTGCAGCCTCACTCCGGTTCGCAGGCCAATGCCGCCGTCTACTTGGCGTTATTGCAGGC
>VAPM010512623.1_pt1 | contig 20190 bp, 19 predicted proteins | sample 3395091 | NCBI WGS metagenome assembly VAPM01 (sample SAMN08290445, study PRJNA428436) | hydrothermal vent metagenome | isolation source: Deep-sea hydrothermal vent chimney 3 | place: Pacific Ocean: Juan De Fuca Ridge
ATAACACCTGACACGTATTCGGGTGTGGCGGTGGTGACGATGGCGACGGTGGACAGGGACCGGTCGGTGCGTGAGCCTTCGCGCATGCCGGCAAGCACCCCAAGCAGCAGTGCGGAGGGGACCATGACCACCATGACCCAGAACATCAGTTTGCCAGTTAAACCCAGGCGTTTACCGATAATGCTGGAGACGTCATCTTTGAACACCGAAGACTGGCCCCAGTCGCCCTGTAGAATACCGCAGAATTTTGCCGGCACCTCGTCGGGTTTTTTGGGGTTGTAGCAACGCCCTGTCGTGACGCCGTCTTCATCTGTGATGGTGAAACCCGGCATCACCCCCAACCACTGGGCGTATTTGGTGATGGTGGGCTGTGTGTGGCCCTTTTTCTCGAGCCAAGAGTACACGGCTTCGTCCGACATGCGGAAGTTGCCCTGTGTTTTGGCAAGCTTTTCAAGGTTCGGGTAAAGATTGGTGAGAAAGAAAACGATGAATGTCAGGCAAAGTGCCGTCAGTAACATCACCCCGATTCTGCGTAAGATGAACAGTCCCATCAGGCCCCCTGTGGTTCGTTAGTGCCAGTAAGAACTGGCGCGGACGTATCGCCGTTGCGGGGGCATTAAGCTGCCTTTTATCCCGTCTTGGTTCCCGGTGCTTTTTCAGCGCATCGGGGTGCAAAAAGGGGCGACCATGGCCGCCCCTGATTGGTGTTTTGTTTAGGCGGACATGCCCCACTTATAGTGGTGATGCTCCGAGCTGACATGCATATCCGTTCCCACCAGACCTTCGCGGAAATGGCGGTACTGCGAGCGCCAGTACGGTTGGATTGTCACGCCTTCTTCCTGAATAAGCGCCTGCATCTTGGCCATGACTTCACGGCGTTTGTCAGCGTCGGCGATCGACAGGGCTTCGGTCAACAGGGTGTCAAATTCAGCATTGGACCAGCCAAATTCATTCCAGGCTTCCCCTGAACGGTAGGCCAGTGCGTGGATCTGAACACCCAGTGGACGGTGGTTCCAATTGGTTGAGCTGAACGGATACTTTGTCCAGTCATTCCAGAAGGTTGAACCTGGCAGAACTGTCCGCTTGACCTTGAAACCAGCGTCACGCAACTGGGCGGCAACCGCATCAGTCGTGTTCTTGCGCCAGTCATCGTCAATCGATGTCAGCTCATGCTCAAAGTCAGCCATGCCGGCGTCTTCCATCAAGGCCTTGGCACCAGCGGGGTCGTGCTTGAGCGCCGGAAGTTCGGCATATTCTGGGTGCAAGCTGGCAACATGGTGATTTTCAGCGACCGCACCGCGGTTGCCATAACCAAGTTCCAACAGAACGCTGTTATCTACAGCCATGGCAATGGCCTGACGAACACGTTTGTCCGCATAGGGGTTTTTGCCGTCGATTTCTGCCAGTTGGTTGGGGCGGATAACGATAGTTCCAGCCGTAACCACTTCGGATTTTACCAACTCCAGGCCATCCAGAACGTCGATGAACTCGCCCAGCGATTCGTGCAACATATCCACTTCTTCGCTTTCAATGGCTGCTACCCAAGCGGACGGTTCGGTTCCGAAATCGATATATTCGATGCGGTCAAGAAATGGGCCGCCATAGACTTCTGTGCCCCACCATGTGTGATCCGGATTGCGTTCCAATGTAGCTTTTACGCCGACTTCAATGTTGGTCAGCAGCCAGGCACCGGTACCTGGGCCAGTTTCGCCTGATTCCGGATTATAGGAACTGTGGACAATTGCTGCCGGATAGTCAGAGAAACCAGCAATCAGTGAAATGTCCGGATTTGGCAGGTTCAGCTGAACCGTCAAAGGTCCGGTCACAACAATGGCGCCGTCTTTGGCTTTGTTAGTGTCAGCATCAACCAGTGCGGACATGCGTCCGGCCATTGAGTTGCCTTCAACTTCTTTATCGGCCCAACGGGTGATATTGTTGGCTACGTCTTCGGCAGTAAAGTCATCGCCGTTATTCCATTTGACGCCGGGACGCACATTCAAAGTGTACTGCGTTGCGTCTTCGTTTACTTCCCAGCTTTCCAGCAACATGCCACGGAAAGAGCCGTCATTGTTATATTCGACCAGATATTCAAGCGTGCCACGCGTGGCATTGGCGATTTCTGACCAGTCCGCAGTGCGCATATCTTTCAGGGCGCGAACATTCATCTGTACCCGAAGTGTACCACCGGCCTGTGCGTGGGCGGCGGCCTGAACCGGGGCGTCAAGGCCAAGCAGGCCGTAGGCGGCAACGGTTGTGGCACCAAAGGCTGTGGTGCGGGTTAAAAATTCACGGCGGCTAAGTTTGCCGGCGTTGCATTCGTCGGCATACATCTGCACCGCTTTATGCATTGGTTTTCCGTTAATGGTGTCTGAAGTCATCGTCTTCTCCCTGAGACTGAGTAAATTTTTGGATGGATCGCGCCGAGGCTGGCCGATTTATACAAGCATAGATATTTGGCGCGCCCCCTTATTCCCTTGTATTTCCGCATATAAAATCCAAAGGGTCAACGTTTGCTTTCGCCGTTTTGAGGTACAAAAACGACATATACTTTAATCAAAAGCGACATCGGCCTGTGGAGCAAGGACAATCGCACGTCATGTGGAAAACTTACCGTTACCCGGACTTGCGAAAAGACGACGGGGTTTTACCGGATTGTTTCTGGAAGGCGCGGGTGAAATAGGCGGCTGAGGTGAACCCGAGATGTTCGGCAATATCTTTGACCGGTTTGCGGGTATCAGACAGCAGGCGGCGGGCTTCATAGTGGATACGGTCGGCCAAAAGGGTTGAGGCCGGACGCCCGCAGGCGATGTTACAGACCCGCGACAGGTGGGTGGGGGTGACCCCCAGTTCGGCAGCGTAATCGGCCACTGATTTTGACAGGTGAAAATCCCGTTCCACAAGGGCGGTATAGGCGGCCACCAGTTTTTTGGTGGTGCTGGTGGCGACTTCGCTGTCTGGCATGGCTTCTATCTGGCGGTGCAGCCAGACGGATAACAGCCCGCCATGGTGCAGCATGGCGCGGTCCTGTCCGGGCAGGTCGCGGTCGGCTTCGCGTTTGATGTTTTCGATCAGCGCGGTCAGTTCATTGTGCTGGATAACATCGCGAAACCGCAGGTGGATCGGATCCACCGGCAAATCTATATCGGCCCCGAACGGGAAAAAGACGATATTGCCAAAGACCTGACCGAGCATGTCAAAGCCGTGCATGGTGCCGGCGGGGATGTAAATGGCATTATGGGCACCGTACCCACGGGTGTTGCCGGCAATGGTGATGCGGCCCTGACCCTTGGTGAACCAGATCAGCAGCGGCTGGGAATAGCTGCGCATGGCTTCGGTGCGCCAACGCCCACCCATGGCAAAATGCGGCAATGGCACGACTCGAAAGTCGTTCTGTGAATCGTTAAATTGTGTCATCAGCCCCAAAAACCTGCCCAAGATACCCAAAAGGTTCGAATTGTGAAATTAACCTATGGATCGCTCAAAAGATAGGTAAAATGGAGGGGGGGATGGCTTTGGCTATATCTTGGGATCGAGATTTCAGGGTCGCCCAGATATAGCATGTTCAGGGCCGTTCAATGGTGTTCCAGCCCTGCATGCGGGCGCGAAACCAGCTGCGTTGGCGCTTGGCATATTGCCGTGTGGCGGTGGTGGCAGAATCACGCGCCTGATCCAGTGTCATGTCGCCTTTCAGGTGGCTGATCAGTTCTGACGCGCCGATGGCCTTGGCCGAAGGCAGGGTCGGGGACCAGTTTGGCAGGTTGGTCTGTGCTTCCTGTAATGCACCGTTTTCAAGCATCAGATCAAAACGCTGTTCGATGCGGGGGGTGAGCCAGTCTTTGTCAGCGGTCAGCAGCAGTGTTTCGGTATTTTCAAGGGGCAGGATCGGGGCCGGGGTTGCGTCTTGCCAGTCGGCCAGCCCGCGACCGGTGGTTTTCTGCACTTCCCAGGCGCGCTGTACGCGCACCGGGTTTTGCTGGTCAATCCGAGCGAGGGTGGCGGTGTCTAATTCGTGCAGCAGGGCAGTGATGCCATGGCCGGCAAGCCGTTGATCCCCCTGTTGACGGATGCTGGCCGGGGTGGCCGGGATATCGGCCAGACCATTTGTCAGGGCGGCAAAATACAGGCCGGTGCCGCCGACGATGATCAGCCGGGTGGGTGAATTCAGAAGTTCCCGGACCTCGCGCAACCACTGGCCAACGGAATAGGCCGTATCGCCTTGTATATGGCCATAAAGCACATGGCGGGCCTGTTTCAGGTCATGTTCACCGGGGCGCGCGGTTAAGATGCGCCAATTGTCAAACACCTGCATCGCATCGGCATTGACGATGGTGCCGCCATGGCGTGTGGCAATGTCCAGCGCGAGCGCAGATTTGCCAGAGGCGGTCGGCCCGGCAATCAACACCGGCAGCTGGCGCGAAAGGGATTTGATCTGGGGCAGCATCCGGGGTTGGTTCAGGTCCGTTATTGTGGGCAATGATTGGCCGGTTGGGCGCTTGTAACGAATGAAATGTCATCTGTCATTGAACCCACCCGGTTTTTACGACATTTTGCGCAAAATTATCTGATGCGGCTAACAGGGGCACAAATTTATGATCAAGCAGAGCGATGGCACACCTTCGGGAAAATACAAACGCGTTTTGCTGAAAATATCCGGAGAGGCGCTGATGGGGGATCAGGGGTACGGGTTGCACCCGCCCACGGTTGCCCGGATCGCCGATGAGGTGAAATCGGTCCATGATCTGGGGATCGAGATTTGCATGGTCATTGGCGGCGGCAATATATTTCGGGGTTTGCAGGGCAGTGCGCAGGGCATGGAACGCACCACGGCGGATTATATGGGCATGCTGGGCACGGTGATGAATGCGCTGGCGATGCAATCGGCCCTGGAAGGGCTGGGGGTGTTCACCCGGGTGATCAGCGCCATCCCCATGGATCAGGTTTGTGAACCTTACATTCGGCGCCGGGCAGTGCGACATCTGGAGAAACGCCGGGTTTGTATTTTTGCCGCCGGCACCGGGAACCCGTATTTCACCACCGATACGGCCGCCACTTTGCGGGCCAATGAAATGGCCTGTGAAGCGATTTTCAAGGGCACCAAAGTGGATGGGGTCTATGACAAGGATCCGGCGAAATTTGACGATGCCAAGCGCTATGATCGGGTAAGTTATGATGAGGTGCTGGCCAAGCGTCTTGGGGTCATGGATGCCTCGGCTATTGCACTGGCGCGGGATAATGAGCTGCCGATCATCGTGTTTTCACTGGATGAGCCGGGGGGCTTTCGCGGCATACTGGATGGCAAAGGCACCTATACAATCGTCGGTAACTGACTTAGAAATGCCAGAAATCGGCGCTAAGCCGGAAAAAAACGACCGAGAGTGGGCATATGGCAGACGATATTGAAATTGACACAGACGATCTGCAGCGCCGTATGGACGGGGCGATGGCGGCTTTGCGTACTGAGTTTGCATCACTGCGCACCGGGCGCGCTTCGGCGACAATGGTTGAGCCGATCATGGTGGATGCCTATGGGGCGATGACGCCGATCAATCAGGTGGGCACGGTGAATGTACCGGAGCCCCGGATGGTGACAGTGAATGTCTGGGACAAGGGCCTGTTGGGGGCAGTGGAAAAAGCCATCCGCGAAAGCGGATTGGGGATCAACCCGGTGATTGACGGCACGGTGATCCGGTTGCCGATACCCGAGCTGAACGAAGAACGCCGGCGCGAGCTGACCAAGGTGGCAGCGCAATATACCGAGAGCGCGCGTATTGCGGTGCGCAATGTGCGGCGCGACGGGATGGATCAGTTGAAAAAGGCATTGGCTGACGGGATGTCAGAGGATGACAATAAGATTTGGTCGGACGAGGTGCAGTCAATTACCGACAGCACCATTGAGGCTATTGATAAGGCTTTGGAAAATAAGCAATCTGAAATTATGCAGGTGTAGTTCTGGTGAATATGAGTTCCGCAAAACGGTTGAATTTGGCTGAAAGCAGTGACGCAAGCCCGTTGCATGTCGCCGTTATCATGGACGGCAATGGCAGGTGGGCCAAGGCCCGCGGCAAGCCGCGGTTGTTTGGCCATCGTGCGGGTGGCAAACGGGTGCGTGAGATTGTTGAAAGCTGCCCACAACTGGGCGTTAAGTATCTGACGGTATTCGCGTTTTCGACGGAAAACTGGAAGCGAACACAGGCCGAGGTGACCGGGCTGATGACGCTGTTCAAGCGTTACATCACCCGGGAAGCCAATGCCCTGCGCGACAACGGTGTTCGGGTTCGGTTTATTGGCGATCGTATCCGGCTGGAGAAAAAGCTGGTTGAGATGATGGACGGCTTGGAAAAGCTGACCCAGGACAATGATCTGGTGCATCTGACCATTGCCATCAACTATGGTGGTCGTGACGAGGTGGCCCGCGCCACCAAGCGTCTGGCGCGAGAAGTCAAGGCCGGGCGTCTGGACCCGGAGGCAGTGGATGCCGAGACTTTGGCCAGCTATCTGGATACGTGTTTCCTGCCGGACCCTGATCTGGTGATCCGCACCAGCGGTGAAGCCCGGATATCGAATTTTCTGCTGTGGCAATCGGCCTATGCTGAATACGAATTCGTCGATACGCTATGGCCGGATTTTTCCAAGGAAATATTCGCAGATATACTGGAAAATTTTGCCAAGCGCGAACGGCGCTTTGGTGCTGTTACAGTATGAGCGACACCCAAAACAAATGGGATGATCTGGGCACGCGCGTAATCACGGCGGTTACATTAATACTTGCTGCAGGCGGCGCGCTGATGATGGGCGGCTCTGTTATGCTGATAACCGTCGCCCTGGTGGCCGGATTGATGATCTGGGAACTGGCGCGCATGCAATCGCCCAAACAACCGATGGCCGGTTGGGTATTGGGAGGGTTGGCGGGGCTGGCATTGCTGAGCCCCCTGGTAAACATACCGGTTTATCTGGGAGCGATTTTGGTTTTAGGCTTTGGTGTTGTCTGGTTGAAAGCCGGAAAATTCATCTTTGGCCTCTATGGCGCGGTTATTCTGCTGGGCTGTTTCTCGGTCTTTTTCACCCGAAACTTTTTCTGGCCACAGGCCTTTTGGCTGGTGTCGATTGTGGTGGTGACCGATGTCGCCGGATATATTGTTGGTCGTCTTGTGGGGGGGCCGAAATTCTGGCCGCGTATCAGCCCTAAAAAAACATGGTCCGGAACCGTTGGTGGCTGGATCGGGGCGGCATTGGTTGGGTTGGCGTTCGCGCCGGTTCTGGGAACACAGGCGATATTGTTCAGCGTGATTTTGTCTTTTGCCGCACAGATGGGCGATATTGCGGAAAGTGCGATCAAGCGGCGCGCCGGGGTTAAGGACAGTTCAGATTTGTTGCCCGGTCATGGCGGCGTGTTGGACCGGTTTGACGGTATGATTGCCGCGTTTTCGGTGTGGTTTGTTCTGGTAACACTGCTGGCTCGGATCTTCGGCTCGGTTTGATGCGAAAAATCTCTATTTTTGGCGCAACCGGATCGGTTGGGCAAAATACCCTTGATTTGCTGCGGCGCAGGCCCGGTGAATATCAGGTGGTGGCGCTGACTGGTGGTCACAATATTGATCAACTGGCCGCGGATGCACGTGAGTTTGGCGCTGAAATTGCCGTAACCGCCCATGGTGAATGTTTTGAGGCGCTTAAATCTGCCCTTGCCGGCACATCGGTTGAAGTGGCCTGTGGCAGTGAGGCATTGATTGCGGCAGCCGGGCGCCCCGCCGACTGGATCATGTCGGCTATAGTGGGGGCCGCGGGGTTGGCCCCGGGGCTTACGGCGCTGGAGCAGGGCAGCGTATTGGCGCTGGCAAATAAAGAAAGCCTGGTTACGGCCGGGCCATTGTTAATGGCGACAGCCAAGCGGTTTGGCGCAACCATCCTGCCGGTGGACAGTGAACATTCAGCGCTGTTTCAGGGGCTGATTGGTGAAGATATTTCAACGGTTGACCGGGTGATTATCACGGCTTCTGGTGGGGCTTTCCGGGGTTGGTCACTGGAACAGTTGCAGGGGGCGACATTGCAACAGGCCGCGACCCATCCCAATTGGGATATGGGGCAACGGATTACAATTGACAGCGCCTCTATGTTTAATAAAGCCATGGAACTTATCGAAACTAAAGAGTTTTTTGGATTTGACACCGATCAGATTGAAGTCTTGTTGCACCCGGAAAGCCTGGTCCATGCACTGGTTGGGTTTAAGGATGGGGCGCTGATGGCGCATCTGGGCAGCCACGATATGCGCCATGCCATCGGGTTTGCACTGAACTGGCCTAAGCGGCGCGAATTACCGGTGGAACCGCTGGATCTGGCCCGTGTCGGCAGTTTGAATTTTGCGGCCCCCGATGGGGGGCTGTATCCGGCGCTGCGACTGGCCCGCGAAGTGATGCAGGCGGGCGGTTTGGCGGGGGCGGTTTTCAATGCGGCCAAGGAACGCGCATTGGATGGTTTCATTGCCGGAGAGATAGGTTTTATGGACATGGCGGGCGTGGTTGAGACCGTTCTGACGCAAATGTCATCGGAGCCGGGACATAATGAAGGCGTAATCCCCCTTGATAAGATCGCCCAAACAGACCATTTGGCCCGTATACGGGCAGGTGAGGCAATCACCGCGTTGAACAATAAGGGTTAAAAAATTGGAACTACTTGGATTGATCCCATCGTTTGGGAACCTGCTGTTTACCCTTGGGGCTTTTGTGGCCGCGCTTTTGATCATTATTTCGATCCATGAATACGGGCATTACATTGTCGGGCGCTGGACCGGCATCCATGCCGAGGTGTTTTCACTGGGGTTCGGGCCGATCCTGTGGTCGGGCGTGGATAAGCATGGCACCAAGTGGCAGATCGCGGCTGTGCCTTTTGGCGGGTATGTCAAGTTTTTAGGCGACGCCAATGCCGCCAGCGGCAAGGATGGCAAGGCGATCAGCGCGTTATCAAAGGACGAGCAGCGCCACACCATGCATGGCGCACCGCTTTGGGCGCGCACCTTAACTGTTGCCGCCGGGCCGGTATTTAATTTCGTTCTGTCGATCATCATTTTCAGCGCGCTGGTTGGAATTCGTGGGGTGGCAACGGACCCGCTTACGATTGATACGCTATATGCGGTTCCCTATACGCAGGAACTGCAATCGGGTGATGAGATACTGGCAATTGCGGGTGTGGATGCACCTGAGTTGACCCTTATTGACAGCTTTGTGGCCGACCTGCCGGAAGCCGAACAGCTTGACTATACCGTCATGCGCGATGGTTCAGAGATAACCGTTCGCGGGCCGCACCCGTTTCCGCCGATTGTTGCGGGTTTGACGCCACAATCGGCGGCACTGAAGGCCGGGATTGAAGTGGGCGATGTTATCTTAAGTGCGAACGGTGTGAGCATTCCGACATTTTCCACCCTGCGCCAGATTGTCGGTGGTTCAAACGGGCAGGCCCTGGCGTTGGAAGTGTGGCGGGATGGCGACGTACTGGACATTAAATTTGCGCCGGTCCGCCGGGATATCCCGCTGTCAGAGGGCGGGTTTGAAACCCGTTGGATGATGGGGATATCGGGTAATCTGGCCTTTGTGCCTGAAACCAAATCACCGGGGTTGGTGGCGTCTGTCAAAAGCGGCGTTTCCCAGACATCCTATATAATCAATGCCAGTATTTCGGGGATATACCATGTGATTACCGGGGGCATTTCCACCTGTAATCTAAGTGGCCCTGTGACCATTGCCAAAACCTCGGGGTTTGCAGCGAGTCAGGGGATTTTAACATTCCTGTCATTTGTGGCGTTTGTTTCAACGGCTGTTGGTTTGATGAACCTGTTTCCGATCCCGGTTCTGGATGGCGGGCATCTGGTATTTTACGCCTATGAAGCAATATCAGGGCGCGCGCCAAGCGAAGGTGCGTTGCGGGTATTGATGGCGGGCGGATTGTTTCTGATCCTGGGATTGATGGTATTTGCGCTGACAAATGATTTTGTTTGCCCCTGAAGGCTGGCAATTTGGGCAGGAACGCCCTGTGATTGCCATAGTCCTGCCCAAATCAGCCAATAATTTGGTGGGGTAAATTAGGTAGGGTGTTAACATGCAAGCAATTCAACAAAGCTATCAGGGTATTTCCCTATTGCTCAGTCTGAACTGGGATCGATTGTTGTATATCGCCACCATTACTGCGGCTTTGATGCTGGGGGCCTATGTCGGGTCGTTATAGTTTCACACGCTGCAAAAATACATTTGAACTGAAATTCTGAAACATCCCCAAAAATAATTTGCCCGGGTGTTTTGGTCTTTTGACAAGCATCCTTAATCCCGATACTCACGATTACAATTGATTGGCTGTTTTGGATCGGGGCACATGCAGAAGTATCTTGGGGTTTTGGCGCGCCGCGCCGCGTTTTCGTTGCGTCGCGTTCAACGGTTTGTGGCCGTCATTATTTTGGCGATAATTGCCACCGGGATGACCGGGGCCAGTGCACAGGCGCAAAACTATCAGTTTTCGTCTTTTTCCGTGCAGGGCAATCAGAATATCGAAAGCGCCACGATTATCAGCCATGCCGGAATTGCTGCGGGACAGCGGGTAACGGGTTCTGATCTGAACGCGGCTTTTCAGCGGGTACTGGCAACGGGTTTGTTTGAGAGCGTTGATCTGATCCCGCGCGGCAATCGTCTGGTGATCCGGGTGGTTGAGTTTCGCACCATCAACCGGGTGAATTTTGAGGGCAATGCACGCATCAGTGATGAGGCGGCGACAGCGCTAATTCAATCGGCACCGCGTTTGGTTTTTAACCCCAGTACCGTGGAACAGGATGCAGCGGCGTTAACAGAGGCCTACCGGGCCCAGGGGCGTCTGTCGGCGACGGTGACGCCAAAGATTATAGAACGGTCCAACAGTCGGGTGGATTTGGTATTTGAAATTCGCGAGGGGCGCACAGTGGAAGTTGAGCGGCTGTCCTTTGTTGGCAACCGGTCCTATTCGGATCGCCGTTTGCGCCGGGTACTTGAGACCAAACAAGCCGGTTCACTGCGGGCGCTTATCCGTCAGGACAATTTTGTCGAGGACCGGATTGAGTTTGATAAGGTGCTGCTGCGCGACTTTTACCAGTCCCGCGGGTTTGTCGATTTTCAGACCCTGTCGGTTTCGTCGGAATTTTCCCGCGAACGCAATGCGTTCTTTGTGACGTTTAACATCCGAGAGGGTCAGAAATATAGTTTTGGCCAGATCACGGCCAGCAGTGAACTGGCTGAAGTGACCGCCGCCGATTACCAGTCTTTGACACGCATTCGAAGCGGGCAAACCTATTCACCGGAAGCCGTGGATAATGCCATTGCACGGATGGAAAAGTTGGCGCTTCGCCAGGGGCTGAACCTTGTACGGGTAGACCCGCGTGTTACCCGCAATGACCGGGATCTGACGCTGGATATTGATTTTGCTCTGGTGCAGGGGCCACGGGTGTTTGTGGAGCGCATTGATATTGAGGGCAATGCAACGACACTGGACCGGGTAGTACGCCGCCAGTTCCGGGTTGTTGAGGGTGATCCATTTAACCCACGCGAGATACGTGAAGCAGCGGCCCGTATCCGGGCGCTGGGTTTATTTTCTGGTGTTGCCGTGAATGCACGGGAGGGGCGCGCAGCTGATCAGGTTGTGGTTGATGTTGATCTGGAAGAACGCAACACCGGTTCTTTGTCTTTTGGCGCGGCCTATAACTTTAGCAAAGGCATAGGCCTGACGGCGAAGTTCAGTGAACGCAATTTCCTGGGCCGCGGCCAGACGTTGAATTTTGATTTCAACCTCGGTTTGGACAACAGCGATGGCGGGATGACCTTTATTGAACCGGCATTTTTGGGGCGCGATCTGATTTTCCGGTTCGATGGAGAATACCGGCGCACCGAATTTGAATACACCAATTACGATACGCAAAAGATTAACTTTCGCCCGTCATTTTCTTTTCCAACTAGTGAGAATGGCCGTTTTGCTGTCCGGTATACCTATGCCAATGACCAGATATTCAACGTTGACGCGGCATCTTCGGCTATTTTGATGGCTGAAGCCGCAAATGGATCTCAGCAGACCAGCGCGCTGGGATATACCTATAGCTACGACACCCGCCGCTCTGGGATACGACCCAATACCGGTATTCTGTTTGAGTTCGGTCAGGATTTTGCCGGTTTAGGTGGCAACGTTGATTATATTAAGACCACGGCAAAGCTGTCGGCAGAAACCAGAGTTCTGAATGAAGAGCTGACCATTCGTGCGACCTTTGAAGGTGGATTTCTGAATTCGCTTGGCGGGACAAGCGCATTGACGGACCGTTACTTTTTGAACAACACCCGCATGCGCGGATTTGCCCCCGCCGGTGTTGGGCCACGCGATCTGACGGTGGCAAATCAAGACGCCCTTGGTGGTAATTATTTTGCCGTGGCGCGGTTTGAGACCGAATTCCCCCTGGGTCTGCCTGAGGAACTGGGCATCAATGGTGGTATTTTCGTTGATTTCGGCTCGGTTTGGGGGCTGGACAATGACAATGGCGGTTTGGTTGATGACAGTATGCGTCTGCGCTCAAGCGCCGGGTTTTCGGTGTTTTGGGATACGCCTGTTGGACCGCTTCGGTTTAATTTTTCGCGCGTGCTGCAAAGCGAAAGCTATGACAGCCCGCAGAATTTTGATCTGACCATATCAACGCAGTTTTAGGGTGTGACATTGAGCAACCGGATTGGCCGATACTTAGCAGTCATTTTAGTTTGCCTGTCAGCAATTCCCGGCTGGACGCAAAGTGCCGATATTCCGAAATCTCCTATTGTCACGATAGACAGTGAGCTGATTTTTGGTTCAACCGCTGTGGGGCAAAGCATTGCCACCAATCTGGAAGCGCGGGTGTCTGATCTGGCAAGTGAAAATGCCCGTATCGCCAGCGAATTGGAAAAAGAAGAGCTTGAGCTGACCGAGCTGCGCAAAACATTGCCAACGGATGAGTTTCGACGGCTGGCACAGATTTTTGACAGCAAAGTTCAGCGAATACGGCGGGAACAGGATAACAAGCAACGGGATCTGCAACTGCTGCGCGATGAAGAACGCCAATCTTTTATTGACGCCATTGCGCCGCTGTTATCTGATATTGCGCGCGATCGCGGGGCACTGGTGGTGATGGAGCGGCGCAATGTGTTGTTGTCGGCAGACAGCATTGATATCACCCGCGAGGTTATTTTACGCATTGATGAGGTGTTGAACAATTCAACCGATGACACCCCGGTCGATCCAGCAATTCAACCCGACAGTAATACCGAACAAACCGGCAGCGAATAGGCGCTGGTTCTTGTGCCCCGGTGACCGGTTCGTTAACATTGCGTCAAGCTGACAGGGATTGAATAATGACAAATGATACGTCCAGCGCCGATATCGAACTTATCCAGAAAATACTGCCCCATCGTTACCCGTTTTTGCTGGTCGACAAGGTAGAGGATATCGTACCGAATAAGTCCGCGACCGGTTATAAAAACGTCACCTTTAATGAACCGCATTTTCAGGGGCATTTCCCGGGAACACCGATCATGCCCGGGGTGACGATCATCGAAGCCATGGCGCAGACCGCCGGGGTGATGGTGGGCAAATCGCTGGGGCTGACAGAGGGCAACCTGTTGATCTATTTCATGACCATATCAAACGCCAAATTCAGGCGTAAAGTGGTGCCCGGCGATGTGTTGAAGATGCATCTTGTGACATTGCGCGGTGGTTCAAAGGTCTGGAAGTTTTCCGGGCGTGCCGAGGTGGATGGTGAGTTGGCGGCTCAGGCTGAGTTTACGGCCATGATGGACATTCAGTAAGTCGCGCCTGTGGGAAGTCATATTACATCAGAGATACATCCTTCGGCGGTGATTGAGGACGGTGCCGTTATTGGCGCGGGATGCTGCATTGGGGCGTTTTGTCTGGTGGGACCGGATGTTGTATTGGCGGATCGGGTTGAGCTGAAAAGCCATGTTGTGGTGACCGGATTGACCCAGATCGGTGAGGACACGGTGATCTGGCCGTTTGCGGTGATCGGCGAAGAGCCTCAGGATTTGAAATTCAAGGGGGAAAAAACCCGACTGACCATAGGCAAACGTAACCGCATTCGCGAGGGTGCGACGCTGAATGTCGGCACCGAAGGCGGTGGTGGTGAGACCCGGATCGGGGATGATTGTCTGATCATGACCGGGGCCCATGTGGCCCATGATGCGCAGGTCGGTGACCGGGTGATCATGGCCAATCAGGCGGCACTGGCGGGGCATTGTGTGGTGGGTGATGATGTGATTATTGCCGGGCTGTCGGGGGTTCATCAGTTTGTCCGCATCGGCAAGGGCGCCATTATTGGCGCTGTGACCATGGTGACCAATGATGTGATCCCATATGGTTTGGTGCAGGCGTCCCGCGGCAAACTGGACGGGTTGAACCTGATCGGATTGAAGCGCCGGGGTGTGGCGCGAAGTGATATTACTGCCTTGCGGGCCGCCTATCAGGCATTGGCGCAGGGCGAAGGCGCGTTTCAGGAACGCGCGCGCCGCCTGGCCGAAGAAACCGACAGCGACTATGTGCGTGAGGTGGTGGATTTCATCCTTGCCGGGTCTGACCGGTCGTTTCTGACGCCGGATTAGGGGCGCGTTATGCTGGCACTGATAGCGGGTCAGGGGCGGTTGCCGGTGATACTGGCACAGCGTTTGGCGGCGGATGGGGTTAATTTTCAAGTCTATGAAATGGATGGCTATCCGTTTGAAAACCCCAACTGGCTGACCGTTGTTCATTTTCGCATTGAAAACCTGGGTTCTCTGCTGGATGGGATGGTGGCACGTGGCATTACACAGGTGTGTTTTGCCGGGGCCATTGGCCGGCCCCGGATTGATCCGGCTATGATTGACGCGGCAACCGCGCCGTTGCTGACGACAATTAAGTCAGCAATTGCTGCCGGGGATGACGGGGCGTTAAGGGCAATTATTTCGTTGTTTTCGGATCGTGGCATAGCTGTGCGGGCTGCAAGTGAGATTGCCCCAGGGCTGATACCCGCGGCGGGCAGGCTGACAGCTGCTGGACCAAGTGAGCAGCAGCTTGTCGATGCCGGTCTTGGCTGGGCGGTGCTGGATCAACAGGGCGCTGTCGATATCGGGCAGGCCTGTGTGATCGGGGCATCCGGGGTTCTGGCGCGCGAAGTTCAGAGCGGGACAGCCGCAATGCTGGCAATGGTGACGGGCGCATCTGGTGGTTTTCTGTTCAAGGGCGCCAAACCGGGGCAGGACCCGCGGGTTGATCAGCCAACTATTGGAACCGATACCGTGGCAGATGTCAGGCGCGCCGGGTTGGCCGGGATTATCATTCAGGCCGGGACAGTTCTGGTTCTGGACCTTGGGGATGTTGTGCATCTGTGTGATCAGGCCGGGCTGTTTTTATATTCAGTTGAGCGCGGCTGATGCGGGTTTTTCTGATAGCGGGGGAAGCTTCTGGCGATAAGCTGGGGGCGGCGTTGATGGCCGGGCTGAAGGAATTGCGCCCCGGTGTGGAGTTTTTCGGTGTTGGCGGGCCGTTGATGCAGGCGCAGGGGATGGTCAGCCAGTTTGATATGTCCGAGCTGTCAGTGATGGGGCTGGTCGAGGTGTTGCCAAAGTACCGGCATCTGAAGCGGCGGATTGCGGAAACCGCCAGGGCTGTGTTGCGCGAAACACCCGATGTGCTGATCACCATCGACAGCCCGGATTTCTGCCTGCGGGTGGCGCGACTGGTCAGGGCAGGCAGTACAATCCGCGCCGTGCATTATGTTGCGCCTTCGGTTTGGGCCTGGCGACCGGGGCGGGCGGAAAAGATGGCGCGCCATGTTGATCAGGTGCTGGCGCTGTTGCCGTTTGAGCCGCCCTATATGCAGGCCGCTGGGATGCGGTGTGATTTTGTCGGCCATCCGGTGGTGGCGGAACCGGTGGCAAGTGATACCGAAGTTGGCGCGTTTCGTGATAAGTTCGGGCTGGGGGACGCGCCAGTAATCTTGGCGTTACCGGGCAGTCGGCGCAATGAAGTGTCGCGACTGGCACCGATATTTGGCGAGGCGTTGCGCCGGGTTTTGGCGGCACACCCAGAGGCGCGCATTGTGGTGCCGGCGGCGGCGGCGGTTAGCGATGCTGTGGCAAGTGCCGTCAAACATTGGCCGGGGGAAGCAATTGTGTTGGATCCGGGCACGTTATCCCCGGCTGAGGCAGAGGCCCAAAAACGCGTGGCTTTTCGCGCGGCCAGGGTGGCATTGGCGGCCTCTGGTACGGTTTCACTGGAACTGGCGGCGGCGGATACGCCCATGGTGATCGCCTATGACATGAACTGGATCAGCTGGCAGATCATGTCGCGCATGGCCAATGTGGACACGGTAACATTGGTCAATCTGGTGAGCGGTGGCAATGTGGTGCCCGAGTTTCTGGGCCCTGAATGCCGCGCCGATAAAATCGCGGTTTCACTGAATGCGTTACTGGATGAACCGGCGCTCAGGCAGGTTCAATCACGTGCCATGGCGCAAACCATGCAGGCATTGGGGCAGGGGGCAGAACCCCCGGGGCTGCGGGCAGCACGGGCGGTATTGCACGGGTTAAGCGTCAGCTAGCATTATCCGGTATTGCTGCGCGCAATTCTGACCATGCCCCATGAATTGGGGTACTTGCACCCCGCCCGCCGGTGAAATCAAAACAACATTGCAGATCCTGAAGCTGTACATCTAATTGTTCATTAAACACCCCCGCCAGAGGCAAACCCCGCCTCTGGCGACCGGGGCTGACAAAGACAGCTTAGTCGCCACGCCAGATCCAGCCACCGCCGAATATTTGTGAGCCGTTGGGGTCATAGAACACGCAGGCCTGTCCGGGGCTGACGCCTTCTTCCGGGGTTATCAGTTCCACCATCGCCGAAGTTGCGCTGAGCGGGCGGATGATGGCGCTGCGCGGCGGGCGGGTTGAGCGGACCTTGACCGAGAGCGGCCATTCTTTGCGGCTGTCAAACGGTTCCGGGCCCAGCCAGTTAATTTCACGCACCGGCACCATATGGGTGGTGAGCAGGTCTTTTGGCCCGACGATCACGCGCCGGGTGTCGACATCCAGTTTCACCACATAAAGCGGGTCGGCAAGCCCGCCAATGCCAAGGCCCCGGCGCTGGCCGACGGTGTAGTGGATAACGCCATTATGCTGGCCAAGGACCATGCCGTTGGTGTCGACGATATCGCCGGGTTCTGCGGCACCGGGGCGCAGTTTTTCGATGACGGCGGCGTAATTGCCATCGGGGACAAAGCAGATGTCCTGACTGTCGGGTTTGTCGGCCACTAACAGCCCGTGTTTCTTTGCCAATGCGCGGGTTTCAGCTTTGCTGGGCAGGTGGCCAAGGGGGAAGCGCAGGTAGTCCAGTTGTTCACGGGTGGTGGAAAACAAGAAATACCCCTGATCCCGGCTGGCGTCGGCGGCTGAATGCAGCTGTGGCCCATCAGCACCGGATTTGCGTTGGATATAGTGGCCGGTGGCCATGCAATCGGCGTCCAGATCGCGGGCGGTTTGCATCAGATCCTGAAACTTTACCCGTTCATTGCAGCGGATACAGGGAACAGGTGTGGCCCCGGCAAGGTAGCTGTCGGCAAATTCATCAATCACCGCGTCTTTGAAGATATTTTCATAATCCAGCACGTAATGGGGAAAGCCCAGGTCCTGGGCAACCCGGCGCGCGTCATGGATATCACGCCCCGCACAACAGGCTTTGGATTTGGCGATTGCTGCGCCGTGGTCATAAAGTTGCAGGGTGATGCCGACAACATCATAGCCTTCGTGCGCCAGTTCAGCGGCGACCACTGAGCTGTCGACCCCGCCGGACATGGCCACGACCACGCGGGTATCGGCCGGTGATTTGGCAAATCCCAGTGAATTCAGGCCATTTTGGTTCGAATCAAGTGCCATTGCGACGCGCCTTTGGTGAGGTCTGTCAGAATATAGGAAAATGCGAACTACTCTCAAGGGGTGGTTTCATATTGCATTAAGAAGACTGCCCCAGTCTGTGCCCAGATTTACGAGGGGTAAGGAAATGTTTTTAAAGAAAATCGACGGCCCGCGGGCTGTTACGTTAAAGGACGGCACTGTGATGACCCGGGCGGACCTGCCACCGGCAACCACGCGGCGCTGGGTGGCCAGCCGCAAGGCGGCGGTTGTCCGGGCAATTGAATATGGGTTGATATCCGAAAGTGACGCCATGGAGGCATGGGGGTTAAGTGAGGATGAGTTGAACGAATGGTTGAGCGCCATGCAACACCATGGCGAGCGCGCGCTAAAGGCGACGTTGGTGCAACAGTATAGACAACCTAAGGTTGAAACTGCTATTAATTGACCGTGGTAACCTGTGGTTAACCATTCCTGTTCATTGTTAACCATGAAGAACGGATAGTAGCGGAGTTATTAATATGCGCATTTTGTTGGTCGAGGATGATCCGACAACGTCAAAAAGCATCGAGTTGATGCTGACCCATGCAAATCTGAACGTTTATGCAACAGATTTGGGGGAAGAGGGCGTCGATCTGGCCAAGCTGTATGACTATGATTTGATCCTGCTGGATCTGAACCTACCGGATATGCATGGCCATGATGTGCTGAAACAGTTGCGACTTGCGCGCATTGAAACGCCGATCCTGATCCTGTCCGGGGATGATGATACTGAAAATAAGATTAAGGGGTTTGGCTTTGGGGCCGATGACTATCTGACCAAGCCATTTCACCGGGAAGAACTGGTGGCGCGTATTCATGCCATCATCCGACGCTCTAAGGGGCATTCTCAGTCGGTGATCACCACTGGTACTATCGAGGTTAATCTGGACGCCAAAACAGTTGGCTCGGGCGGTAAGCCTGTGCATCTGACGGGCAAGGAGTATCAGATGTTGGAATTGCTCTCACTGCGCAAGGGCACGACATTGACCAAGGAAATGTTCCTGAACCATCTGTATGGCGGCATGGATGAGCCTGAGTTAAAGATTATCGACGTGTTTATTTGTAAGTTGCGCAAGAAACTGGCGCAGGCAACGGGCGGTGAATCATATATCGAGACTGTTTGGGGGCGGGGCTATGTGCTGCGTGACCCGGAACCTGTAGAGCAGGAACAGCAATTGGCGGTTAGCGCCTGATCTGACGACCCTCTGGCAGCATCCCGGGGTTTGGGCAATGCCCCGGGATGCAACGCTGCTTTGGCAGGTCTGCAAAAACCAGCTTTCATTCAACAATTCCACCCTTGAATGATGGGTAAATTTATTCACGGCACTGGACCTCGTATCCCCAGACACTTATCAAATGTCCCTAGGACAGTTGGAGTGGTGGATGGCGCAGGATAACGGCGAAAATGGGCTGGTGCCGGTGAATACCCTTACTAATTCGCAAGCCCGACAGGCGTTGACTGAACTGGGTCACGCCATTGAACAGGCAAACCAAGCCTATCACGGCAACGATGCCCCTGAAATTTCGGATGCCGAATATGATCGCAAAAAACGGCGTTTGATTGAGATTGAGGCGGCATTTCCTGAATTGGCAGCCAAAAACAGCCCCAGCCAGAGGGTGGGTGCCCCGGCGCGGGGTGGGTTTTCCAAGGTCAGGCATGAGATACGTTTACTGTCACTGGCAAATGCATTTGACGCCAGCGATGTGGCTGAATTTGATGATGGAATTCGGAAATTTTTGGGTCTGGGGGACACCCTGGTTGCATATACAGCAGAGCCGAAGATTGATGGATTGTCGCTTTCGCTTCGGTATGAAAACGGCGTTTTGGTTCAGGCCGCGACGCGGGGGGATGGCGAAGTTGGCGAGAATGTCACGGAAAACGCCCGCACAATTTCGGATATACCGCAGGCAATAGAAAATGCACCAAACCTGCTTGAAGTTCGTGGCGAAGTTTATATGTCACATCAGGATTTTGAGGCGCTGAACACGTCGCAGGATAAAGCCGGAGAAAAACAGTTTTCCAACCCGCGCAATGCCGCTGCCGGATCGTTGCGTCAGTTGGATGCAAGCATCACCAGGGCACGGCCGTTGCGGTTTTTTGCCTATGCCTGGGGCGCTGTTTCTGAGCCGCTGGCAGATACGCAAATTGGAGCGATTGAGCGGTTGTCGGGGCTGGGATTTCAAACCAATCCGTTGACCAGATTGTGCCATGGGCCGGATGAACTGGTGGATC
>VAPM010140472.1_pt1 | contig 20178 bp, 13 predicted proteins | sample 3395091 | NCBI WGS metagenome assembly VAPM01 (sample SAMN08290445, study PRJNA428436) | hydrothermal vent metagenome | isolation source: Deep-sea hydrothermal vent chimney 3 | place: Pacific Ocean: Juan De Fuca Ridge
GCTGTGAAGAAAAAAATCAAGAAAATTGAATCACGCCGTAAAACCGTTGCTGCCCAGCGGAAAAAACTTTCAGCAGTGCTGAGTGCTGCCCTCCTTAAGCGCTACAACATGCTGCTGATCAAGCGCGAAGGCCTTGCGGTTGCCCGGACAATAAATGGCGTCTGCCAGGGCTGCCACATGTCCGTCCCCCCCCAGCAGTTCAACGAAATACGAAAAGGCGACAAGCTCCAGCTCTGTCCGACCTGCCAGCGGATCCTCTATTTTCAGGAAGAAGAAAGCGAAGAATAAAGGCCTGAGCATTCATGGATAAACAACATGTTGTCCAGCAACTGGCCGGACAACTGACCGACGAGATGCTGCAGGAAATATTCCCCGATACTGCTCCACAAATTATACGGGACCTGCTCCTCGATAAAAGGAAAGCATCCGCCCCCGCTTCCGCGGCAGCCATCGGTAGGGGAAAATTAAAAGAATCCGCCGGCTGCAGGTTGTTCACCGACGGGGCTTCACGGGGGAATCCCGGCCCGGCCGGTGCCGGAGTCGTTCTTTTTGATGACAAAGAAAGGGAGATCTGCACCAGGGCCGAGTATCTTGGCCGGTGTACCAATAATGTTGCCGAATACCAGGCCCTGATTCTCGGCCTCCAGGCTGCCCGGGAAATCGGCTGCCGGAAACCGGCCATCTTTCTTGACTCTGAACTGATTGTCCGACAGATTACCGGCAGGTACAAGGTAAAAAATGCCACCCTGAAACCACTTTTTGCCGAAGTACGGAACCTGCTGCAGAAGTTTGACAGCTATACCATTGCTCACGTCCCCCGGGCCCGGAACAGTCGCGCCGACGAGCTGGCCAACCGGGGAATAGATGAAAGACAGGGATCAGGGACCAGGGATTAGGGGTTAGGAATGAAAAGCGAGGCGTAGAAACCCCTTGCTAATCCCTAACCCCTCACCTCTAATCCCTTACAGTATGGGGCGGGCGCATGATCGCTCCGGCCATCCGCCGGAGAGGAAAGTCCGAACACCACAGGGCACGGTGGTTCGTAACGCGAACTGCGGGCAACCGCAGGAAAGTGCCACAGAAAATACACCGCCGATGGGCCGCCTCCGGGCGACAACAGGTAAGGTTGAAATGGCGAGGTAAGAGCTCACCGCTTTCGTGGCGACACGGAAGGCAGGGTAAACCCCACCGGGTGCAAGACCAAATAGGGAAGCGATTGAGGGCTGCCCGCCTGATGCTTCCGGGTAGGTCGCACGAGGTGCCGGGCAACCGGCATCCGAGTCAAATGATCATGGTTCCTTTCAGGAATACAGGATTCGGCTTACAGCCCGCCCCATTTTTTTAACTGCAGGTATCAGGTGTCGGATTTAAGGAATCAACAAAAAGCCGGAGTCATTCTTCCGGCGGCCGGTTTCGGCACCAGGATGGAATCGGACCAACCCAAGCAATTCCTGGAACTGGCCGGAGAACCGATTCTGATTCGAACCGTCAAGGCCTTCCTGGGCTATCCGGAGATTCACTGCATAGCCCTGGCCGTAGCCGCCGATCACCATGATCAGGTACAAAGCCTCCTCCGGCAGTATATTTTCCCTGAAGAAATCAACAAAATTCTCCTTGCCCGTGGTGGAGCCACCCGCCAGCAATCCGTACAGGCAGGCCTTAACGCCCTGCCAGCTGACATTGAACTGGTTCTGGTTCACGATGGTGCCCGGCCGCTTATCAGAACCGATCTCATTGAGGACTGCCTTGAAGGTGTACGGGAGCACGGCGCCGTTATTGCAGCGGTTCCGGTCAACGATACCCTCAAACAGGTGGACACAAACGATACCATCGTTCGTACCATCGAGCGGGCCGGAATCTATCGGGCCCAGACCCCGCAAGGCGCACGGCGCCATCTCCTTGAACAGGCCTATCAGGTCGCAGAACGAGACGGGTTTACAGGCACGGACGAGGCCTCGTTGCTTGAGCATGCGGGCATTCCGGTTGCCATTGTTTCCGGTGAAGAGCAGAATATGAAAATTACCCGGCCGGGTGACCTGAAGATTGCCCGCAGCCTGCTTGGAGAGCAGCCCATGATACGTATCGGTCACGGTTTTGATGCCCACCGGCTGGTCGAGGACCACCCCTTGATCCTCGGCGGTGAAACCATTGATTTTCCCCTTGGCCTGCTCGGCCATTCCGATGCCGATGTGGCCAGCCACGCCCTTATCGACGCCATCCTCGGCGCCCTGGGCGAAGGTGACATCGGCAGACATTTTCCCGACTCCGATGACCGCTATAAGGACATAAACAGCCTGCATCTGCTTGAACATGCCTTTGGACTGGCTAGACAAAGAGGCTACAGCATGGGCAATGCCGATCTCACCATTGTCTGTCAGCGCCCGAAACTGGCCCCATACCTGGAACAGATGCGGCACAATCTTGCCCGCGCCTGCAACACGCCGGCAACCACCATAAATGTCAAGGCAACCACCACCGAAAAAATGGGCTACAGCGGACGCGGCGAAGGTATCAGCGCCCATGCGGTCGTCCTGTTACGGATAGCATGAAAAATATAACAATAGATCAAAACCGGCTGGCCGACACCTTTGTTCAGCTCTGTGAAACCGACAGCCCCTCGCGGCTGGAAGGAAAGATGGCTGTTGAGCTTAAAAAAATATTTTCCGCCCTTAACCCGAATGAATCCTTTGAAGATGATTCCGCACCCGTGACCGGGTCGGAAAGCGGTAACCTTTTTTTTCGCTTTGCAGGAACAACAGAGCAGGAGCCGCTCTTTTTCAACTGCCACATGGATACGGTACAACCGGGAACCGGTGTACAAGTACAACGAAAAGGGGATATCTTTACCAGTAGCGGCGACACGATCCTCGGCAGTGACGACAAATCAGGCATAACTGCACTGATCGAGGCCATGCGGGTCATCCGTGAGCACGACCTGCCCTTTCGTCCGGTTGAAATCATCTTCACCACCTGTGAAGAGATCGGCCTGCTCGGGGCCAAGGCCCTCAACCCCGAACACATTCGGGCAAAATTCGGCTACGCCCTGGATTCAAGCGGATTCGGCCGGGTGATCATCGGAGCCCCGGCTTCCAATAGGCTCTCCATCACGGTGTACGGGGTTGCAGCCCATGCCGGTCTTCACCCGGAATGGGGAATCAACTCCATTATCCTTGCCGGGCAGGCACTGGCTCAGGCTCCCTGCGGCAGGATTGATGAGCAGAGCACGGTCAACTTCGGCACCATCCAGGGCGGAACCGCCTCAAACATTGTCCCGGAAAAAGTGGTTATAGAGGGTGAAGTGCGCAGTCATTCACAACCGAGGCTTGATCAGTTGACCAGAGAGGTGGAAGAGAGCTTTGGGCAGACAATAGCCGACTGGCAGGATCCTACCGGCACAGCCAGGGGAATACCGTCGGTTGATTTCAAGGCGGAACTTGACTTTCCCCTGATGCGGCTTGACAGGGAAGATGCAGTCATCGCCGAGGTTGAACGGGCGGCCCGGGCAATCGATATGGAACTCGATTTAGAGGTGGCCGGCGGCGGCAGTGATGCCAACATCTTTAACGGTTACGGCCTTGAAACCGCCATCATTGCAACCGGCATGACCCATGTTCATTCCACAAGAGAACAGGTCAGCCTCCGGGACATGACCGACCTTACCCGTCTGATTCTTGCCCTGTTAACTCTTTAATGCCTTACTCCTCAACTTCTATCATAAAAAAACAGCTAGCGTAGACCCCGAGAGCGTTAATTCGTTTTTTGCTCGTCAAAGCAATAGGTTGTTCGGGATGAAGGCTGTCAGGGCTGCTCTTTTTTTAATCCTTTGCTAACAGCCTACAGCCTAAAAACCTGCGGACTTGCCCGCCTTAGCACGCCTCACCAGGGTTGTCTGCAGGACCTGTGACAGTTCACTCAATCGATACGGCTTGGCAACAACGCCGTCAAAGCCGTATTTGCCGTAATCAGCCATAACCGCATGACCGGAATACCCGCTTGAAACAATGGCCGTCAGCGACGGATCAATGGCCCGCAACCGTTGAACAGCCTCTTCCCCGCCCATGCCGCCGGGAACGGTCAGATCAAAGATAACGGCATCAAAGGCTGAATCCGTGCCCATGGATTGCTGATATACCCGTATGGCCTCCAGCCCGTCCTCTACACACCGGGCCGTATAGCCCAGGGTCTTCAGCATGGACTTCAAGACCCTGAGAACCATCTGTTCGTTATCCATCACCAGTATGCGGCCGCCACTCCGTATCGTACCAGGCTCAATTGCGGCAAGCGGTTCGTCCGAGCTCACATCCTCTCTCACGGCAGGCAGGTAAATATCAAAAATCGTCCCCTCTCCCACCTTCGACCGAACCCCGATGTAACCGCCGTGTTTACTGACAACGGCATAACAGATGGCAAGGCCCAGGCCATTGCCGGATTCTTTGGTTGTGAAATAGGGATCAAAGATTCTCTCCAGTACTTCATCTTCAATTCCACATCCACAGTCCTCCACCGTGATCCGGATATACTTTCCCGGAACCAGCGGCAAAGGGGTCTCTGCCGTAACTTCGGCATTCACCGCGCTGACGGTTATCGTCCCACCTTCAGGCATGGCCTGGATTCCGTTAATCACCAGGTTATCGATAACCTGGCCGATCTGTCCTTTATCGACAATGGCCAGCCGAAGATCCGCAGCAAGGGCGAAGTTCAGCTGAACCCGGGTTCCACGGGCAACAAAAATAGCTGATTCCCTGATCAACCCGGACAGGTCCACGCTGCGTTTTACCGGAGCCCCACCACGGGAGAATGTCAACAACTGCAGGGTCAGATCCCTGGCCCGCAGACTGGCCCTTTCGGCATCGATAAGATGCTGATAGAGCTCATCACGACCGACGGCCTCCAGCCGGGCCAGGGAAAGATTGCCCAGGATAGCAGTCAACAGATTGTTGAAATCATGGGCTATGCCACCGGCCAGCACGCCAACGGATTCAAGTTTCTTTGTTTTTGCCAGCTCTTCTTCCATCAGCCGCTGATCACTGACATCGCGAAAGGCAATAACCGCGCCGATAACCCGGCCGCTGTTGTCGGTCAGCGGCGCACAACTCTCGGTCACCTGGATCTCGCGACCCTCACGAGTCGTCAACAACAGGTCGCCTTCGGCCAGCCGCGGCCTGTTGTGCTCAAGAATAGGGGCGAGTAAGTTTTCAACCGCCTTACCGGTACGGAGACTCTTGACACTGAAAAACTCTTCCAGCCGTCCGCCCCAGGCATCTTCCTCGCTGCAGCCGATCAACTCCGTTGCACCCCTGTTGAGCAGGACAACCCTGCCCTCAATATCCACCGCCATCACCGCATCGGCAATGGACTGCAAAGTGACATGCAGTCGTTCCGATTCGGCAGCCAGGCGATGTTCCGCTTTTTTTCGCTGCTCAACCTCTTGGTTCAGATCGGAGATCCGCTCGTCAATAGTGGTGACCATCTGGTTGTATCCGGTGACCAGTTCACCGATTTCATCATCACGACCCATCGACAGAGGCTCATAGATGCCCTGTTTCCGCATCTTGCCCATGGCCCTGGTCAACCGATGCAGGGGGGCGGCGATAGAACGTGACATAAGACTTGTCAACATTACAGCCAACAGCATGGCGACGATGAAGATACCAATCATTGAGCTTCGGATATTGGCCAGCAAACGAGAAAATCTGTCCAGAGAATATGAACAAACCAGGGCAATCATCGAATCCTCACCCGGCATTTCCAGGGGGTGATACTCAAACACGGTTTCGCCTGCACCATAAACCGAGATGAGCTTGTGCAAATGCTCAGCGGAGGACTGAGGTTTCTGATAATCGAGTACTCCGGGAAAACGGTACCCACGATCGGGTTGCCCGGCGTCGACTCCGCTGACGGCGGCAACCCGGTTGCCGGCGACCAGAGTTACCTGACAGCCGGCCGATTCCTGCAGCGCCGACATCAACTTCTGATTACCGGTCGCCATTATTCCGCCGAGGATATAGCCGATAATCCGGTCACGAACAATGATCGGCGAAGCTGCTTCAATAGTGACGATGGGGGCGTAATCAATATTCTTCCCTTTCAACTCAAGGAAATGCAATATCGTGGTATTCTCTTCCAGCATGGTTCCGGAATAGACGCCCTGAGTCATCGCCTTATAGAGTCCAGGATGGGAATACAGGTCCCGAGTCAGCTCAAATCCGGGAAAAAGACTGACCTGGATATCGCCCAACCCGTCGGTGATAAGCAGAAAATCCAGCTCATACTGTCCGGCAAGCTGATCAAGTTCCCGCTTCAGCTGGCCGAAGATCTCCAGGCGCAGGGTGGTCTTGACGGTATTGCTGAGAGAAATAGCCATGATCGCCCGTTCCACCCGGCTCATCTCATGGTGGTAACTTAAACTTGCGGCTGAAATCGAGGCCCGAAGCTGACCGTGCATATCAGCAACAAGATGTTTCTTCAATAAATACAGCGAACTCCAGCTGGCCAGCAGCATGGGCAGCAGGACAATAATAAAGGTCATCGCCTGCAGACGGGTCTGCAGCGAGTAGAATAAACGGCGACGGCCGACAGGGCTTTTTTCCTTTTCTTTTTTCACGGCGCAGTCACCGGTTCCATGGAAGTATACACCTGACTGGCCGCCTCAAAGATACCCACCGGAATCTGTATTCCAAGCTGTCCGGCCCGGGCCTGATTCAAAAAAAGTCCTCCCCCGCTTGGACGTTCGATGGGTATTTCAGCCGGTAGATCCCCGGCAAAAATCCGAATCAACTGACGACCAAGCTGCCTGCCGATACTCTCCGGATCGGTAGCTGCAGAGACCAGAAAACCACGTCGCACGCCGCTGGCGGAAAACGTAAAACCAGGCTTGGTTTGATGGGAAAACAGCCAGTCAAAAACCTCCTGCCGCGACGCCGTTAAACCGTCTTCACGACGCAGACTGACAGGAAGCATGGCACTGATCACATCAACTTCAGGATCGGCATTAAAACGGCTGATCGCCTGTTGAAACTCCTCCATGGTGGTGACACGTTCAAAACGAATATCCGGGGTTCCGCCCCTCTTGTAACTCGTGCGGACCTTGACGGAGAAATCCCTGGCAATGGCATCAAGCCAGGGCCAGACACCGGAATAGACAACCACTTCCCGATGCGCCGATGGAAGCAAAATTTGCAGCGCTTCCAGGGTCTTCAGGTAATTAAAAGCACTGGCTACACCGGTGACGTTGCTCCCGGGGAACAGGCCGTTGTGTTCAGAGGCCTTCTCTCGTTGTGCATAATAGGAGAGCGGAGCATGTACTCCACCAAAAATCACCGGATACGATGAATCAACCAGGGGCAGCATAACCTCGGTGGCCGCAGCATCCCCGAGAACAATCACCACATCGGGCTTGAGACGGTAGACTGCATCCAAAACCTGAGCAGCGCGCTTGTGCAGTTGTTCCTGCGACGAGATGTTTTCCGTATGGAGAAAAGAGTGCTGGACCTTGAACGTTCGGTCGGCCAGCCAGCCGACCTTTTCCAATTCATGGAATATTCCCCGCTCGAGCAGAGCCTCATCGCCACCCTCGCCGCGACTGTGAATAATCAAGACCTGAGGCTGGAGCATCGGGCCCCCGAGTTCCATGGTATTATATACCTGATCGGCGGCTCCAAGCAGATCGGCGGGAATGCTGATCCCAAGCTGTCTGGCCCGGGCCAGATTAAAAACAATGGCATAATCCCCGGCGTCTTCAACCGGAATATTCCCGGCTTTGGTTCCGGTAAGGATAGCCGCTATTTTAAGTGCCGCCTGTCGACCCATGGCCGGGAAATTGACCGATGCGCCGCCGAAAAAACCCAACCGGGAAAAACTGTAATTGACCGCCATTGCCGGCTTGGTGGCATGGGCAAGACTCCAGGCTATAATTTCCGGCACGGTCGCTACCCCGCGGGCACCATCATCAAGCCTGCTGCAGGCCGGATAATACGAACCAATTGCAGGATTACTGTTAATCTGACGGATCATCCGTTGATACTCGGAAAAATCAGCGGCCAGCCGGAAACTGTAGAGGATGTCGCTGCTGTTACCTGCCAGTTCCGCTTCAACCTGTTTCCGCATGGCACGACCGGTGGGGGAGTCATCCACCAGGACGACAATACGTTTAAGGTCGGGCAGCACCGCTTTCATGACCTGCAGAGATTTGGCCATATACAGTTTTTCATACACGCCGGTGACATTATGTCCCGGTCGTTTCCGGCTGTTCATGAACGGTCTACGGCTGTTATACCATTCCGGGGTATTGTTGATGCCGGAAAAAACCACGGGGACATCACTATCCACAAGGGGCAGCATAACCATGCGGGCGGCGTTGTCGTCCAGGGTGACCACGACATTCGGCTCCATTTTTTTAATCGCCGCAAGAGCGGCTCGCCCCTGGGCGGCTATCTGTTCCGGTGTTGTATGAACCCGCTTGGTATCCATGTAAAACCGTTCAACCAGCAAATTATTGCCTTCGGTAAACCCCTGTTCGGCAAGGCCTTCCAGGATCCCGCATTCCTGGGGCTGACCGCAGACGTTTTCCGCTGCATAACTGTGAACAATAAAGATTTTGTACACATCGGCTGCGGAGCACGACAGGGGAAAAAGCCACAGGAACACCAGGAGATTACAGCTCACAAGAGAATACCACGACCGTGTTTTCATTACATATTCCCTCCAACAAGACACAAAAAACAGCCTCAGTTGTACAGGTGCACTTTTTTCAGTCAAGAACGATATACCCGCGTTTCCCTTGAACGACTTCTCCAATGATCCGGCTCTCCAGAGCATATCCGACATCTTTCAGGCCGGAAAGCAACTGCCCGGCGGCGGTAGGCTCCATGGAAAACAGCAGCCCGCCCGAGGTCTGAGGATCGTAGCATATCATTTCAATCCCATCCGCCTCCGGACTGCCGCCGTCCACCCATTTGCGATAAAAAACACGATTGGCATGGGCACCCTCGGGGATAATCCCCATATCGGCAAAGTCCAGCGTCCCCGGAAGAACGGGCAGCTCGGAGCGGTTAAGGAGTACGGAAACACCGGAGGCCTCAGCCATCTCATGCAGGTGCCCTAAAAGACCGAATCCGGTTATATCAGTGCAGCTGTGTACCGGTATTTTTTCATCCTGCACGAGTTCCGCCGGCAGCCGGTTCAAGGTGGCCATAATTTCAACTATCCGCGCCTCAACATCACCGTCGGCAAGTCCACCTTTAAGGGCGGTTGACAAAATCCCAGTCCCAAGCGGTTTGGTCAGAACCAGCACATCACCGGCCCTGGCCCCTGAATTGAGCAAAACCCGGTCCGGATGGACAAGACCGGTGACTGACAGCCCGTATTTCAGTTCAGCATCTTCTATGGAATGACCGCCGACCAGCAGTGCTCCGGCCTCCTTGATTTTGGCCAGTCCGCCTTCAATCACATCACGAAAAACCCGGTCGGCCATCTCACCCACCGGACAGGCAAGGATGTTCATGCACAAGAGAGGCCGCCCGCCCATGGCATAGACATCAGAAAGGGCGTTGGCAGCAGTTATGCGTCCGAAATCATAAGGATCATCGACGATGGGCGTAAAAAAATCAAGGGTCTGGATCAGGGCCGTTTCCTCATTGAGGCGATAGACTCCGGCATCATCACAGGTTTCCGACCCGACGATAAGGTTGACATCGGTCGGCAGCTGCAGACCACATAATATTCGGCTCAGGTCCCCCGGGCCAAGTTTGGCTGCTCAACCGGCGGCCTTTACCGTTCCCGTCAGACGTGTTTGTTCCCGTTGTTGCATAATTTCCAATTAAATTATAAAAAGACAATGCCTGGTTTTCACTGCAGGAGAAGCTCTCTTATACCATAGATTTGACCTTATTCTCCACAATGGCCGTATATTTTGTTGAAAAAAAGGCCGGAATCTGTTTTGAAAGTAACCTTATACTTTCATTTTTTCTTTAAGGGCACAGAGAATCATCGTCTTTGTGCCTTCTCATTTTTTGGAACAACGCAGGTTGCAGAGCAGATGAAGCATACTATTTCCAATAGAACCGAATCAACCAGGCCGACGCATGAATGTGGCATCTGTGGAATTTATGGCCATGAAGACGCTGCAAAACTGGCCTATTTCGGGCTCTATGCCCTGCAGCACAGGGGACAGGAGAGTGCAGGCATTGTTGCCGGAGACGGAAACAGGGTGGTTCTGCACAAGGACATGGGACTGGTTTCCGAGGTCTTTACCGAGTCCCACCTGCAGCGGCTGGCCGGACATCTGGCCGTCGGACACGTCCGGTATTCGACAACCGGTGAGTCCAACATCATCAACACCCAGCCCTTCATGGTGACCCACAAGGGAATGCCGCTGGCTGTTGCCCATAACGGCAATCTGGTGAACTCGCTTGATCTGCGTAAACACCTTGAGGGCAAAGGTTCAATCTTCCAGACCACCATGGACAGTGAAATCGTGATCCACCTGCTGGCACGAACCCTGGACATGGGCCTGATCAAGGCCATCAAGGAGACCTTTGCCTGTATCCGCGGCGCCTACTCCCTGCTCCTGATGACAAAAGACACTATGATCGCGGTCCGAGATCCCAACGGATTTCGCCCCCTCTGCCTGGGCCGTCTGGGAAACGGTGCCTACGTGGTTGCCTCGGAAACCTGCGCCCTTGACCTGATTGAAGCTGAATATCAGCGTGATATTGAACCGGGTGAAGTGTTGATCATAAACAAAGACGGCATGGAATCCGTCTTCCCTTGGTCGCCGCGACAAAAGAGTTACTGTATATTTGAACATGTCTATTTTGCCCGCCCAGACAGCGACGTCTTCGGCTTCAATGTCTACGAGGCCAGGAAACGGATGGGTAAGATTCTGGCCCGGGAGGCAAAGATCGATGCCGACTTTGTCATGCCCTTTCCTGATTCCGGCAACTATGCGGCTATCGGCTACTCCCAGGCCTCAGGCATTCCACTGGAAATGGGCATGATCCGCAATCACTATGTGGGACGAACCTTTATCCAGCCCTCCCAGGCCATGCGCGATTTCTCCGTCCGGGTCAAGCTGAACCCGGTTCGTTCGCTGCTCAAGGGCAAACGGGTAATCATTGTCGAAGATTCCATTATCCGGGGCACAACGGGCAAAAGCCGGGTTCGCGCTCTCCGGGCGGTCGGCGCCAAAGAAGTTCATATGCTGGTTTCCTGCCCGCCGACCGTTAATCCTTGTTTTTACGGCATTGACTTCCCCTCCAACAAAGAACTTATTGCCGCAAAAAACAGCGTTCCCGAAATTGCCGATCACTTGGGCCTGGACTCCCTCACCTACCTGAGCATTGAGGGCCTGGTCGAGGCCACCGGACTGGGACCGGAAAATTTCTGCCTGGCCTGCTTTAACGGCAAGTACCCCATTGAGCCGGACCGGAATTTTCAGAAAGACGCCCTGTCCGGGTGCGGCTGCTGACACTCTTTTTTTACAGGGCGCCTTGAAAAATTGGGTTTTTCGTTCAAAATCAGGTAAGCACAGCCTCCGAGGCATGCGCAAAATTTTACCCAGGCAGGATATTCCGAGGATAAAATTTTAAGCATAACGCAGAGCTCGTCCAACGATCAAGTCGTTCCACTGGACGAAAATACATTTTTCCAAGGTAGCCTACAGTCACGATGCAGCGTTCGGCAGTCGTTCTGAATCCTGCAGGCTCAAGAGAACCCGCAGACAATGGGCCCGGGACTTCAGCGAACTGTTTATTTTTTCCTTTGGTTCCGGGCAGTCAATATGCTACTCTACTCAAAGAATCACTCATTATCTTTCCATAAAAAATGACCGAGATTATCATCGACACCTATCTTTGCAGCGGTTGTGCCACCTGCGTTGAAATGTGTCCGCAGGTGTTCCGCATGGATCCGGTATCGGAAAAAGCGGAACTGGTCGCTGTCAATCCGGCCGTAACAGACGACGTTTATCAGGCGGCAGCATTCTGCCCTGAAAAGTGTATTGAGATAAAGGAGTAACCCCCCCACCCTCAGCCAGGAGGTTTACATGGATCCGGCCACTCTCATTCCAACTCCCGATCAAATCCCCGTCGGCTGGGGCTGGTTCCAGATCCTCCTGACTTCGACCTTTTACCTGCACGTTCTGGCCATGGACACCATGCTGGGGACGGCCATCATCGCCTTTATCCACCATTTTTCCTCAGAGGGAGACTCCCAGCCGGTTACCCGGGAAATTTCAAAAAAACTTCCCTATGTCATTGCCCTGGCCGTCAACCTCGGCATTGCACCACTGCTCTTTGCTCAGGTTTTGTATGGCCACTTTCTCTATGTCGGTTCAATGCTCATGGGCGTGTTCTGGCTCTCCATCGTCCTGCTGCTGATCATTGCCTATTACTCGGCCTATATCTACTCGTATCGCTATAAAACCATGCGGGCCGGCCGGATGATTACATCCGGAATCACCATGGTCTCGCTCCTCTGTATCGGTTTCTTTCTCAGCAACACCATGACCCTGATGCTCCACCCCGAATCGTGGGTCCGTTATTTCCAGCACCCGGATGGCTTTCTGCTCAACCTTGCAGACCCGACCATCATCCCCCGCTATCTCCACTTCGTTACTTCAGCGGTTGCGGTCGGCGGTCTTGCCATTGCCCTGTTCTACACCTATAAATCCTCCCGTGGTCACAAAGAGAGTGCACGGTGGATTCAATACGGCTGCAACTGGTTTGCCGGGGCCACCATCGTCAACTTTGCGGTTGGGTTCTGGTTTCTCGGTTCCCTGCCGGATGGGCTTATCATTCCCAGCACTCTTGTCGGCGGCCTGTTTTCGCTTTTTCTGATCATGGCCCTGGTAACCGCCGTGCTCGCGGTTATCGCCGCCATGCGATATCGCCCCCTGCCTGCGGCCCTGCTGACCCTGGCCACTGTGCTGTTCATGGTTCTGGTCCGGGAATTCCTGCGGGCATCCTATCTCAGGCCCTGGTTCTCTCCCACGGAGCTCATCGTTCAACCGGACCGGTCACCCTTTATCCTCTTCCTGGTCTTCTTTGCCGCAGGGCTGGCGCTGATCGGCTGGATGCTGAAGACCACCTTTGCCGCCTTCGACAGCAAGGAGGTACAGTCATGAATTACCCGGTCTGGAACCTCGATATCTTCGGCGGCGGCCTGCTGGTCGTCCTCATAGCCGTCTTCCACGTCTACATCGCGCATTTTGCCGTTGGCGGCGGTCTCTTTCTGGTTCTGACCGAACTGAAAGGGTATCGGGAAGATAACCCCGCCATTATTGAATATGTCCGCAGGCATGCAAAATTTTTCCTGCTGGTGACCATGGTTGCCGGTTCCATGACCGGCGTCGGCATCTGGTTCATCATCGCCCTGCTCAATCCGGGCGCCACCTCCATACTGATTCATAACTTCGTATTCGGCTGGGCTACGGAATGGGTCTTTTTTCTAATTGAAATTATTTCGATCTTTATCTACGCCTACACCTTTGACCGCCTTGACCGGCGAACCCACATAATCATAGGCTGGATCTATTTCGGTGCGGCCTGGATGTCGCTCTTTATCATCAACGGAATCATCGATTTCATGCTCACCCCGGGCAGGTGGATTGAAAATCACAACTTCTGGTCCGGTTTTTTCAATCCTACCTTCTGGCCGGCACTCTTTTTCCGCACCGCTCTTGCCCTGATCTTTGCCGGCCTGTTCGGACTGCTGACCGCCACCCGGATCAAAGATCCCGAACTGCGCCACCGGCTGGTCCGCTACTGCGCCCTCTACCTGCTGATTCCCTTTGCCCTTCTGCTCGTTTCCACCTGGTGGTACAAGGCAGCCCTGCCGCCGGGACTCCGGACCATGATCTTTCAGCTCATGCCGGAGATGCAGCCCTTTATCAGCGGTTTTATCTTTATTTCCGCCATTCTGTTCCTGGGCGGACTGCTGATGGCTATTCGTCTTCCCCGCTGCATGAGCTGCAGCGCGGCCGTTGTCCTGGTGGTAATCGGCCTGCTCTACATGGGCTGTTTTGAATTTATCCGCGAAGGCGGACGCAGACCGTACATTATTCACAACTACATGTACTCCAATGCCATCCTTAAAGATGACCTGCCATCAGTCCAAAAACGGGGGGTGCTGCAGACGGCAAAATGGGTCCGGACAAAAAAGGTCACCAGGGCAAACCGGCTGGCTTCAGGCAAAGAGCTGTACAACCTGCTCTGTCTCTCCTGCCATTCCATCGGCGGACCGTTAAACGACATCAAATCAATGACGAAAAACTTCACGCCCTGGGGGCTGGAGAACATGATCGGGGCCATTGACCGTTTCCATCCCTACATGCCGCCCTTTGCCGGAACCAGGCTGGAGGCCAAGGCCCTGGCCTACTATATCGCCTTCGGCCTCAACGGTCGGCAGGACCGGACCGAACCCGTTGCTCTCCAGCCGGTATCCGAGGTTACAGTTCCGTCCTTTGACCCGGCAGCAGACGAGTACGTCCTGCTCTCCTGGGTCGACATGGGCATGCAGGCCATGACCGATGCCAGCCGGAGCTGGATGATGCTGCCGCCGGGAGCAAACCTGCACGCACAGCTGATCAAACGCGGTGAACTACCCGAAGTGGTGACAAAAAACGTGCAAGTCGAGTACACAATCGATCCGGCCTTTGCCGATCCTGCCGCAACGATCGAATTCTGGAACAATGCGCCGCTGCTCTATGGCAAAAAAATACAACCCAATACCGGTCTTTCCGGCAACCCGCTGTCCGGAACCATGAAAGCCGAGGCAACCGGCTTCAGTGCCGACCTGCTGCCGGTTGCACCCTACCCGGCCGGGGGCGGCTATATGCCCTATCCGGAGATGACCATAACCGCCGTCGATGCAGCCGGAAAGGTGCTTGCAACAACAAAAACCATAATCCCCACCGCCACTGAAATGGGCTGCAGCACCTGCCACGGCGGCCAGTGGCGGGTGGACGGCAGGGCCGGGTTGTCCTCAACCACTGCCGACAACATCCTCGCTGTTCACGATCGGCTGTCCGGGACCGATCTCAGGCAGCAGGCAGCCAATGGGCAGCCGGTGCTGTGCCAGCAATGCCACAGCGACAGCCGCTTTGACCAGCCGGGGAACGGCAAACAGCTCAACATGTCGGCCTCAATTCACGGTTTTCATGCCAATTTTCTCGACCCGCAGGGGGCCGATGCCTGCACCGCCTGTCATCCGGCTGCCGACAACGGAGCCAGCCGCAGTTTCCGGGGCATTCACCATACGCTTGAGCTTAAATGTACTCACTGCCACGGTTCCCTGGCCGACCACGCGATCAGCCTGCTCAGGGCGGAGCAGGAAGCAGGTAAGGAGAGGGCGGCCGTACTCATGGAACATCTGCAGCCGGAAATGGTCTCCGACGCAGGGAAAATCAAACCCAGGCAACCCTGGATCAACCAGCCGGACTGCCTGAACTGTCATGTGGACTTTCAGACTCCCGAGGACGACATCACCTTTAACCAGTGGACGAAAAATGAGGCGGCCCTGTTTCGCAACCGTACCGATGAATCAGGCCAGCTGCGCTGCAGCGCCTGCCACAACTCCACCCACGCACTCTATCCGGCGGTCAACCCCTACGGCAAAAATCTGGACAACCAGCAGCCCCTGCAGTATCAGGACACGCCGTATCCCATCGGCTCCAACAAGGGCTGTGCGGTCTGCCATACCGTGGAGATGGATGAAGAAATGCATCACCCCAACATGCTGCACACGTTTCGTAACCAGTAGGCACGGACAGAGCGGTTACCACAACAGCGGTAACCGCCTGTCTCTCTTTGTATGATCACCCTTGCCCTGCTCTGGATCATCTGGTGCATCCTGCACAGCCTGCTGATCACCACATCGGTCAACATCTGGTTCAGGAAGAAAAGCGGCATGCACCTTGGCCTGTACCGCCTGGGCTATATTCTCTTTTCCATCATCACCCTGATCCCCGTTCTCTACTACCAGTACACCCTGCCCCAGCACCTGCTCTTCTCCTGGCGCGGTTCCCTGCGGCCGGTACAGGTTTTTCTGTTGCTGTACGCCGTTATCCTGTTCTGGTACGGAAAGAAAAACTATGATATGGACTACTTTCTCGGCCTGGCCCAGTGGCGGGACTTCCGGCAGGGAAAACCAGCCCGCCGGATTCCTTTTCGCTGTTCCGGCATCCTTCAGTATGTCCGTCACCCCTGGTACAGCGGCGGCATCGCTCTGCTCTGGGCACTGGGACCGATAACCGATGCCGGATTGATTGGTAAATCCATCCTCACGGCCTACCTGATTATCGGCACCCTGCTGGAAGAACAAAAATTACGACGTGAACTGGGCACCATATACCACCACTACTGCAAACAGGTGCCGATGCTCATTCCGTGGAAGGGAAAGGTTTCATTTCAGGTCGAATCCGAAGGGGATGGACAGGGATGATTCGAAACCGTACAGCAGGAACCAATCCCGTACATCGTCCCGCCTCTCAGGCGTTTTGATCAAGATTTCAATGGAGAACGCGGATCTAATGGTATATACTTTATAAAAAATGTACAGGCATTGAGAAGGAAAGGTCAGAGGTGGCAGGAATGATGGCTGCAGAAAACTGCACAGCACAGCAACAGGATCGGGGACGCGGCATTATCATAGGCGGCTCGGGATTAATAGGGGGCGCACTTGTTCATCATTTCAAAACCAGAGTTGAAAACACAGAGATCCTGGCCCCGAACAGTAAACGCCTCAGCCTCGGCAAACCCGCCGACATCCAATTGTATTTCCGGCAATATCGACCAAATTTCATCATCAACGCCGCCATTGCCGCTATCAACAGCGACGCGCAGCTGGCCTATGAAACAAACTACCTCGGCGCCCTGAATCTGGCCGAGGTGGCCATAGAACACAACATCCCCTACATTCATATCAGCTCGGCGGCGACCATGCCCATGGGCACCAACCTGTCGGAAGAAGATCGACTGCCACTGCGGCCGAATCTGCCGAACTATTCAAAATCCAAGCTGATGGCCGAACTGACCCTTGAGCATCTGGCCAGGACCAGAGGCCTGGATTTTACCACCGTTCGACTCTCCATCGTCTATGGCAAGCATGATCATAAAATCCAGGGATTTCACCGGTTGCTGTATTCCATCGCCGATCAGGCCATGCCCATTCTGCTGACCCGAAAAAAGGCCATGCACTCTTACAGCAACGCACGGAAGATCTCCCCGTTTGTCCATCACCTGCTCAACAACCGGGAGGAGTTCTCCGGTCAGGCCTATAACTTTGCCGATCCTGAACCGGTTGAGCTCAGCCACCTTATTTTAACCATCAAGGCACTGCTGGATCTGAACACCCCCCGAAAAGTCTACCTTCCTCTGCCCGTTGCCCGTACCGGCAAAAACATTATCTTCTGGTTTATCCGCAAGCTGAACAGAATCGGTATCGAGGCACGAATGCCCGGAGAACTCATGTTTCTTGAAAGTTTTTACAAGAGCCAGACCTTGTCGACCAGGAAACTACTTCAATCGAGCTATCAGGATCCACACCCGCAGGTAACCATTTACTCGGAACTGCCTGCATTGATCGAATACTACCTTACCCGGTGGGAACATCTTAACCTGATTACCACCTTTAATACAGAATTTTACTCGCCCAAAAACAACCTTGACGACTTTAAAACCGACCCCGGCAAGCTACTCGCTGCCATCCATAAAAAAAATGCTCGGTAAGCTCGGCGACCTGCACAAAAACTGACGGACAGGGGCGCATGGAATTCAGGAAAACTCATATTCCTCTTCAATGATTAAATCATTTTCCATATTTTTTGTCGCCGCCGGAATCGTCGGCCTGCTCTTTGCCCTTTTTCCCACCTTACGCATCTGCCATAAAGCGGACAAACATTTTACCGCCTGGAGAATTCTGGGTGCATTCATCATGTTTTTCGTTATCGGCTACTTTTCTTTCCTCTACATCCTGCAGAGCCAGGAGCTTGTCCCATACACGTACCTGTTGATAGCAGTTGTCTTATTCGGCGGCTCCATCTTCGTTGCCCTGGTGATCCGCTTGAGCCTCCACTCCATTGAAGAATTACAGAAAGCAGCTGCGGTGGAACGACATCATGCCCTCCACGACGGGCTCACCGACCTCCCCAACCGTACCCTGCTTCATGAACGGATAGACCAGGCCATTCTGGATGCTAAACGTTCCGACAGACCGATAGCGGTCCTGCTCATGGATCTTGACCGCTTCAAGGAAATAAATGATACCCTGGGTCATTATTACGGCGATTATGTGCTCCAGCTCATCGCACCGCGTCTGCGGAGCTGCATTCGGGAATCAGATACCATTGCCCGTCTGGGCGGGGATGAATTTGCCGTGGTGCTCCCCGGCGTGAACCTTGAAAAAGCGGCCGCTATCTCCGACGAGATGGTTCGGGTGATGGAAGAAAGTTTCCAGATCGAAGGCAATGACCTGCACCTTGATATCAGTATCGGTATTGCCATGTTTCCCGAGCATGGGCTGGAAAGCGACACCCTGCTGCAGCATGCCGATGTGGCCATGTATGTGGCTAAACGAAGCGAAGGCAACTATGCGGTATACGATGCGGCTCAGGATGAGCACAGTATGAACCGGTTGATGCTCACAGTCGAACTGCGCAAAGCCGTGGAAGCAGAACAACTGGTCCTCTACTATCAGCCAAAATTCTCCTTAGCGGAAGGGCGGGTTTGCGGAGTCGAGGCCCTGGTTCGCTGGCGGCATCCCGACCACAGCCAACTCGTTCTTCCCAATGATTTTATCCCCGTTGCCGAGCAGACCGGACTCATCAGGCCGCTCACCTACTGGGTCCTGGATACGGCCTTTGCCCAATTCAGCAGCTGGCAGCAGGCCGGATACCATATTCCGATTGCCATCAACTTATCGGCCAAGAACCTGCACGACGGAGAGGCCTACGCCCAGATCAGAGAGTTACTGGAAAAATGGAAAATCGACGCCCATAACATCACCCTTGAAATCACCGAAAGCAGTATGATGGCCGATCCCGACCGCGCCTTTCGGGTGATTGAGGATCTGCACGGGCTGGGTATCCAGTTTGCCATTGATGATTTTGGTACCGGCTATTCCTCGCTCGCCTATCTGAAAAGATTACCTGCCAGCGAAGTGAAGATCGACAAATCCTTTGTCATGGATATGATCAGTGATGAAAACGACAGAGTCATTGTCAAATCTACCATTGACCTTGCAAACAACATGGGACTCCGGCCGATTGCTGAAGGAGTTGAGCGAAAAGATGTTATGGAAAAACTCATCGAACTCGGCTGTGAAACCGTCCAGGGATTCTACATCTGCCGGCCCCTGCCCCCTGAAGAGGTTCTTGCCCGGATCGATACGTTAAACGGAAAAGAACCGCCGCTTTCTCCTCACACAAGGTTGTCGTATTGATAACCTGATGAATGGTTTATAAAAGCGCATTTATGTACATCTAAACACTATGATACGAATAATACTAAATGGAAAGAAGGCCGATCTGGCAGAAGTACGAGAAGCCGTTGCAGAAATTCGAAAAGAACACGCTGACATTGAAGTTCGTGTCACTTGGGAATATGGAGATGCCGAACGATTTGTGCGTGAAGCCTCCGGAGAAAATATTCCGCGTATCGTCGCAGCCGGTGGTGATGGAACCGTCAATGAAGTGGTGAACGGCCTGGCAAAGCTTGATACAGGGAAACGTCCGGAACTGGCAATATGGCCTCTTGGAACCGCCAATGATTTTGCCGGCTGCTGTAACATCCCGCTCGACTCTCTGGACGCTTTGCAGCTGGCTATACAGGGTAGCACGACAGACGTTGATATTGTCCTGGCAAATGACAAATACTTTATTAATGTCGCATCTGGAGGCTTTGGGGCTCAGGTTGCAGCTGAGACTCCCGTGCAATTAAAAAACTTTCTTGGAGGAGGGGCTTATGCCCTCTCTGCTGTGGTGAAATCGCTCCAGTTTTTTAACCCCAGCCATGGAAAATTATCGGCAGAAGGGATAGAAATGGAGGGCTCTGCCATTGTAGCCGCGGTCTGCAACGGTCGACAGGCCGGTGGTGGACAGATCCTTGCGCCGGAGGCCTGCATTAATGATGGCCTGCTGGATATCATGATTATCCTGGCGTTTCCATTTACAGATGTGACTCA
>VAPM010117246.1_pt1 | contig 20175 bp, 18 predicted proteins | sample 3395091 | NCBI WGS metagenome assembly VAPM01 (sample SAMN08290445, study PRJNA428436) | hydrothermal vent metagenome | isolation source: Deep-sea hydrothermal vent chimney 3 | place: Pacific Ocean: Juan De Fuca Ridge
AGTTTCGGAGGTTTTTTAAGTTTAAACTAATATTCAAATTTAAATATCTAGAGTTGCTTTTTTTGCATTTGACTGAATAAACGCCTTACGTGGCGCAACATCACTTCCCATTAAAGTATCGAAGACTCTGTCAGCCTCTTGTGCGTCTTCTATATTTACCTGTTTAAGTATTCTGTTTTCTTTATCCATAGTAGTTTCTCGAAGCTCTTCTGGGTTCATTTCACCCAAACCTTTATACCTTTGCACAGTAACCTTTGCCGTTTTTTTTGTAGAACTCTCTGTTTCAGCCACACCATCTTCCACTGAAACCTCTTCAGAAGATATATCTTCCTTCCCCACTAGACGATCTTTTTCTTCCTCAGTATATACATAAGTTACTTCCTTACCTCTCTTTACTTTATAAAGAGGTGGATTGGCTATATAAAGAAAACCCCCTTCTATAACCGGCCGGAAATGTCTGAAAAAAAGAGTCAGAAGAAGGGTTCTAATGTGTGCGCCATCAACATCAGCATCAGTTGCGATAATTATTTTATGATAGCGTAACTTATTTATATCAAAAACATCTCCAATAGCTGTACCCATCGCAACAACAAGCGCTTTGATTTCCGTTGAAGCTAACATTTTATCCAAACGAGCTCGCTCCACATTTAAAATCTTGCCCCGAAGAGGAAGGATAGCCTGGGTACGGCGATCTCGCCCCATTTTAGCACTACCTCCGGCTGAATCTCCTTCCACTATAAAAATCTCCGAATCACTAGGATCTTTCGACTGACAATCAGAAAGTTTGCCAGGAAGAGTCATGCCCTCCAAAGCTCCCTTTCTCAAAACACTATCCTTTGCCGCCTTTGCCGCCTTGCGCGCCTTCAGTGCCAACAAAACCTTATTAATAATAGCGCGCGCATCATCTGGATTTTCCTCAAAGAATGCCCCTAAAGAGTCTCCGAACACTGACTCTACTGCTCCTCGAGCTTCTACACTACCAAGTTTCGCTTTAGTCTGTCCTTCAAATTGAACCTCCTGAAGTTTTACAGAAACAACCGCGGTCAGACCTTCTAAAACATCATCTCCTGTGAATACTTCCTCGCCGTTTTTATTCAAATTATTCTTTTTTGCATAATTATTTAATGTTCTCGTTAAAGCAGTTTTAAAACCAGTTATATGAGTCCCTCCTTCTGAGTTGTATGTATTATTGGCAAAAGCCATAATTCTGGCAGAAATATCATCCACATACTGCAATGATACTTCCACAGAAACTTCACCAGAGGTTTGTTCAATATAAAAAATATTTTTATGTATAGCCTTTTGATGCTGGTTATAAAAACGCACAAGAGAAAGCAGACCCCCTTCAAAATAAAAAGTCATTGAAGGAATTTCTATTCTATTCTCCCGAAAATAGAAAATGGAATCACAATCCAACTCACCTTCATATTTACGTGCGTCTATTACTGTAATACGCAAACCCTTTACTAAATAAGCCTGTTGCCGTAGATGCGCAACTATCTTATTCCAATCAAATTCAATAGTCTGAAAAATTTCATCATCTGGTTCAAACGTAATAACCGTACCGTTCAAGTTTGAACTTTTTAGTTTTTTTACAGCAGATTTTTGTTTGCCCCTAACGTATTCCTGCATATACTTACCTCCGTCACGATAAACTTCTGCCTTTGTATACACAGAAAGAGCATTCACCACAGAGACACCGACCCCATGAAGGCCCCCTGAAACTTTATACCCCTCTCCTCCAAACTTACCCCCAGCGTGCAAAGTGGTCATAATAGTTTCAAGCGCTGAAACTTTTGTCTTTTTATGTTTGTCCACTGGTATTCCTCTACCATTATCAACCACTCGCACTCTCCCTCCAGGTAAAAGAACTACTTCCACATCATTTGCAAAACCTCCCATCGCTTCATCACGAGCATTATCAAAGACCTCCCAGATTAAATGATGCAAACCATCAGGACCCGTGGTGCCTATATACATACCTGGACGTTTCCGTACTGGCTCAAGTCCCTCAAGAACCGTAATGTCCTGAGCGCTATAGTGAGACCCTTTCTCTTTTTTTATGGAGTTTTTTTTAGCTTTTTCCTGTGCCATTTCCAGTCAATATTAAATCAAAAACACATGACTATGTGTAAGTATATTATACCAAAATTTCGCTAAAATCCAAGGTATTTTGTGGATTAAGACACTTTTAAACAGTCCTTTTTCTACACTACCTTGAGACCTTTTATCTAACCTCCCACCCATCCTTTTCTCCAAGAGCTCTATACACTTTATCCATAATTATGGTGAGTTCTTTTTCAGATAAAGTTTTCTCATTTGACTGAAATACTAAGTGGAGAGCATAAGAAACTCTTCCATCTTTCTCAAAAGCGTCAAAGAGTGAATGACGAACCAAGATCTCTCCCACTTCCTTATTGATGACATCTATCACATCTTCCGAAGTTGTCCCCGATGGAGTCCATACTGAAACGTCTCGAAGCGCAAATGGATACTGAGATATTGGTTTGTACAAAACTTCTGACACTTCTTTATGTGGATCATAAGATTTAGGCTGAGGTAGTAAATCTATTAGAGAACTTAAATCAATTTCTGAAATAGAATTCTCAATTTTGCCAGTAACTTCAAATTTTAACCTATTTGAAAGTTCTGAAAATACCTCTTGGATACTTTTTTCAACAACACTCTTTTCGTTCTTTACCTTCTGCGTTAAAGATATACCAAATGCTAGATTTAAAAGCTCTTTATTTCCTCTAAAAACAATACCTATCTCAAATATCTTGATCTCATCAAGACCCAAAAGAGGAGCGTTGTGCGTGTTGAGCAATAAACTTTCGTGTATACCTGAGGATAGATCTTCTCGCAGATATGCTTTATCAGAGGCTAAAGGATTAAGTAACGCCACATCTCCTTTATTTCTTAAAGAATATGTGTAGACCTCTGAAAAGCCCAGATCACTCATAATGGAACGAATTTTTTCTGCGTAATAATATTTTTTATCTATTTCTATCTCTTTATTAAATACTGACAACTCTTTTGAGGATATATTTCTATAACCATATATACGGCCAATTTCTTCTATTAAGTCTTCAGTGATAGATAAATCCAGTCTTTCAAATGGCACCGTCACGGAAAACTTTCCTTCTTCCTCTGTATACTCAAAATTAAATCTATCCAAAATCTTAGACACCTCATTTTTTGATATATCAATACCTAAAAGGCTATTTACTCCATGTGCTGAAATAGAAATTTGTCTTGCATTATTTTTCTTTGGATAAAAATCTACAAACCCCTCCAACTCTCCTCCTGCAATCTTTTTTATTAATTCAACAACTTCATTAAGAGCTATCTCTGTAAACTCTTTCGGTATGTCATTTTCAAAACGTACAGACGCATCTGTACGTAATTTTAATCTTCTTGAAGATTTTCTAGTATTAAGAGGGTCGAAATTAGCTGACTCTATTACTATGTCTTTTGTTAAACCATCAACGCGCGCCAAATCTCCCCCTTTTATACCCGCTATACCTATTACTTTATCACTGTTACCATCCACAATTAATAATGTTTCTTCATCTAAAGCATAATTTATATCATCTAATGTCTTTATTCTTTCCCCCTTTTTAGCTGTCCGTACAGATATAGAATAACTTCCACCCCCACTATCTTTCAAAAGATTGCCCATATCAAAAGCGTGCAACGGCTGACCCAGACCAAACATAATATAGTTTGTGGCATCAACAATATTATTTATAGACTTTTGTCCAATAGCTTCTAGATATTCTGTAAGCCACGCGGGAGAAGGTCCAACCTTGACTCCACGCATCACAGCCGCACTGTAACGACGACATAATTTAGAATCTTTAACGTCTACAGACAAAACTTTTGACTCAGGAAACTGTTCTGATTTTTTATACAAAGGGTCTATCTTCATCGGAACCTCAAGAAGCACTGAGAGTTCATGTGCTATACCACGATGAGAAAGACAGTCGCTTGAGCGATTGGGCAACACGTCTACATCTATAACAATATCTGACCCCACTCGTTCCACACCTTCAATCTCAAAAGCGTGAAAAGTCAAAATCTCCGTAAGAACTTCAACCTTAGGAAGGTTCTCTTCAAAATATGTTTGTAGCCAATTATAAGAAACTTTCATTATTAAAATTGATTAACGAAACGTAAATCTCCATTATGAAAGAGGCGTATATCCTCCACATCATACTTAATAGCAACCAAACGCTCTATCCCTACCCCAAAAGCGAATCCTTGATATTTATCGGGATCTATCCCAGCACTTTCAAGTACATTAGGATGAACCATCCCAGCCCCCATAAGTTCTAACCATTTTTCTCCTCTACTACTTGTGTGCAACATGTCCACTTCTACACCAGGTTCAACAAAAGGAAAATATCCAGGGCGAAAACGTATCGGTATATCTTTTTTATAAAATTCTGAGAAAAAAGTCTCAAGAACATACTTCAAGTTAGCTAATGTCACAGACGTATCAACCACAAGACCTTCTACCTGAAAAAACTGAGCTTCATGACTAGCGTCTGTAGCTTCGTTTCTATATGCTCTTCCAGGAGAAATAATACGAATAGGCGGTTTATGATTTTCCATATAACGCACCTGTACTGGGGAAGTGTGTGTGCGTAGAACCGTTTCCTTCAAGCCCTTCACAAAAAAAGTGTCTTGCAAGTCACGCGCTGGATGATCGCGTGGAACATTCAGCGCATCAAAATTATAATGCTCTGTCTCAACAATAGGGCCTTCTGCAATAGAAAAACCCATAGAGAGAAAAATTTCATTTATCTCAGTAATAGCTTGAGAAATAGGATGTATATGACCTCGTGTTTCCTCCTTCATATTACCCTACATTATAACGCTATTGTGCTTATGTACAAATAAAAAACCTAGATCTCCACCTCAAACAAACTCTGTCCATCTAATATATAAATATTATTATTTATAATACGAAATTTTGCATCACGAACAGGATATAAAGATTGAATATTTTGGGGACTTCGAGTATCGAGCTCAGTCACAAAAATACCGTCTGGCCATTCTATTATTACAAATTGATTGTCTGCAGGGAAAAAATCAAAATTACCTATATCAAAACTCTTCCCAGCTATCAAAATCTCGCGTGAACATATGTCTCTTCTGCAAAAGAAATAAGGGAAACGATCTTTGTCACCAATCCACCAAGCATGCAGACCTCTTATGTTTTTCCATAAACCAATACCCCCCAACTCCATAACAGTTGTAGTCGCGCCTTTATAAAGAATTGATGTGGTACCCACCTCAGACACGGCCTGCTCTGTCGTAGATGTTGCGTTAAAATACGCAATAAATTTACTGTACTCTGCTGAAGAAATTTCACGCCGTTTAATAGAGATGTCTTTAGGTATAGACTTTTGAGTACTAGTAGATATAAAAGTAAGATTGGGTGTCTTAGGGAGTAATAATGCTTTTCCACTTACAATGCGAGTAGGAGCTACCTCAAAATCTTTCCGCCAATCTTGATATCCATCACGATCAATTCGTACTGAATATATCCCTGGCAACAAATCTTGAACGAAAAAATTCTTTTGAAATAAAAAACCAGAACCTTTAAACTTGCTGTCAAGATAAAAAGAAGCTCCAGATATAGGTATTTCAACATAAATTCCACCAGTTTTAATTATCTTAAAATCATTTGAAAGTCTGTACCCAGACGCATACATTACAATCAAAGGAACGGTTATAAAGAAAGAAATTGTTAGTAGCAGTAAATATAATCTACGTTTTTTTAATGATAGGACTTCCATATATTATAGTGCGTGTTGCGGTGAAGAATATTCAATTTGCTGATTTTTATTATCTTCTATCTTTTCAAGAGACTGATTGGCTTTTTTAGGAGTAACCCAAAAACCCAAATGCCGCCCAAAAGCTAATCTGGTTTGCGATTCAAGCCCAGGAATTGCACTAAATATCACCATAGTAAATGGCACTAATATCCACTGAAGAATCTGAGAAACTACCTTCGTTTTTGCTATATTAGAGGGACGAGTTGGTAAAAGAGATAAAGAAACAGCAGCAGAAACAATGAGTCCAAACATTGCAAATGTTAAGACTGTACGTGCGGCAATCGGCATGTTATACGAAAGTACTGTCACTTGAAATGCCCTGTCTCCAAGAATTATAGGCAACCAACCCAGCAAAAGAAGGATGAGTGGATGAGTGGCTAGAGACCAGAACCCTTCTACTTGTACGAACACAGCTCGCAAACGTTTTTTTAACGGAATACTGTGTGCATACATGCTTTGAAAAATGATATAGGGAACATTCTCTACCCCCCAAGTCCAGCGCCTGTGTTGACGATAGATATTAAACATCGTCCTCCAAAAAGAAATTGTGTAATTGGCATCCATAGAAATAGGATACGCCATTGGTATGACTCTATGCCTACCTCCACTTTTAAAGAACAGATTCCAAAAAATACGTGAATCTTCAGAAACCATATTTCGCTGCCAATAATTAACTCTACGCAAAGCTAAAAGACTGACAGAGTGGGAGGAAAAGGTTGCTAATTTTTCTGGCCTCTCTTGCTGAATCATCTGCCAAAAAGAACTTGAAACAGCTACTACCCTAGCAAGAGCTGGTGCTGTCCAAATATTATTATTATACAAAGGAACTGGTTGGTAAGATACATAATATGGGTCTTCCGATGTTAAAAAATACCAAGTAAGACATTGAAAATACTTTGGATAGACGATAGAATCTACATCAAATGCTGAGACGATAACATTTTCATAAGGAATATTTTGGCTATCCAACAACCTCCTTTGAGCTTCTTCCGTAGCGTAAGAAATATTTGACCCCTTACCAGACATCTCTCCAGGTACTCCATTTGGATGCACAGTAACAACCATTCCTCCAAAAACACCCTTGTACTGAGTCATTAAGGTATTGGCTATGTCCAAAGCGCCACTCCCTGCCCTTTCTTCAGCAGCAAGAACAACTAGTATTTTCTTTTTATCTCCATTAGTTTTGGATAAAGCTTCAATACTAGCTTCAACGGTCTCAAGAGTTTCTTTGTAGTAAGGAAGAACTACTAAATGCCTCAAATGCTCATGTCGGAGGTTCGAAATGCGTTCCGCCCAATCAAGTTTCATATTATGAAGTAAGCGCTTCCAATTATGCCTAAGATGTACAGATAGATAGACCGTTTTCAAAAGCCAGTAAAGAGCAAAGGCGATTATAAGATATGCCGCTAACACTGATGCATAAAGAGAGAGTAAAACAACACCTAACAAAGTACCCCACGAAAGAGTGGCGGGAAGGATTTCTAGAAGCCTATATAGCACATAATTCCACCCCGACAAGTCAGAAGCTCTTCCAATATGTAAAGGTATTTCAGTGTTTTTTGACATTGTTGTGCTTCAGTATGACATAAACACGATGTTTTTTCTAGCTTCAATCAAATGCAAAAAATTCCTATTTTTCTTATAGAGGAAGGACATTGTTCTCTCAAAACTTTATTAAAAAATCATTAAACTTATGGAAACATATTTTTTTAATCTGTTATACTAACTAATAATATGGTGCAAAAAATTAAATTCCCTGATGGATTCCTGTGGGGCTCAGCTACCTCGGCACACCAAGTAGAGGGAAATACTTATAATGACTGGAGTGAGTGGGAAAAAGAAAATGCGCAACTGCTAGCTAGTAAGGCACAAATACGATGGGAAAGATGGCAACAAAAAAAATTCCCTGAAATGTTTGATCCAGAAAACTATGTATCTGGAAAAGCGGCTGACCACTACAACCTATTTGAAAAAGATTTCGATATAGCGCAATCTCTTGGACATAACGCACATCGCCTATCTTTTGAATGGTCTCGAATCGAACCTAAGAAAGGAGAGTTTGATGAAAAAGAAATTGAACACTATAGAAAAGTTTTAAAGGCGCTCCATGTGCGGGGCATGACACCTTTTGTGACACTGTGGCATTGGACCAACCCTGTATGGATATCTCAAAACGGTGGTTGGGAAAATAAAGAAACTGTTGATAGTTTTATTAAGTATGTCAAAAAAATTACGGAAAGTTTTACTGCTGAAGAAATTTCCATGTGGATGCCACTAAATGAGCCTGGTACTTTCATTGGTATGAGTTATGTACAGGGAGCATTTCCTCCAAATGCAAAAAATCTTTTCCGCGCTAATCGAGCATTTAAAAATTTAATGAAAGCCTATCGAGAAGCCTATAAAATTATTCATGCTAGTCACAAAAATGCACAAGTGGGAATATCCCATTACGCAGTATTTATGGAACCCTACAAAAATAAAATCGTCAACAAATTAATAGTCCCGATCTTGGAATATTTTCGTAATTGGCGTTTCTTAAATTCAGTAAATGATTGCAACGATTTTATTGGCATCCAGTTCTATCACCGTGACAATATAGATTTATCTCTAGATGGAAGTGGTAAATGGGGACTTATAAACTCCAAAGATCAACACCTATGGATAAATGATTTAAACTGGGACATGTGCCCCAGTGGTTTATACCCAATACTCATACGAGCCGCAAAATACAATAAACCAATCTACATAACGGAAAACGGACTACCTGATAGAGACGACCAAAATCGCTCGCTCTTTATCAAGCAAAATCTTTTCTGGATACACAAAGCTATAAAAGAGGGTGTGTTAATAAAGGGCTATTTCTACTGGTCTTTACTTGATAACTTTGAATGGGATAAAGGTTTTTGGCCACGTTTTGGTCTAGTGGCTATCAACTATAAATCACTTGAACGCAAAATACGCCCTTCAGCCTATGAATACGCAAGCATTTGTAAGACAAATACGCTAGAATTGTAATAAGTAAGGTTTCTAAGCTTATGCAGTAAAACAAAATAGACGTACAAGACCATACTTATTCAGGCCAAACGAAAAGTTATAAGAAAATAATTAGGTAGATGTAGATAATGAACACTTGGATTCTATTAGTCGTAATTGCGCAGTTTTTATACGCAATAGTAGCAATTATAGATAAATATATAGTATCTTCGCACTCTGCCCCACGACCTTTTGTCTATGCATTTTATGTGACAGCACTTTCAGCCTTTTCTGGGGTGATCTTCTTTTTTGAAGGTATCCAGATACCACTTGAGGGGGTCGCTATTCCATCTTTTCAAAATATATCTTCGCTTTCATTACTAGTTGCCACAGTCTCACTTACTGCAGGTATAGCCTTTTTCAGCGCTTTAGTCACTTTATTCTCAGCACTTAAACGAGCAGCCGCTTCAGATGTAATACCTGTGGTGGGAGCTTCCTCTGCTATCGTAACATTCATTTTAAGCTCATTTTTTTTAGGAGCTAAACTTACTCCAAATTTCTTTATAGGATTTTCTGTATTAGTAATAGGCACGATTTTGCTTTCACGATTTAGGACTGGAAACAAAGCTGTTCTTTTTTCTATAATATCTGGAATATTATTTGCAACTCATTTTATATTACTTAAATTTCTATTTGAACAGACAAATTTTGATAATGCTTTCTTTTGGTCTAGGTTGGGTATAGCAGCGACAGCCTTCCTTGTTCTGTTGATTCCATTTATTCAAAGACGTTTTAAACTACATTTACACAACGCAAAAAAACACAGTAAAACTGGAATTATTATTCTTAGCAATAAGATACTTGCAGGCATAGCCAGCTTAATACTACTTAAAGCAATAGATCTTGGTGATGTCTCTATAGTACAGGCTTTGGGGGGACTTCAGTTTGCATTTCTACTAATTTTTTCTGCATTTATCGGACATACCTTACCACAAATCTGTGGGGAGCATTGTTCAAAGGAAAACCTTTTTAGTAAAGCTGGAGCTGTTGCTATTATTATAATAGGATTTGCTATTTTATTTCTCTGAGATTTACTATGCTGAAAAAAATCAGAAACTGGATATTTGTAGTAATAGGACTGATAGCGTCTCTTTTTCTTTTATATAATATTCTGTCTAGAACTCCTGAACCTGATCAAATAAACTATGGAGCTTCCTTTAACACCCCCTACGCAAGAGAGCTGGGACTAGATTGGAAAAAAGTATACTTAGCTATGCTGGACGACCTTAATGTAAAAAAAGTTCGACTGGCCGCACAATGGAACTTAGTAGAAAAGAATCGTGAAGAATTTAACTTTGAAGAGCTCGACTTCCAACTCAAAGAAGCGCAGAAAAGGAATGTGAAGGTTATATTTGCAGTTGGCAGACGTCTTCCTAGATGGCCTGAATGCCACACTCCAGAGTGGGCACAATCCATACCATGGAAAGATCAGAAAAAAGAAATCCGTGAATATATTACAAAAACAGTTACTAGATACAAAGGATACAAAAACATCGTCTACTGGCAGGTAGAAAACGAACCATTTCTCAGTGCATTTGCTAAGGAGTATTGTGGCGAGCTAGATGTGCCTTTTCTTGATGAGGAAATCTCTCTTGTTAGGTCACTTGACCCAACACGACCTATTCTTATAACAGACAGCGGAAATTTAGGGACTTGGCGCAATGCATATAAGCGTGGAGATATCTTTGGAACCAGTGTGTATGTATACTTTTGGAACCCAGACATAGGCGCCTTCCGTACATTATTACCCTCCTCATCTTACCGAGTTAAAGAAAATATTATGAGTATCTTTTACGGAGCAAAACCCACCATTCTAATAGAGCTCTCTGCAGAACCATGGCTTTTAAAACCAATCACTGAAACGCCTGTCTCCTTACAATTAAAACGCATGGACCTTAAAAAATTCAAAGAGATAATAAAATATGCAAAAGATACCCATCTATCACAACAATATCTATGGGGTGTCGAATGGTGGTACTGGCTCAAAGAACGCGGTAACGATACTATGTGGAATTATGCCAAAACACTCTATAACAAATAAGCTAAAGTAAAATCTAAGAATAACCTTTCTGTTACATTCAATATATAAAATCTCTACATACTCACTACTTTGAGCCGGAGAGAGGACTCGAACCCCCGACCTATCGCTTACAAAGCGACTGCTCTACCAACTGAGCTACTCCGGCATGTTGCTTAATATACGTTGCTCACAATAATATCACAAGTCTATTGCGATACAAAAACTCTTTATATTACTATCTAATCAGAAGAAATGTCCTTCTTTTTCTCACTTGAAATCTCTTTTAAAAACAAAGAGGCAGATCCTTTTTCGTGATTAACATCCCCTTTCCCTTTTATCATATTAAGAAACTTCAAAAGCTTCTTTTCAGTAAGACGAACAATATAAAGAACTGTTTCGCTAATCCAACATATAAAAATATGTAATGTACGTGCTAAAACGGACTTACTTATACCAGGAATAGCTAGGAGCGAAAATGAAATATCCTCCACTTTTTGATCTACAAATGTGCGAACATGACGGTAAAAGAAAAATCTTCCACGCATCTCAAAAAACTTAAACAAAAACAATGCGAACAAGAGGAAAAGGGAGGTTCCAAAAGAAATAATAGCTATCATAGAATATGATTAATATATCAACCCTTAATTGAAAAACGAACAAACTCAGTTATTTCAATTTTTTCTCCAAATTTTTGCGTCGCCTCTTCAATTAAATCTTTTATAGTTTTTTCCGGCTCCTTAATAAAAGACTGTTCAAGCAAAACCATATCTCTATAATACGAATCCATTTTACCATCGACAATTTTTTGACGTACTTCCTCCGGTTTGCCTTTTGACTCATCTTCAAACACAGCCAGTGCTGCACTAGTTTTCGCCGGATCAACACCAGCTCGATCTGTTGATGTAGGGTTTGTTGCTGCTGTATGCATAGCTATGTCTCGTGCAAGAGTGACAAACTCTTCATTCTTTGAAACAAAGTCTGTCTCACATGACAACTCAACCATTGAACCAATAGTGTTATTTGTATGAATATATGCCTGAACCACCCCTGCACCAAGACTTCTTCCAGATTTTTTTTCAGCAACTTTTGTTGCGTTCTTTCTAAGCATCACTATCGCCTTCTCTATGTCTCCGCCCACTTCTTCAAGCGCTTTTTTACATTGCATAATAGAAATACCAGTTCTGTCACGAAGTTTTTTTACAGTCTCAATTGAAATCATAATAGATTTTTGATAAAAAATTATACCAAGGGTATCCTAAATTAAAATTAGTTATTACCACCATCTGCACCAACACCATTTTCCTCCTCACCAGTAGTTACTGCCTTAGAAAGTCCTCGTTTGTAAGCTTCTACGATCTTGTCAGCAAAAAGAGTTATACTTTTTATTGCCATATCATTACCAACTATAGGATATGCAACAGAAGAAACATCACAATCCGAGTTCATTAAAGCTACAACAGGAATCCCAGCTAAGCGCGCTTCGCTTACAGCAAGTTTCTCTCTTTGTGTATCTATTACAAACATCGCATGTGGAAGCTCTTTCATAGAAATTAATCCGCCGAAATACCTTTTGAGATCTTCCATCTCACGACTAAACAATAGTATCTCCATCTTCGTATACTTACCCTCAAACTCTCCTTTATCTTTCTTGTCAATAAGTTCCTCCAGTCGATTAATTCGTTTTCGAATTTCTGAAAAATTTGTAATTGTTCCGCCTATCCATCTACCAGCCACAAACGGCATTTCAATTTGTTCTGCCGCACTAGAAACAATACTTTGTGCTTCGTTTTTACCTCCTACAAATAAAATCTGTTTCTTTTCTTCACCCAACTTCTCAACAAAAATAGATGCTTTTTCTAGAAGTTCTGATACTTTCTCAAGATCAAAAAGCTCTACCTTGTTCTTTACACCAAAAATGTATGGGGTAACAGAAGGATGACGTCGACGACGAGTATATCCAAAATGAGCTCCTGCTTTAAAGAGATCGTCCAACAGAGCCGATATATCCTTATTTTTTGTTATTAAGTTTTTTTCCATATTAAAGTAAATATGTCACCAACTCTAACAAGAAAATGGTCGCTATGCAACTGATTATTTTTCTACTGCACACTCATCAGAATATGCAGAAAGAGCCTCTAAAATTTGTCCTATATTGCCAGCAAAAATACTTTCAACATTGTGCCAAGACTCTTTGATACGATGGTCAGTCACTCGATCTTGTAAAATGTTATATGTTCTGATTTTCTCTGAACGATCCCCTGTTCCTATCTGCTTCTTACGCTGAGATGACAACTTTTGAGCAGCTTCTAATTCTCTTTTTTCTTCTAGGCGAGCAGTCACGATCTGCATCGCTTTTTCACGGTTCTTTTGCTGGCTACGCTCTGAGGTACATCTCACACTTATTCCTGTAGGAATATGGATAATACGTACAGCGGTTTCTACTTTATTTACATTTTGTCCGCCTTTCCCCCCTGATCTAGAAAACTCAGTCTCGAGCTCAGTAGGTTTTATTTCCACAATAAGATTTTTACGAATTGGCAAAATCGCAACAGAAGCTGTTGAAGTATGAACCCTCCCCATTTTTTCAGTGGCAGGGACCCTTTGTATCCGATGGACCCCTGTCTCAAAACGCAACTGTTCATAAACCCCTTCTCCCTTAAACTCTATGGAAGCTTCTTTGTAGCCATCAGTGGAATTCTTAGATTCATCTAAAATTCTGTACTGCCATCCACTAGCTTCCGCATAACGCTCATACATCTCAGCCAGTTCACGCGCAAATAATGCAGCTTCGTCACCTCCAGCACCTGCCCGCACCTCAAGTATTAACTCATTAGGAAATTTTTCTTCTTCCTCATCTTTCTTCACAATACTTCTCATCTGTTCAACAAGGACATCTTTCTGTTTTCTAAGACTTACTAACTCTTCTTCTACAAGAGGCTTAAGTTGAGGATCTTTTTGAGCCATTGCAAGAGTTCTCTCCTCCTCTACAGACAATCTCTCATACTCCCCAGCTAAAAAACTAGTTTTGTTATTCTTTTTATATCCTTCCAGATCAACCTTGCTCATATATATTTACAAACAAAACCAATGTAACAGAGGTACACATTGATAATTTTGTTAATCTAAATTAGTTATTTTTTTGTATCCTCCTTTACGGCTGATGTCTTTTTTAATGTCTTTGTTACGCGCGCAGCAGTACGAGCCTTAAATTTCTCAACACGCCCAGCGGTATCAATAACCTTTTCATTTCCAGTATAGAAAGGATGACATTTACTACACACCTCAACCTCTACGGATTCTTTTGTAGAACCAATACTAAAAGTATTACCACACGCACATGTAGTAGTCGCTTCTGTGTAGTATTTTGGATGGATGTCTGTTTTCATACTCAAAAACTATAACATACACACCAAATATTAACAAATACCAAACAAATATCTATGTAAACACACAAACATTATTCTCCACTACACTAAGAGAATGAAACTTGAGGGCTATATTAAAAATTCAGTAAGAAAAATTATTCCCCAAGTAAAATATTAATTTGTCTCTAAAATATCTATCTGCTGTTGGAATTCTTCAGCATAACCCATCACTCGATCTCCATACGCGGCAAATGCTGGGTTTTCTGCATTTGACCAACCTGCAAAATATCTAAGAGCCGCTAAGCGCTCTGAATAACGAGTACCTTTGTCGGCGCCGTTATCTTTCAACAAAAGAGCCGAAGCAAAAAATGCAGTACGCGGATCCCATGGATTAGGCGGGTTTTGTCCTGTCACTGCAGATATTCTCTTTTTATACAACATCCACGTAGAAGGAATAAACTGAGCTGGCCCCATAGCTCCGCCATAACCAATAGACTGCGGGCACGACACTGGCTGTGATGAAGGTCTAATGCCTAGTTCAGCAACGATCACCATAAAAGGATCCACGTCACGAGACGCCTTCATCACTTTTGCAAAAGAAGTACCTGTATTTTTACCAACTCCATTTCCTTTATTTGGAGAATTAGTCAACAGGCACTGTCCTATATTTCTACCAAGATCAGATTCATTTTTAAGAATACCCAACAAAAAAGCTGGTCTTACTCCAGTTCCACGAGATGCCGCTAATGCATAATCATAAGCTTGCCCAAAAGATATATCTGCTGAATCTCGCAAGGTGAAGAGTTCAGCGCGAATTTCTGCTACCGTTTTTTCTTTTGAGGCAATGATACCTTGATATGTACTTTCTTGACCTTTTGTTATACGTAAAATACGTCGTCTTTCTTTTTCTGCTTTTTCTATTTTCCCCTTTTCTAGTTTTTGCAGATTTCGCAAAGAAATTTCAGCAGAACGTTTACCCTCCAACGAAAGTTTTTCAACCTGGGTATCATCTTTTGTTAAAGCAATTTCACCAAAAGACTTCTTTAGCTCTCCTTTGATAACAGTAAAAGTGTCCAGATCTTCAAAAAAATCAGAGAGACGCTGACTAGACAAGATAACTTCTACTAAAGAAAAACCATCTATCTGATGAGCTTTACGTATTAACTGCGCCAACGACTCTTTCTCACGAATAAGTTTTTCATCTAAAGAGTTTATAGTACCTATTCTGGTATCAATTTGTCCGTTAAGACGTTGGACCTCAATTTCTCTAGCACGTATAGATAACTGGGCTTTCTTAATCTCAGCATTTAAAATAGCAACGTCTCTTTCAATAGAAACTCGTTCCTTACGTTTACCTACGAGGAGTTTTGATTGTGCACGTATTTCTGCTTCTAATTTCTCAAGCTCACCCTTAAGTTGCGCTCTGCGAGAAGCAATATTTTTATTAGTTACCTCCGCATGTGCAAAATTAAAAACTTCTTGATGAAAAAAAGTCAGTGTACTGATCACCAGAACAAATATATATATAAAATTCTTTTGAGCTAATTTCATACAGCCACCTCAGTATAACCCAGGCCATCTGCTTCTTACCACTGATTTATTCCTCACCTAATACTTAAATTTTAAAAAGCCACCTTACACAGCAAAAGATTAAACCTTCCGTTTCTACTTCCCTTCATTTGTAGAATCTTCTGCAGTCTCTTCAGAATCGTTTTCTTTTCCTTTCTTCTCCACCTCAATAGATTCGAGATCTGGGTCTTCTACAGTTTCTTCAATTTCTTCTTCTTTCGCTGGAGCTGCTAATACCACCACCTCATCTATCCCAGTAAGCATCGTCACCTCACTTGGCAATATAATATCTTTTGCATGAACCTGTGCGTCAAAATCAACTAATCCTGATATATCTACCGTAATCTCATGCGGTAAATCTTTTGGCATAACCTCAACTGAAATTTCGTGGAGCACTTTAACCAACATCCCTCCAAGATCCTTAACAGCTGGAGCTTCCCCAACAAAAACGATTGGTACATTAACTTCAATCTTTTTTCCTTTTTCTATTACATAAAAATCTACATGACGAACGCCCCCTGTTATAGGATCTCGGTCAACATCTTGTATTAGCACCTCCTTTGGTTCTCCAATACCCGTCAAACTGATAACCGAAGATTCTCCAACTTGTTTCCATACATTTAAAAAGTCTTTATCAGATAAACTGATTGGAGTTGATGATTCTTTCGGCCCATAAAAAACAGCGGGAATCAAGCCTCCTTCCCGACGTTTTGACGCCTTACCAATTTTATCTCTTTTTTCTATAACTAGATCCAACATGAAGGACATTATACTAATAAAGCATTAAAAATCAACTCTGTTTTTCTATCAATATATCTACAACAAATTACTCTGATATAAACCAAAGAAAAAACATCGAAAATTTTATCCTATTAAAATTTTCAACAATACCCCTCTAGCAATAATAAATACTAGAGAATAGATACCAAGGCCTCCAAAAACCGCCCCTAACTAGCATCAAAGATATGCCAAAGGCGGACTTCGACCTCTTTTTCGACCTCTTTTTTCCACTAACTAACCATGTCGAAGTCCGCCTTTGACATAGGTTGGGAGGTTTGGGGATTTGGAAGTCAAATAAATGTCAAATAAATAATGTAAGTTTCTAATTACGAAACTACGTTCGGAGGAGTGCCTCCTTCAAGAAAAGCGATCATATTTTGCGCTGCAATGTTAGACATGGCTCCTCGAGTACCCTCTGTAGCAGAAGCAATATGTGGAGTAATTACCACATTCTGAAGTTCAGATAATCCTGGGGCTAAATCAGGCTCGTTTTCATATACATCCAACGCGGCACCTTTTATCTTTTCATTTTTCAATACATCTACTAATGCGCTTTCTTCTATCACAGGACCTCGAGAAGTATTGATGAGATATGCTGAAGACTTCATATAACTTAACTGTTCTGCGTCTACCAAATGATGAGTAGACTCAAGAAGAGGAACGTGTACTGTCACAACATCTGCTTCTTTCATTACGCTGGAAACACTGTCGTGGTAAACAGCCCCATGCTCTTCCTCAAATTTCTCGTTTTGTTTAACGTCATAATAAATAATTGACATACCAAGTCCTTTTGAGCATATATGCGCAACTCGTGAACCTATACGTCCAGCACCCAAAACACCTAAAGTTTTACCTTTTAAATCAGTCCCCAGTAATAACATAGGTGCCCATCCTTTATATTTTTCTGCGCGCACAAACCGATCCCCCTCAACAATCCTTGATGTTATAGAGAGTATCATAGACACAGTATGCTCAGCTACGGTATCCGTAAGAACTCCAGGAGTGTTAGTAATAGTAACGCCTCTTTTTTTTGCAGCCTCAATGTCTATATTGTTAAAACCTACAGCATAATTAGAAAAAATCTTTGCTGATGGAACAGCATCATACACTTCTCCATCAATAGTATCTGTTAAAAGAGGGATGACTCCATCATATGGTTTTGCCCTAAGGGCATCTAAGAGCTCTTCTCGTGATAAAACTCCATCTTTTTCGCTGACATCTACTTCGTATCCCTTATCCTTAAGCATAGCTATTCCAGATTCAGGAATACGACGTGTAATATAAATTTTCTTTGACATATTTTAATATAATAAACAATAATTAAAATTAATAACTACGGGAGGAAGCCTATCTACAAATCGCTAAAAAGCCTTAAGCGACCTTCAACCACACTCTTAACATTTTCAAGTCCTTTTTTCATAAAACGATAAGGGGCTATCTCATCTTTATTTTCATAAAGAGCTTCTTCAATACCTTTTCGATACGCAAGACGAATTTCTGTATTAATATGAATCACTGATATTCCTGATTTTATTGCCTCAACAAAACCGGTGTCCTCAATTCCAGAACCACCGTGCAACACCATGGGTATCCCACCAGCTTCTCGCAATTCTTTAATACGTTGCGGACTAATATTTGGATTTTTTCCACCCCTTAAAACCCCATGCAAATTTCCAACAGCAGGAGCTATTAAATCAACTCCTGTTTCTCTCACAAAAAACTTAAGATCTTCTGGTTTTGTCATCATATCTTCTGTCACCTCTGCCCCTTCTGGAATCTCATCTAACATTTTTGATGACATTCCTATGTTGCCAAGCTCTGCTTCCACCAAAACATCTCGCCCACTCTCTCGCGAATACTTCACACACTGTTTTGTAATAGCTATATTTTCTTCATGAGAAACCTTGTTCCCATCAAAAATTACTGCATCATATCCAGCATCAACGGCCTCTTTAACACGTTCAAACGAATATGTATGATCAGCATTAAGATATATTGGATAATCATATTCCTCTCTAATACTCTTTACCAAAGCAGCCGCCTGACACACCCCGATAAAATCACGCTCGCCTTCTGAAGTACCAATGATAATAGGCACTTTCAGCTCACGAGCCGCGCTGAATATCGCCCAAAGCTGTTCAGAGTCAGAAATATTGAAATGCCCTATGGCAATTTTATTTTCATCAGCGTCTTTTATTATCTCTCTTAACGTTTTCATACCTCTGTAATTGTACCATTCTCTGCGAGAGAATATGTGGACAATAAACACCTGTGGATAGAGTAAACAACACATCTTGGTATACTAAAATGTATATGAAAAAATTAGATTTTGTTGCAGTTGGTGATATCGTTACTGATGCTTTTATACAACTCCAAGACGCTCATGTTAATTGCAGTCTCAATAAAGAAAATTGCCAGCTGTGTATGGATTTTGGATCAAAGATTCCATATGAATCTGTCACCGTAGTACCTGCAGTCGGGAACAGCCCCAATGCTGCAGTTTCTGCGCATAGACTTGGATTAAACTCCGCAATGGTCACAAACATAGGTGACGACAAAAATGGAGTTGAGATACTTGAACAAATAAAAAAAGAAGGTATAGATACTCAATTCGTGTCTATCGAAAAAGGTAAGAAATCAAACTATCATTATGTTTTGCTTTATGAAGCAGAACGTACAATCTTAATCAAGCATTATGATTATGATTACAATCTACCGAAATTTGAAACCCCTCCCAAGTGGATGTACTTTTCTTCTGTCGGAGAAAACTCTCTTCCCTATCATCAAGAGATCGCTGATTATGTGAAAAATAATCCAGAGGTAAACCTAGCTTTCCAACCAGGAACATTCCAAATTAAACTCGGCGCCAAGATTCTAAAAAATATTTATGAAGTTACCGCTCTTTTCTTCTGCAACAAACAAGAAGCTCAATCAATTCTAAATAATGATTCAGAAGATATTAAAGATCTTTTGAAAGGAATGCGCGCGCTTGGACCAAAGACAATAATTATTACCGATGGCCCGCAAGGGGCATACTCTTATGATGGAACTGAGATATGGAAAATGCCAATGTATCCTGACCCAGCTCCACCCATAGACAGAACAGGAGCTGGAGACTCTTTTTCTTCAACTGTAACTTCTATGCTCGCTCTTGATATGTCACTACCTGAAGCTCTTTCTCGCGGTCCTATTAACTCAATGCAGGTAGTTCAACACATAGGCGCTCAAAAAGGTCTTTTGACTAAAGAAAATCTGGAAGAATACCTCAAGAAAGCCCCTGAAGATTACAAACCTACCCGAATGTAAAATTCACTACTTCTGTAATATTTTTTTGGATAAAGACTTATTAAGTATGTGTGGATATCTTACTAGCTAGCAACGCCTAGCTTATGGATAATTAGACATAGATAAATGGATCATGGGTTAATATAGAACTGTTTTTGTTTAATGAAGGAGACAAAAAATGTCATCGACAAATACAATAAACAAAAAACCACCTGAGGTTGCAGAAGAACATTCCTCTAATTTGTTTGTTGAAGCTTTCACAGCCTGGAAAGTAATC
>VAPM010233608.1_pt1 | contig 20159 bp, 14 predicted proteins | sample 3395091 | NCBI WGS metagenome assembly VAPM01 (sample SAMN08290445, study PRJNA428436) | hydrothermal vent metagenome | isolation source: Deep-sea hydrothermal vent chimney 3 | place: Pacific Ocean: Juan De Fuca Ridge
ATTTTTACAAAAGTTAACTTTCAAATTAATCATCGTGCAATTCTGTATGATGGTCTTATACTCTTGTGAGTCTAAAAAGAATGCTACACAAGACTTGGAGAGAGGAGATGAAACCTCTCATTCGTCCAGCATCAAACATGCCACCGGATTTGACCTTGTCAATTACGAGAACTACAAAATACTCAATTTAATCAGTCATAACGATGAGCATTCTGATACGGCCAGTTATGTTTTGTCTGAAAAAGGTGTTGAAATTCCAGCGCATTTTTCATCATTGAATCGTATCGAAACCCCAGTTGATCGCATAGCATTGCTGCACTCATCTTATGTATCGTTTTTTGACTTTTGCGATACGGAAGATCACATTTCGGCAATTTCCGAATCTAAATATATTTATGACTCAACAATTTTATCGAGCATTAAAAATGGAGAAATCCCGGAAGTTGGCTATGGAGAAACGCTGGATAAAGAAAGGCTTTTGGAACTGAATATATCAGTGGTGGTTACGGTAGGGTTTCCAAATTCTCCCAATAAAAGCCGGCAGTTGCTCAATGAGTTGGGCATTCCTGTGTTGGTATTTTCTGATTGGCAGGAAACCAACCTTCTGGGTAGAGCAGAATGGGTAAAAGTTATCGCAGCCCTGACAGGGGCAGAAAAACTGGTGGATGAAAAATTCGATCAGATAGCAACACAATATAATAGTTTAACATCCTTGACCTCAGGCCTTGAGAATCTACCTAAAGTAATCTGCAATTTGCCATTCAAAGGTTCTTGGTTTGTTCCCGGTGGAGACAGCTATGTCAGCCATCTTTTGCAAGATGCAGGGGCTGAATATCTTTGGGCAAATGAGGCTGGCACCGGCGGAATTCCAATGGACTTAGAGACAGTTTATGCCGGCGGCATGAATGCAGATTACTGGATAAATCCAGGCTTTGCTGTTTCTACAGCAGACATTTTAGATACAGAAGAGCGATTGATAGATTTTAAGCCTTTAAAATCCGGAAAAATTTATAACAACAATCTTCGTATGGCCAGAGGCATGACAAATGACTATTGGGAATCTGGAATTATGAACCCCCAATTGATCCTTGCAGACCTGATTTATATTTTTCATCCTGAGCTTCTACCGGATCACCAACTTTTCTATTACAGGCAAATTAATTGAGATGAAAAAGTTGACAAAAAATAATAATTCCCACACCGAAAATCAGCAAAATGGCTTTTCTAAAATGACTTTGCTGGGCGTTGCAATCATTATCTGCATGATGTTATTCTTGGTTGATTTAGGTCTTGGATCTGTAAATATCCCACCGATGGATGTGTTCAGGCAGTTGACTGGGTTGGGAGTAGAAAACGAACTTTGGCAAAAAATCATTTTTGTAATTCGATTACCAAAAGCAATTACTGCTGTTCTTGCAGGTAGTGCATTGGCGGTTGCCGGACTTCAGATGCAAACACTTTTTCGCAATCCTCTGGCCGGCCCATCTGTTCTTGGAATCACAGCAGGAGCAAGCCTGGGTGTAGCATTGGTAATGCTTACTTCTGGAGGAGCAGCAAGTATTTATGCCATCAGGCAACTGGGGTTAGGGGGCAGTTGGCTCATAATCATTGCATCTGCACTTGGAGCAGGCATCGTAATGTCTCTCATTTTGTTGATCAGTAATCGGTTAAAAGACAACATTTCCTTGCTTATTATAGGAATTATGATTGGCAATATCACTATTTCCATCGTGAGTATTTGGCAGTATTTTAGTGAGCCCGAGCAAATTCAAGACTACCTCATGTGGACTTTTGGCAGCCTCGGAGGCGTCACTTCAAGTCAGCTTAGTATTTTGCTGGTGGTGATTTCAATTGGGCTGGTTTTAGCATTTTTCAGTTCAAAGTCACTCAATACTTTGTTGTTGGGAGAAAATTATGCCAGGAGCCTAGGGCTAAATATCAAGAGAACACGTTTTTTCTTAATTCTTACCACAAGCCTGTTGGCTGGTGCTGTTACCGGGTTTTGCGGCCCTATCGCATTTGTGGGGATTGCAGTGCCTCATATTTCCAGATCAGTTTTGGGGACATCAGATCATCGGATATTGATCCCCGCATCTTTAATAATAGGTGCCATGCTCATGTTGTTTTGCGACATCATTGCCCAGTTGCCAGGAAGCCAGGTTACCCTTCCAATTAATGCCGTCACTGCCTTGCTTGGATCACCGGTGGTAGTTTGGGTGATATTGAAAAATCAAAACTTGCGCACTGCTTTTTAGTATGAGATGTTGAATGAGGGAATGGGATAATGATAGAATGAGGGAATGCTTGTCCGCCGGAGCTTTTGCGTAGGAGGAAGGGAATGATTGAATAACAGGATAAATGAATAATAAATTTTAGCGTGAAAAGGGCACTGGAAATATCGAAACTCAATATTGGTTATTTCAAAAAGAAAGGACAAACTATAAAAGTTGCCGGACCGATTGATGTTTCCATTGAACAGGGAGAATTGATATGCTTGCTTGGGCCAAATGGTGTAGGCAAAACTACATTGCTAAGAACGCTGGCAGGGATACAAAAACCTCTTGGCGGATCCATTGCTATCATGTCGCAAAATTTATCTGCAATAGATAAAAAAAAGTTAGCCAAACTCCTCAGCATAGTTCTCACCGAGCAAGTTGGTTATGGCAACTTCACTTCCGGGGAATTGATTGCGCTTGGCAGAATTCCATATACTGGATGGCTGGGGAATTTGAATGATCACGATAAAAAAATGGTTCGATGGGCAATAGAAAGTACAAATATTGGTCATTTGGTAAATAAAAGTATCCATGAGCTAAGCGATGGTGAACGACAGAAGGTAATGATAGCGAGGGCTTTGGCGCAGGACACCCCCGTTATTTTACTGGACGAACCAACGGCTCACCTCGATATTCCAAATCGTATTGATATTATCCGATTGCTCAGAAAGCTTGCCAGAGAAACCGGAAAGGCCATCATCATGTCAACACATGAGCTTGATCTTGCGCTTCAGGCAGCAGACAAAATATGGCTGATGACCATGGAAAATATTACCTTTTCGGGTGTGCCTGAAGATCTCGTGTTGAATGATGTCTTTGGAAATGCATTTACCAAAGAGGGCATCACTTACGATAAAAACCATGGGATATTTAAGGTTATTGAACCACACCGATCAAAGGTCGCAGTTGTAGGGGATGAACCAGGAGCGTTCTGGACAAAGCGTGCTTTGGAACGATTAGGATTTGCCATAATAACTGATGAAGGAAATTGCGATAAAATCTCAGTTGAGTTGTTGGATGACAATTGGTCATGGAATTATTCTACAGTAAAAGAAAATTATGTGTGTGAGTCCATGGCAAAGCTCATTGCATTTCTGAAACGAAAGGAGCGTATCCATGAATAAAGCTATCACCATTTTCATTTGCCTTGTGCTTAGTTTTTATTTTGATAGCATAGCGCAAACCCAGACAATGGAATTGGATGAAATAACCATTGAAGGTGATCCGTTTGAAAAATTTATGCCCGGAAGTAAAACACAGAAATCCGACAGTTTGCAGATGGCACTTTTAGGGCAGGGGACATTATCAGATTTCATGCAACAAAACACAACTGTTTATATAAAAGAGCAGGGGAATAAAATGCTGGCCTCGATTTCATTTCGCGGAACAGGTTCTTCGCATACCGCAGTATTTTGGAGCGGTATCAATATTAATTCACTCACACTTGGCAGTTCCGATTTCAATGGAGTTCCCTTGTTTTTATTTGATGAAATATCTGTTCATTATGGTGGGGCGAGTTCTCTTCAAGGCAGCGATGCGATTGGAGGGAGCATTCATCTGGGTTCACAACCTGGTTGGATTAATGGAACTAAAGTGCAATTCAGGCAAGATTTCGGAAGTTTTAGAAATATTTTTTCCGGTATAAAAGTCGATGTCGGCAATGGTAAATGGGAATCCAAAACCAGGATATTTAATAGAATATTAAAGAATAATTTTACTTATAATATCACAGATAGAATAGGAGATTCGTATGAAATCGAACAGAAAAATACGAAAGTTCACAATGCGGCTATCATTCAGGAATTTAATAGGAAAATAACCAGCCGAGGATATTTAACACTAAAAGGTTGGCTGGGAAGTAATGATCATCAGATTCAGCCATTAATGCTCAACTCACCAAATGACGACCAAACCGGTGATGAAATCCAGGATAAAAATCTGAGGTTGATTGGAGAATACAAACACTTTTTTGAAAATGGAATATTACAATCCGGCTTAGGGTATGTCTGGGATTACCAGTTGTTTAATGAAACCGATGTCATAGAAACGAGGCGATTTCTTTCTAACCTGAGCTACGAATGGAACATTGGAGATAACACCATTATTAATGCAGGAGGCAACACCAAGTACATTGTCCCGAATGTTTGGTCTTACGATGATGATTTGACAGAGTGGAGGGGAGATGTTTTTCTTTCTGTAAATCATGAAATGATAGAGAATTGGCAGGTAAGCCTCAATGCCAGAAAGACATTTGTTCCTTTTACCGAATCTCCAATTGCCCCATCTATCTCTACCAGTTATTTGATAGGTCAAGCGCCAATGGATATCACCTTTCGATTGCAGGTAGAGCGCAGCTATCGCATTCCAACATTTAACGATCGCTACTGGGGAATTCAAGGCAGACCCGACCTAAAATCTGAAAACGGGTACAGCATAGAATTGGGGCAAAATATGCGCTGGGAAAAAGACAACTATTCGTTTGATTTTGACATAGCAGCCTATTATATGAAAATTGAAGACTGGATCGCATGGAAACCCACAGGTAATCTTTGGCGCCCATTCAACCTCAAGGAAGTGGAAGCATCGGGAGTTGAATTGTCCGGAAAATGGAAAAAGAAATGGAGTAGGGGAGAGATTGGATTAGGAGGAATGTATGCATATAACAAAACCGAATTGTTGAAGGGAATATCAGAAGATGATCCATCTGTTGGTTATCAATTGCCATATACACCAAAACATAGATTTACATTAAATGCGCAACTATTATATCAAAAATTCAGACTTTCTATCAATAGCAATTTTACAGGCAAACGATATGGCATAGATGTAATCAATGAAGATTTAGATGAATTTACGATTACAAATATTTCTTTGAGTAAGTCCATGGTAATCGGAAGACAAAGTTTTTCAATTGAAGGCCAGGTGCTCAATTTATTTGACGCCGAATATCAGAATGTAAATCGCTATGCGATGCCAGGCAGAAATTATTTACTCAGTATAAATCTTTTTATAAATCAATAACAAATAATGAAAATGAACAAGTTTAGAAATTTTGTATTTTTTGCAGTAATCACTGCCAGCACAGTGTTTTTATCATCATGCGATAGCAGTAGCGGGGGAGAAGAAATTCCAATAAAAACTGGTGTGTTTGTAGTAAATGCGGGAAATTTTGGACAAGGCAATGGAAGCGTTTCGTTTTATGATGAAGAGCTAAAAACGATATCAAACAATGTAATCAAAAATGCCAATAATGGAGCGGAGATAGGAGCCTCGATAGAATCAATCTATCAAAATGACGGCGTTGGATATTTAGTTTGCAATGCCACAGATAAGATAGAATTTTTTGGCATGGAAGATTATGCTTTTTTGGCAAATCCTATTACAAATATATCTAAACCGAGGTACATGACCGTTGCAGGAGATAAAGCATACATCACTTGCTGGGGCCCCTGGAGTACTAACTATAGCTTAGATGCATCATATGTCGCTGTGATGAACCTTGGGTCTAAAGAAATTATTGATTCTTTAGATTGTGGTTCAGGGCCGGAAGGCATCATTGCGATCGATAGCAAATTATATATTGCAAATTCTTACGACACAACATTGACGGTTATCAATTTGAATGATAATTCCACAGAATCCATAGCATTAAATGCAGCACCACAGCATTTCTTAGTTGACGGCTCGGGCATGCTTTGGGTGACTGTTGCTTCTGCTTTTGGTGTGCATCCGGCTGATCAGGTTGGTGTGCAATCGATTAATACCGGTACAGGAAAGTTAGATTCTTTTATCAAAGTACCAGGAATGTCAGATGAAGGAAAGATGGTCATTGACGGCAATGGAGAAAACATTTATTTATTAACCGCCCAGCCCTGGCCTGGGACAGACACAGAAGTTTTTGTCATAGACACAAAAACAAAAACACTGGATAGTGAGGCATTAATTTCAGGAGAGAATTTCAATGGTATTGGTTTCAATACTACAACAGATAAAATTTATGTTGCCGATGCTGCTGGATTTGCAGGCAATGGAAAAATCATGGTTTATGACGTCGATGGCTTGGCTCTGGATGATCAGATTACCTCAGTAGGCCCATCTCATTTTATGTTCAAATAAAGGTGGAATCAATTAAAAACCAAGGTGAACCTAAAAACTGCCCCAGATGCGGGAGCAGTTTTTATTGCAATAATCACAATATTCTTAAATGTGCCTGTATAGAAATTCCATTAAGTGATAAATCCAAAGCATTAATAGCCGAGAAATATGACGATTGTTTGTGTATGAATTGTTTGAACATGTTGGCTAAAGAATTTCTGAACTCAGTAAATTGAGTAATTTGCGATTTGCTGAATCCCATGTTAATATTTACTTTTTCTGACAAAGGGTATGGGTATTGAGTATTGAGTGTTGAATATTGAGTACTGAGTACTGAGTATTTAGTATTGAGTACGGAGTTGAGTAACTATGTGCTGAGTACTTTATACTCTGTACTTTGTACAGTATACTTTGTCCATGTACTGAGTTTTGAATTTAACAGTAGATATAGTTTTATTCTGCATGAAGTTAGACGTCATCATAAAATAATGCCTTTGTGTTTTTAAAACCAACAAGTGCCTTATTTTCCCATAATGTGTTTCATTATATAAAGATCAAGAGCTTCATAATCACGTTGGCTGATAAAAGCTTCAGTTTTAACCTCATCGATACTTCTTGATACTTCAAGTAATTGATTAAACATTTCAAGGCTGTTGGTTAGATGAGCTGTAGCTGTTTTGTCACCCTGTGTTCTCATAGCTTTTATATCAAGACCTACCCATTCGCCATTTTTTCCATAATCATGACGGTCTAAGATGCGCACCTGATTTAACGCTCTCCTCAGATCAACTGAACCAAATGTTTTATCTTGGTCAAATTTCAAACCGTTCTGATCGTTCAAGTGAACTGTCCAAAGTTTGTTGTGCGCCATCGCAAAACCCATTTCATCAGACGGGTCTAAGCCTGCAAGAATTGCATGGGCACTTTCAATATTCACACCTACCCGATCGGCATCATTTGTTAGCATTCCCAGGGCAATAGCATGGCCGGTAGTGGGAATATATGCATGATCAACAGGCTCGTTGGGTTTAGGTTCTATACAAATACGAACATCAGGATCATGGGCCAGCATCACATTTATTGCCTCAACAAGTTGCTCGGTAGCCACCTTGCTATCTTTGGCTTCGCGAATATATGTTCCTTCTCTGGCTAACCAAAGCACGACCAAGTCAGTCCCCAACTCATTGGCGATGTCGATGCAAAATTTCGAACGTTCTATTGCATATTTTCGACATGCAGGGTCATTTGATGTGTATCCGCCATCAATTGTTCTGGGATCTTCCCACAACCTCGGCGCAACAAATTCAGCTTTTAGCCCCAAGTTGTCAAGCCGTTGCTTCAATGATTTTGCTTCTGAAGCAATTTGAGAAGCTGATTTGCCTTCCAACACAGGAACGGCATCATCGTCATGCAATTGAACACCGTCAAATCCAAGTTGCTTATACATTTCGAGTTTTTTGTCAAACTCGATGGTTTTACGAACGGTGGGGCCAAATACGTCTGCTCCTTCATGGATATTCCATGGTCCGAATGTAAATTTGAAATCATTAGCCATTTTTAAATAATTTTAGTGGGTGAGATTTAATTATTTTAATTCAGGAAATTACAATATAAATTCTGAATTTACGGATGCTAATTTCTAAATTTTGACTGAGAAGAATGAATATGGAGATGTAGTGTAGTTAAGGCTGAATACCTAAATTTTCCTGATTGATATAACGTTACCGCCAGAGGCTAAATTTTTAGTTGAAACTTCTTCTTTCTCTTTTGGGGATCTCTATTAATTCATTTCTTTGTTCCCATAGGGTTTTCATAGTGTTTCAAATTTTCTTGCCTTATCCCGATAAAGCTTCACAAATTTTCATTGCCTTTAAAACACTATGAAAATTTTGATGCGAATGAATTATTAGAGGTCCCCTTTTTATTATACTGTAAATTTAATAGTGTCACATCAAGTCAAATGAAACGAGTTCAGAGATGAGCATATTATAAAAATATACAAGATAAATCATCCAATAGGTAAATTTGGAGTGTTTTTAAAGCAAGTGAAAAATCAATATAGTTTAATTGCAGTGAAGCATTTTTCATAATTTTGAAAATGGTTTGGCTGACAGTAATTATTTATCAAAATTTTGCATTAAAAACCAATGTAGCGGTTCGATATCAACAACTAACAATACTGCAAAAAGGATACTCAGGAAAAGTACATAAAACATAAATTTCTTCTTTTTATAAAGTTTTTCAGGTTTTTGGACGATCGAATTTTTGTTAAACCCTATTTTTAAATACCAGGTAAAAAGTAAGGCAAAAAATGGAAATGATATAAGTAACTCTATTCGATGTTTAATTAAAAAGATACCCAAAAAAAATGTTGCTGTCAGTGCATAAAAAAATAGTGAAATCAGTAGCTTTTCACTATCATAGTGTACAAATGATTTTCTGTATAACCCCGCTGTAGTTTTGTCTTCTATAAAATTATATTCTGCAAAACGCTTCGTAGCCATTAAAAATGCTCCTGCCATCCAATAAGCGACTAATATACTTGAAGGGGGAAATACCATTGGAACCACAATATACCAACCTAATAAAAACCTGATAGGGTTGTTAATTGATTCTGAAATTACGTCAAGATAAGGTAGGTCTTTTGTCCTGAAAGGTTTTACATTATATAATATTCCCATTACTAATAACAATAATTCAACATAGAAAAAGGCAGGTGACATTGTATATGCAAGCAGCAGTCCGGCTATGGCAAATATTAGGTATTCGATAATAACAATATTTTTTTTCAAATCCTTTTCGACTGAGGATCTATGCTTTTTAACTGGATGAAATTTGTCAAATTTTGCATCAATCCACTCATTTATTACATAGTTGGCGGATGCAATAAAACAGGTGCTCAATATCCCTATTAATAAGTGAGCGAATAATTCTATATTTATTTCAGGATTAAAATAAATGAAGGCAAAAAGAACACCTGGCAACATGAAAATATTTTTAAACCAGTGATCTATTCTTGCTAAAGAAAGATAATCCGCAAACGTTGCTTTTTTTGAGAGTAATGTTACTTCAGTCATATTTTATGAAATTAAATTGCAATTATAAAAATGCATTAATTAATGTTGACATGTTCATTTGACAGCAACAAAAATGAATGTTATAGATAGAAATAAAAATGAAAATGATTTTTTTTGTTAAATGTAAAATTTTGCGAATACAAAGTGCACAATTTATATTAAAATAATTTTTTTACTGGACGTGCAAGGTTCCTCATACATGTAACTTAATCTAAAGAAACCCTTAAGTAACAGTTAGTTCTTAAAATGGGACTGACATGGCGAAGCTGTATGAATTATCAACACGTTTTTGATCTCAATATCAATTTCTAATAGCGTATATGAATATTTAAAATCTACACAGAAAATGGTCATGAAAATATTCGAAATACGAAAATAATATACAACTAATGTAACTCTACATTAGAATCATTTGCTAAGTAAAAATTATGTTCTCGTTTTTCACCGCTTATTAAAAAGTTAGAAAAAGATTCTTCCAAACTTTTTAGATTAATTCAATACAGATAATATGAAACCAATTCTTAAGTTTTTACCCCTTTTATTACTATTTACAATTGTTATTATCTTACTCGCAAAAACCGAGTTACGACCTGACGAAATACGCTATCTAAATTATGCTAATAATTTAACTCAAGGCTACTTTACCAATCCGGAAAATCCATTCCTGGAAAGTGGCCCTGGATACCCATTGTTGTTGACAGTATTTGTTGCATTAAAATCACCTATAATTGTTATAAAGGTTTTTAATGGTTTATGGGTGTTTATTGGTTTGCTGTTTTTTTATCAGCTATTACTTACCATTACAAGTAAAAAAATTGCAACAATAATGACATATGTCCTAGGATTGTATTATCCATTTTTCATATATATGAGTCTCATATATACAGAATCCTTCTCTTTTTTATTGTTGTGTTTCCTGCTTTATTCATTTTCAAAAATATCCTCTCATGGGAGAAAATGGATCATTTATTCAATCTTGGTTTTGGGATACCTAATTCTTACACGGTATATATTTGCATATGTTAGCATTGCATTGATAATGTTACTGCTTGTCGGTTATATTTTTTCAAAGAAAAAAGAAATATTCAGATATTTAATAGTTTGTCTCATAGGATTTGCATTTTCAATTCCTTACCTATTTTATACCTATTCACTCACAGGAAAGATTTTTTATTGGTCAACCATTTCTGGGCAAGGAATTTATTGGCTAACTACAACTTATGAAAATGAGTATGGTTCATGGTTAAACTTTCGTGACGATTTTCCAGGACTTAATCCTGCACATAAAGTTATATATGATTCTATAAAATCTAAATCGTATGTAGAACAAAATGAAATAGTATTAGCCAATGCAATAAATAACATAAAAAATAACCCTAAAATATATGCCTATAATGTTATTGTAAATTCTTTGCGTTTTTTCTTTCAATACCCTATATCCTACCATTACCAAAGACCACTTGTATATCATATTCTGATGCCGAATATGCTACTATTTTTCTTACTAATATTTACTCTATTTCCGGCATGGTTAAACAAAAGATCAATACCTATTAGTATATATTTTACGTTAGGTTTCTTTTTAATATATGCTGGGGGTAGCGTTTTACTGGTGTCACATATTAGATTTTTACTTCCACTGATTCCTTTTTTCATCTTTTGGCTTACGTATATTGGCAGTAATTTTATTCAACTAAAATTTGCGCGGGATATCAATACTAAAATAGGGAAGGAATTCAATATTGTTGAATGCAAGGACTCAGAGCATGAATTAAAAGAAAATATCTGATTCTAAACTTGATCATATAGATTTTATTAAAACAGCGAGCAATAAAATTAACTTTCTCATGAAAATTGGATACTTTACAATTTCAGATGTTGGGGTTTCAGAAACCTTTATGCAAGACCTAATCATCGGGCTCGAAGGTAAAGGTGATAAAAATGGACTCGTTCATGTCGTGGGGAAAAAAAATGGAAATATCGTAGCCAATGACACCTTGTTTACTAATTTTAATTTAAACAATTCAATAACAAAGTTTATATATGAAATTGAAGAAAGGGCCAAACTTAATACTAGATTTACTATCAAAATTAAACAGCTATGGGTCGATCAAAAACTAAAAAAGTGTTTTAATAACAATTTCCCTGACGTTGCTTTTCTAGAATATGGACATTCCGCTGTCATATTGCACAAGTTCTTAACTGAAAACAGCATCCCTTATGTAGTACATTTTCATGGGTATGATGCAACTTCAGCTTTTAACTCTTATCAGTATACAAGCGAAATAAAAAAAGTCTTTCAAAATGCATTATTCATAATTGTAGCTTCTCATCATATGCAAAGGCTTTTAGTTCTAAAAGGTTGTCCATCTGAGAAAATTCATATTATTAGATTAGGCATTGATGTTAAAAGTATGCATCCAATAAAATGGTCTGAAAGAATTAAAAAAAATCCTTCAATCGTATTTTTAGGAAGGCTTACTGAGAAAAAAAATCCAATCGCCTTATTGCATGCCTTTCATATTGTTAAAAAGAAGATTTCAAATGCTACACTTACTATTATTGGTGATGGTAAATTGAAACAAGAAGTTATAGAAAATATTAAATATCTAAAACTAAATAATGCTGTAAATTTAATAGGAAGTTTGAATCAAAGAGATGCTTTTCAGATTATCAGACAACATTGGGTTTATGCCCAACATAGTGTTATCGCTAATGATGGAGATCAAGAAGGATATGCCATTTCTCCTGCTGAAGCTGCGGCATTCGAATTACCAGTGGTATCGACTTTTCATAATGGTATACCTGAACATGTTATAAATGGTAGAACAGGGTTTCTTGTACGAGAATTTGATTATGTTTCGATGGGTGATAGAATTATTGACTTATTAAGTAATATTAAACTTGCAGAAAAGATGGGCAAAGAAGGACGTAAGAATATTGCTCAATTAAATAGTCCTAAAGTAAGGATTAATTCAATTTATAAATTACTAAAAAAAGCATATATAGATTCAAAGGAATTTATCTCTTAACAGTCATCATATTATTATCAATAAAAAATCATTTATTTAACATATATAGCTTTTTTTTATGCAAACGATATTTGTTCCAATTCTTAGATGTACAATTTAGTTGCAGAAGTTTTAATTAAAATAGTTTTCTAAGTTGAGTATTAAAAAAAGAGCAATTTCAGGAATAAAATGGACAACAATATCGACCATTACCCTGGCAATTTCAGCGATTGTAAAGATTTCAGTATTAGCTCGTTTTTTAGATAAAACAGACTTTGGCTTAATTGCGATAGTTGTCTTTGTTCTTGGTTTGATGGATCTTTTTATGGATATGGGTTTAACGAGTGCTATACTTCATAAACAAAAGATAAGTAAAAATGAATATTCAAGTCTCTATTGGATAAACTTCCTCTTCAGTATTTTTTTATACTCCATTATATTATTGATCTCACCTGCTTTGTCAAAATTCTATTCGGAACCCGAATTGGTGAAATTATTTCCAATTATGGGTTTAATTCTAATATTATCTGCTTTTGGCAGACAATTTAAAACGATCGAACAAAAAAATCTCAATTTTAAATTTATTGCTACAATTGAGATGTCTTCTTCAATTATTTCTTTGATTTCTGCAATAATATGGGCTGCAGATGGATATGGGGTATATGCGTTGGTTTATTCAGCCGTTTTAAAACAATTGTTAGCAAATATTTCTTTCCTAGTTGCCGGAGTTTATAAAAATGGTTTGTTATTTCGCTTTCGATATCATGAAACCAGACCATTTTTAAAAATTGGCATTTATCAAGTAGGTGGACAAGTAATAAATTATTTTAACCGGGACTTAGATATACTCCTCATTGGCAAATTTTTTGGATCTGAAACTCTCGGCGGTTACAGTTTGGCAAAACAGCTTGTATTTCGACCAGCAATGGTAATAAATCCCATTCTTACAAGGGTTGCAGCTCCGGTACTGGCAAAATTTCAAGATGACATTAAGATATTAAGAAAAAATTATTTGCGACTGGTCAATATGATTTCTTCTATCAATGTTCCGATATATATTGGAGTTATCATTTTTGCTCCATTTGTAGTGAGAATACTTTACGGGCCTAATTTTGATGATATCGTGGTTTTAGTTCGAATTCTCTCTGTTTATATGATATTCAGGTCTATCGGAAATCCAATAGGAGCCCTTGTTATAGCCACTGGGAGAACCAATCTTGATTTTTATTGGAGTATATTTACGCTCACTATAATGCCAATTGCGGTAATTATTGGAAGTCAGTTTTCCATTGAGTGGGTAGCATTGAGCATTACGATTGCAATGATACTACTGCTTATCCCAAACTGGTGGTTCTTAACGAGGAAAATGATTAAGGTAAGCCTCCCTCATTATCTGTATTGCATCATTCCAGGTGTTGTTGTCTTAAAGGATTACAATGTTAAAAAAAGAAAATTGTGAATGTGAACCAAGAAAATTAAAAGTGCTGCTAATCTATAATGGAAAAAAATAAAATCTTTAAGTATATTTTAATTGTAATATTTATAGCTCCTATATTTTATGAGCATTTTAATTTTTTGCCAAAAGCAACAAAGTATCTACTAGACCTCCTCATATTTATTTATTATTTAAAATTCAAAAAATTTACTCGTTATAGTACTGGGTTTACTAAGATATATTCAACATATATTTTTGCAATAGTCTTGATAACCATAATATCACTTATATATCATCAGGAGAGCTTTTCTAACTTATTACAAGAAGCAAGGCGCTTGATTTATCCTTTGCTTCTCTATTTCATTATCAAAGATATATTTATTAATAATAAAGGATACTCAAAAAAGATACATAAACTCTTAATGTTCATATTCTTAATTCAGGTTCCTGTCACAATTCTTCAGACTGTATTTTATCCCACTTTACGAAAGTTATCTGTTTATACTGATGGAGGGTCAATAAATGTGGTTGATATTGCCTCAGGAACCATGGGGGCAGGGGGAACAAGCACACTAGGCATATTAATACCCCTTATCATTGTCTATTTTTATGATTTAAAGATATTTAAGTATAGCCTTCTTTTTATCATACCAATTATTCTCATCAATTCCGGTGGTGGATTAATTCTATTTGTTTTTGCGCTGTCGGCTTTAATGATTTATTCCATCACACAAGGATCATTGAAATTTAGAATAAGAGCTTTAGCAGGAGTAATCCTTTTGATTGGTTGTTCTTTTATTTTTACTACTACGGAGTATTTTCGCCATAATATTGAGATGTATGAGAAATCATTTGTCAGATACAATGAATTATTTATTGAAGGTGGGCAGCAGACATTTGGTGGAGATATGTCTTATAAGATTGACAGACTGAATGGGTATAAATTTTTTAATGATAAAATGAATGAAATTGAATTATGGATTGGCTTAGGTTTTGATTTTAAGAGTAATAAAAATAAAACTCCGTATCAATTTAAAAATGATATCAACACCATCATTGCAGAAAGAGGATTTTTAGGTTTGTTTATTTTCATGCTATTTATTTTGGCATTTTTAAAGTATGTCTATCACGCTTTAAGAGTAAATGGGCACAATTATAACTCAATTAAATTTCTATTTTTTCTCACCTTTTTTCTTGGTAGTATTTACAATCCAGCTACAAGGTCCTTTCAGTCATGGTTACTCGTTGTATATTTTATAGCACTTGTAGAAAACAAAGATCAGTATTTAGTTTTGAAAAAACATAATTGATGGATATAAGCATAGTCGTCATAGGCAGAAACGAAGGGTTTAAACTTAAAAAATGCTTTGAAAGTATAAATAACTGTAGGAATGAAATTATTTCCGATATTAATTTTCAAATAATTTATATCGATTCAGATTCTAATGATGAAAGTATTCAAATTGCCCTTCAAATGAACGTTGATCACATTTTGAGAATCAAAGGTGATATTAATGCTGCTATCGCCAGAAATGTAGGAGCGAAGTATGCTAAAAGCGAATGGCTTTTCTTTATTGACGGTGACATGGAAGTAATTCCGGGTTTCTTCGATAAAAAAATCACACAAAAATTTTTAAAAAACGAATATTTTTTCTCAGGACAGTTTATTAATATATTCTATGACTCATCCTGGAATAAAATTGGAGAGGATAGCTTCAAAGCAAATGACAAAGTTGAAACTCATTGGGTTCCAGGAGGACTTTTTCTTGTTCGCAAGGAACTTTGGGATAAGCTTGGAGGAATGAAGAACTATTATAAAAAGAGCCAGGATTTTGATTTTGGGCTCAGGTGTTTCAAGACAGGATACCCGTTTAAAAGAATTAATTTGCTTTTAGTCCATCACCATACTAAAAGCTATTTAAGTAAAAGTAGAGTTATAGAATTTTTAAAAGGAGGATATTATCTTTATGGCAGATCATTGTTGTACAGGGAACATATATTTACAAGTTTCAATAAATTATGTTTGAAAATTTTATTAAAGCAAGATTCCACATTAGTGTGTTTTTTTCTTTCAGCTCTATTAACACCTTTGATAAATTTCTATAGCTTGTTCATTTATTTTATTCCGTTCTTTATTAAAGTTATTAAAAATCGCAAAAGTGGAATGTTTTCTTTTATGTTTTATTTACTTATCAGGGATATTACTGTTGCATTTGGATTATTCTTTTTTCATCCGCCTAAAAAACTTAAATATGATATTGAATATATAAATAAGGAAATATGACACGTTCAATATGCTTGATGTTTTGGTTGTTAATTGCAAAATTCCTTCCTAAAAGCACCTTTCCTTTTATCGGTTGGATTTCGAAAAAAATCAGAGATGTAATAGTTAAAGGGATATTCAAAAAAGTTGGAAAAAATGTAAACGTAGAAAATTTGGTGCATTTTGGTCATGGTAAAAATATAATAATCGGAGATAATTCGGGAATAGGAAAAAGATGCAGAGTACCTTCAAATATTAAGATAGGGGAAAACGTAATGATGGCAGAAGAAGTTATTATATTAAACCAATCACATCAATTTTCAAGAAAAGATATTCCAATGTGTCAACAGGGATATAAAGAGTTGACATCTCAGGAAATTGGTGATAATGTTTGGATTGGAACAAGAGTAATCATTTTACCGCAAGTTACTAAAATAGGTTCTGGGGTTATTATTGGTTCAGGATCAGTAGTAACAAAAGACATTCCTGATAATGCTATTGTTGGTGGCAATCCTGCAAAGGTGATTAGATTCAGATAATAAATTCCAATAAATGATATTTAGAGATCATTGTTGTTTATTATTTTTTAGCATTTCTATTAATTGAGATTATGAAAATTTTGTTTGTTTGCAGTGGTAATGCCAATTATATCGCACCTTTTATTCTTGATTTAAAGAAAGACCTTGAGTCAAAAAATATAATGGTTGATATATTTAAAATTAAAGGAACCGGAGTGTTGGGGTATTTAAAAAATTTAATCCCTTTAAACAAAAAAATAGCAAATGAATATTATGATTTAATTCATGCGCATTATGGTTTGTCAAGTTTACTCGCCTGTTTACAAATCAAAATACCTGTTATCATCACGCTTCACGGGAGTGATGTATATAATAAGAATCATCGTTATTTTACCAAAATAGCTGTTAGGTTAGCTAACAAGGTTATAATTGTGTCAGAAAAAATGAGTGTGCTTTTAAAAGTTAGACATTTGACCATTTTGCCATGTGGTGTAGATTTAATAATTTTTAAACCAATGGACAAAACCATTGCTAGGGAGACTTTGGATAAAAATGATATATACAAGTTTGATCATGATAGGAAGTATGTACTCTTTTCTTCATCATTTACAAGAAGTGTGAAAAATCCGCAATTGGCCAAAGACGCTATTGAATTATTAGGAAAAACTTATGAATTGATAGAATTAAAAAAATTCTCACGAAATGAGGTTGCATTGTTAATGAACTCTGTTGATGCCGCCCTATTAACTTCAAAGTCTGAGGGTTCCCCACAATTCATTAAAGAAGCTATGGCATGTAGTTGCCCTATTGTAAGTACAAATGTTGGTGATGTAGAAGAGATTATTGATAACACCAATGGATGTTATATCAGTCCGCCAAATATTCACGAGATTTCAAAATATATTAAGAAAGCTTGCACTGATATTAGGACAAATGGAAGAGATAAAATTGTAAATAATTATGATAGCAATGCAATCGCAAACAAAACAATCGATATGTATAATAGTATAATTGGAAAAGGAAGAATTAACTTATTTTTTAGAAAATTTAAATAATGAAAATACTAATAGATATCAACCATCCCGCACATGTTCATTATGCGAAAAATATTATAAAGAAACTTATTGAAAATCGGAATGAAGTATTGGTTGTATCAAGAGACAGATCACCAAATTTTGAGTTGCTAAAGGCTGAAGGGATACCATTTATTGATAGAGGAGAGGGCTCAAATTCATTTTTTGGAAAGGCCATATACTTATTTAGGGGTATTTATAGATTATTTAATGTTGCTAGAAAATTTGACCCGGATTTGTTTCTTTGTTTTATGTCACCATATGCCCCACAGGTTTCAAAATTATTTCGCAAGCCTTGTATTATCATGGATGATACTGAGCATGCAAAATTGCATGATAAATTTACATATCCATTTTGTAATACTATCATAACTCCAAAATGTTTTTATCGTGACCTGGGAGATAAACAGATTCGCATTGATAGTTTTTTAGAGCTAAATTATTTACACCCAAATCATTTCAAACCTGATGATAAAATTTTTGATTTCTTAGGAATTGAAAAAGATCAACAATTTGTTATACTAAGATTTGTAGCATGGGGAGGCCACCATGATTTTGGTCATCATGGCTTAACAGAGGACACCAAAATAGCAATCATCGCTCTTCTTGAAAAAAAGTTTAAAGTTTTTATATCATCAGAGGCAAAACTCCCGAATCATTTTGAAAAATATAGAATTCCTGTGCCTGCAGAAAAAATGCATGACGTACTGGCATATGCATCGTTATTTGTTGGAGAAAGTGGAACTATGGCGGGTGAGTGTGCGGTATTAGGAACACCTTCCATATATATAAATAGCTTGCCATTAATGGGTTACCTAATTGAAGCTAAGAATAATGGCTTATTGTTTCATTTTGACGGAGATAAAGGAGTTATAGATAAAATTAATGATGTTTTATCTACGGATGATTTAAAAGAGCAAATGAAATCCAATTATAAAAAGCACGTTCTATATAAAATAGACGGGACCGCATTTATGGTTTGGTTTTTAGAAAATTATCCAAATAGTATATTAAAAATAAAACAAGATCCTGACTTTCAATATAAATTTTCTAAACTGTAATATAAAAAAGTCGGTGTTTAAAAAACAACATGAATAATTTCACATCCCTGAGTATCACGGACTAAAATAATTTGAATCTCTTATCTCTATATCATCGAAAATATATTCTCGATGGCTTACACCTGCAGCAATTGATTGATTAACCTTTGATTGATTACTCCAATTGTATTTATAAATGTTGAAAATAGCATAGGTATTGTAAAAATCGTTATAACCCGTACCCCCGGAATAATTTACCATGACATCATTTACAGAGGGGGGCGAATCAATTTTCATATATACCCGATGATAACCATTCCCATTCACTTTATAATCCCAATGAGTATCTATAATAAAGTAGTGCCAGTGACCAGGTGAAACTTTTGCAATGTTTTTAAATGACGATCCATTTTTATCATCATTGCTTCCCGGATCAGCAGCAATGGTCCTTACAACTACTTCAAAATTATTCGATAATATGCTTAAGTGAAATGGGGGATTTTGAGTATATGTATCATACTCATCTGCATATCCTTTAAGCTGAAATATAATTTCACTGGTAGGATCAGGTATAAAATCTGAGGGCACATAAAGCGCAAAGCGGATTCCCCAACTAGAAAAATGAGGTTGATATTTAGGAACGTCAAAATCAGTGCCTCCATTATACTGAAGTTGACATCTGGCATTGCCAGATGAAGAGTAAAGTTTTCTTTCTATATACATTCGCAATGCTCCTGAACCGGACACTGTCGGACTTGAAACTGTCTCTACAATGCCTTGTCCTAGTTGCCTCCATGGTGGCGTATCTAAACCATTTTCAAAGCCGTCAAAAAATAAAACGGAATTTTCGCCAACGGGTTTCCAATTAACTTCTATAGTGGGAGTGTCATTATCTACCTCGACAATTGGATTATTATCGTTGTCAGTTATTGTCGTTGCAATAGCCTCATCATCTGACTGTGTATCAGTCGAATCACCCGAAGCTATCGTAACTCCATTATCAGTCGTTTCAATAGATTTATCATCAACAATAGTTACTCCACTTGAATTAGAAGATCCTTCATCATTACTAGTCTCTCCGCTTACATTGGTTTCATTATTTGTAGCATCAATATTATCATTTGAGTTATTTTCTTCAATATTGTATTCAACAACTAATCTGTGCACACCATCCATTTGATAGTTTACTTTATAAGTTGATGGTTTTTGATTTTCAATCTCATTTAGTACAACTTTATCATCTATTGATACTTTAATACCTTTATTCGACCTAACCGAAAAAACATACTCTCCAGCTTCAAAATAAAAATCTCCTGTCCATTTGGCACTTAATTCCTTTGAAATCGTTTCAGACGTCACAGGACTGTTGAA
>VAPM010009838.1_pt1 | contig 20139 bp, 20 predicted proteins | sample 3395091 | NCBI WGS metagenome assembly VAPM01 (sample SAMN08290445, study PRJNA428436) | hydrothermal vent metagenome | isolation source: Deep-sea hydrothermal vent chimney 3 | place: Pacific Ocean: Juan De Fuca Ridge
CAACTGATTTATATATTGCCAGTCTAGGTTGGGTGATTGACGATATTAAAATTTATACTTGCCAGGGAAGCAGTATTAGTTCTCCCGTGGCGCGTGCAGGGGCTGACCGCCTTATTAATGTAAAAGGTAATATTAGTTTAAATGGTAGCGCGAGTTTTGATGCCGATGCCAATGTCGATACGGGTATAGTGAGTTATCGTTGGCAACAGGTAGGCGGAAAGCTGGTTAATTTAATCAATAGCACGACCGTAAGCCCGGTTTTATTTGCACCAGCGGGTAACGATGTCCTGTCTTTTAAATTGACCGTTACCGATAATGATAATGTAACCGACAGTGATATAGTTAATGTGATAATCAATACCACGCCTACGGCAAATGCGGGTGATGATTTTGTAGTAATAACAAAAACCACCGTGACTCTGGATGCATCTGCAAGTTCGGATGTCGATGGCTCGATTGTAAAATATCAATGGCAACAGGTAGCCGGTGACATTGTCACTTTAAGCACATTGAATAGTGTTAGACCTGAGTTTATTGCTCCGGCTGAAAATCAAACACTTATTTTTAGTTTAGTCGTTACGGACAATGACGGGATTGAGTCGTCTATAGATACCGTGAATGTGAAGATCAATCCAGTACCGATTGCAGGAGGAGGTGGTTGTAGCTTAATATCGGGAAAAGCTGATTTTGATCCTTTTATGCTGTTTTTGTTATTCACTCTCTCGGTGATTCATTTCTATCGTAAACAGACTCTAGTTATTTTTTAAAAAATGCTGACTTATTTTTTTTGCCGCTTCTTTTATATCAATATTCGACATATCTTCAGCCTCACTCGATTCAGGTGGGAAAAAAGCAAGTCGATTTGTTGCAGAATTTAAAGTTTGCCAGCGTAACGCCGTTGCTGAGCGGCGACGTGTATAAAATGCTGCAGTGGGGCGGTCGAGCACACCGGCAATATGCAGTGGTCCGGTTGAGCCACTAATAAAATAATCTGCAAATTGTAAATGCTGGCTAAATTTTTCCAGACCTTCGTTTGATTCATATAATATTTTTGATTGAGTGACACAATCATAAACCTGTCTCGCTATCGCTCCCTCATTAGGCCCATAACTAATCACAATACTGATAGGTGATTGTGCGGTTAAGCTATTGGCAAGTTGAGCGAATTGTTCTGCTGACAGATTACGTGCAGATCCGCCAGAGCCAGGGTGCAGGAAAATAAGCAAATTCTGCTTTGGTATTTTATATTTTTTGATAAATTGCTGTTTTAAATTTTGAATAAGGGCTAAATCAAAAGATAAATACGGTGGTTCAACAGATTTCAGCGCTACTATATGCTGTTCAGAAAGTAAGTATTCGGCTAGCTCCTGGTTATAGCGGTGTTCCGGTTTTTCTGAGCGTGAACGACGCTGGGTAATACGGTGGTTATAAAAAATTTGCTGAAACTTGGTCGCAGGTGCAATGCGTAAGGGGATTTTGGCTAAAAATACAGCCAGGCCAACATGGAAACTCGAAAATAGCGTAATAACGGCATCATATTGATAGGTTTTTAGTATTTTAGCCAGTTTTAGCGTTTGCTTAAAAGTTTTACCTTCTCCCTGAGCGGTGAGCGAGGCAGGGTCAATGATAACTTTATCGATATATTTACACATTAGAGCTATTGGCGCGGTATAATTTGCTACTAGTACATGAATTTCAGTCTCGGGCAGATTCTTTTTTAGCGTGGCAAAGGTGGAAAATGAAACCAGTAGGTCGCCTAATTTGTCATTTCGAACAATCAGGATTTTAGTTAAATCTTTTTGCTTATTTGAATGCGGCATTTGCTAAAATATTTTACGGATTAGGCGCGATAAAAGCCAGAAAATTCAGGTTGGAAATTTAAAAACGCCTTGTTTGCATAGCTGCCGATATAAATTAACGCTATTATCAATAAATACAATAAAGTGTAAAGAATGAAATTTTGGTTTGAACGTGGAGCCTGGGTCTCCAAAAAGACACAACTTGAACATAAAAATCTTGCGCCGGCTGATATTAAAAGTATTGCTATTATTCGTCATGCCGCGCTTGGCGATTTGATTTTGGTGCGTGCCTTTATTACCGAAGCCAAACATTTTTTCCCTAATGCATCGATTACCCTCAGCGTGGTGAGTAACTATCAGTTTGGTGTACCGGACGATTTAGTGGACCGTGTGCATGTAGCTGTTGGTAGTGATCAGCGTGAAACACCTAAGAAAGAGCAAATTCGCGTTGCTAAATCACTCGGCTATCATGATATTATTTTTGATCTGAGCGTCACAAGCCGTTCAATTATGTTATGTGTCTTGAATAAAGCAAAAATTAAAGTGAGCTACCCGTATCGCCAATGGCAACGCATTCTGTATGACGTTTGCCTGTTCCGTTCTGATATGCAATTTGAAGCTGATACGCTACTGGATATGTTACGTATTTTTGGTGCAACCCCGGCTATTCCAACAAATTTTAATCTTCCGCAAACAAGTTTGGCTAGTGAAATTAAGCGAGATAAACCCTACCTAGTGTATTTTACCAGCGCCTCCACGGCTAATAAATGCTGGCCGATGGCGCACTTTGCTGAATTAATCAGCCAACTTGCAAGGCAATATCCGAATCATGAACATGTGATATTAGAAGGTTTAGCTGACTGGGAATCGGTTGTACCATTAATGGCTAAATTAAACAAAACAACGGTTGATAATGTAAGTGTACAAAAACCTATCTCAATCAACGAGACATTAGCTTTTTTACAGGCGGCTACGCTGGTTGTAAGTAATGATACAAGTATACGCAATATGGCTATTTGCTGCGATACAGTAACGGTCGGCATCTTTTTTTCAACGGTACCCTACCGCTATTGGCCACGTAATGGCCAACATGCGGCGGTATTTAATGCTGATGGTAGTATGCCGAGCGTGGCTGCCGTATTGGAATCGGTTAATATCTTTATAGATCAAAAATAGATGCCTGAAAGTCATAAAATTCTTGTTGTTCGTGTTGGTCGTGTCGGTGATATGGTCATGATAACGGCTGCACTTAATGCTATTTTAGAGCATTATAAGCAGGCCGAAGTACATGTTTTAACCGGCAATGATGGGATGCGTGTTCTTAAAGGTTTTAATTCCAGAGTAACCCAATTTTATGATTATAATCGTAAATCACTCAACCCTTGGTGGTTGCGCTATAAGTTAAAAAAACTGATCGGCCAGGAAAAATACACACATATTTTTTGTTTTGAAACCAATCCCGGCTATCTGGATTTATTTTCAAAAAGTCAGGCCTCCGTTCATCTTATTACAAATTGCACACCAGACAGAAATTTCGCCTGGCATTGCTTACAAACTGTTAACCGAGTCATACAGTCGGATTTAAATAACTGGGTTAATTTAAAAGTATATGAAATAGCTAAGGCAGAATCAAAGCAGATATTTATTGATAACGGTGTAGATGATGAGAAATTTATAATCGGGTTGCACCCAAGTTTTAGTGGCCTGAAAAAAATAAAATTTCGTAGCCAGCGCAGCCTGCATGAGCGCGGCTGGGGGGAAAAAAATTGGGCTGAGCTAGCGATAAAATTGATGGACTATGCGCAGAAAAATAACAAAAATATACAGATTATTATGGATTTGTTAGAAGAAGACCGAAAATTAGGTGAAAGAATTGTTGCCTTGAGTAACAACACGATAAAAATGATTATTCCAGAGATGAACTTTGAACGCTACAAAGCGACTCTTCAGTCGATGGATTTGTTCATTACACCAAACACAGGTCCAATGCACGTGGCGGGGGCTTTAGGGGTAAAAATGGTTGCGCTATTTGCGGTTGAATCACCAGATAATTGCGGGCCTTATATTCCTGTTGAGCAATATACAGCAATATCCGCTGAAGACATGCCAAAATCAGAATTAGGTCTGGTTGCGATTTCAGTTGATGATGTTTTGGTGGCGAGCAAGCCCTATATTAGCTAGGTTATGGTTGCCCCGTTGATTGCGGGCTGTATTTGGCCTGCATAATCCAGGCAAAAAAGACGCTAAGGAAGGTAATAAAGATAGAACTGAAATTATCATGAATAAAAGGGGTTTCGGTTAAAGAAAAAATAATGAAGCCACTCATTAGAACGATACCCATGCTCGCGATGCGCAGATCATAATGCTTGTTTTGTACAAAAACGTATAGGGGATAAAAAAGCATCAATAGCAATGCTGAAAGGCCTATAATCCCCTGGGTACCCATAAGCTCAAGGTATGCATTATGAGTGTGGATACCACGAACCTCGTCAGGTTTGCGATAAAGAGTGGGACTCGCCTGCCATTTATCAACCAGTTTATTAATTTCGAGCCCCATATTTCCCGGGCCAACCCCCAGTAGAGGATTTTCTTTGATAATATCTACCGCTGTGCTCCACATATCAAGACGTTCGCCAACAGACGAGGTCAACATTTTATCAACGCTCATGGTCAAATCAAGCTGAAAATAGTTTTTGAATTCTTCCGCAACCATGCCCGCTCGGGAGGTGATAGAAGACGGTGTGCTTATAATTATTATTGTTGCAACTGTCAGTATTGTTATATAAACACGGCTAACTCGCTTAAAAGTGGTTCTTGAGCCAATTAGGAAGGGGAGAATTATCAGACCGGCTATGCTCGCTAACCAGGCATTGCGTGAACCTGAATACACGACTGCTAACATCGCTAATGTAACCGCTAAAAAATTAACCCCAATCCAGAATTTATGCTTATTTGTAAGCGCAAAAATCAGTGAAAATATGCCTAGAAGCATGGCTAAATCGCCAAGGATAATGGGGCCGTAAACACCGTTAGCGTAGGGGACTTCGGTAAAATAAATATCGTAAATAGACTGAAACCCCAGGATGATTCCACCGAACGGAATGGTTAAAATTAAGCCACGCCAGGCTGTAGGGTGTTGGCGGATGTACAAATAGAATGGGATAAAGACCAGATACTTTAATTCGGTACCGAGTCGATGGTAGGAGGAGTCACTCCAGCCTGTTACGGTACTGGAAAGCAGGATGCTAAAAAAGTAGAAGCCAAAAATAGCAAGCAAGATTTTCTCTTCACGTTGCACGGGTTTTTTTGATCGCCAGGCAAAAAATAATGACAGAAACGCCAACAGGGCAAAGGAAGCACTGAGCCAGTGGCGTACACTGAGAGAAAGAATGGGAAACAAAAAAAGTAGAACAAATAGTATTTTTCCAGAAAACGCGCTCTTAACAGGAAAATAGTGCTTAATTTGAGATAAATTCATTGCCACTTAGTTGTCTTGCTTATCGATATCCAGCTGATAAATTATTATTTAACTATCCGTATTTTATCTACAGGCTTTATTTTGAACGACAGGCAATCCTTTTTAAATAAGTTGTTTTTAGTCATCAATATACAAGTATTGTACCAAGTTACAGGTTTGTCCTCCAGTAGGGCACACATATGTGGTCGATGTTGTGAAGACTTTCTGTTGGTCAGTCAGTATCGGTGGAGGAAACAGGCTAAAACTTAAGAATACCCAGTATGGGGTATGATCAATGCTGTTTTAACTGTACACAAGGTATTTATAGACTAGAATAATAAAAAATAATTTATAATTTAGAATAAAATAAAAAAGAATAACAAATATGCAGGCTTCAGAAAAAAAAGTAGTAATAGTCACTGGCGGCGCGGGTTTTATAGGTGGAAATTTTGCTTACCAGCTTCTGGCCGAGGGTTACAAGGTCATTAATCTGGATGCTTTGACCTATGCCGGGCACCTCGAAACGCTGGAAGGCACGGCGGGAAATAAGAATCATATTTTTGTTAAAGGGCGTATTGGTGATAGCGCGTTGGTTAATTCCTTGTTTGAAGAGCATCAACCAACCGCCGTTGTTAATTTTGCTGCCGAATCACATGTTGACCGCTCAATTGATGGCCCTCAGGAATTTATACAGACAAATGTGGTTGAAACCTTGTCGCTACTGGAGGTAACGCGTAAAAACTATAAAAATTACAGCGAAAAACAGCAACAGGCTTTCCGTTTTTTGCATGTTTCGACCGATGAGGTTTATGGTTCTTTAGGTGAAACCGGTTTATTTACCGAAGAAACGGCTTATGCGCCCAATTCACCCTATGCTGCCTCAAAAGCATCTTCCGATCATTTAGTACGCTCCTATTTGCATACTTATGGCGTCCCCATTCTTATTACTAATTGTTCCAATAACTACGGACCTTATCAGTTTCCGGAAAAATTGATTCCTTTGATTATATTAAATGCACTCGAAGGCAAACCGTTGCCGATTTACGGCAATGGCCTGAATATTCGTGACTGGTTATACGTTGAAGACCATTGTTCGGCAATTCGTTCCGTGCTGGAAAAGGGGCGGATAGGTGAAAAGTACAATATTGGTGGTAATTATGAAAAAACCAATATTGATATCGTCAAAACAATTTGTCGCCTGCTCGATAAGGTAAAACCAGATCCATCAAAAAGACTTTATGAAGACTTAATAACCTATGTTGATGACCGCCCAGGGCATGATTTAAGATATGCTATTGATAGCAGTAAAATTCAGAAAGAATTGGGTTGGACTCCTGCTGAAACATTTGAGTCGGGTATCGCAAAAACACTTGAATGGTATTTAAATAATCTGCAATGGTGTAATAAAGTGACTGATAGTAATTATGACAGGGATCGTTTGGGAATAGCATTATGAATAATGGTAGTACTAAGGGCATTATTTTAGCCGGTGGTTCCGGCACACGTTTATACCCGCTTACCCAGGCGATCAGCAAACAATTGTTACCTATTTACGATAAGCCAATGATTTTTTATCCCCTGGCAACCTTAATGCTGGCAGCTATTCGTGAAATTTTAATAATTTCTACCCCTGAAGATATCGGCCAATACGAGCGCTTATTAGGTGATGGGGCAAAATGGGGTTTAAAGCTGGAATATGTGATACAACCTGAGCCGGCCGGTCTGGCACAAGCATTCTTGTTAGGAAAAGACTTTATTGGTAGCGATAATTGTTGTTTGATTTTGGGGGATAATATCTTCTATGGTCACGGTTTAGAAAACGTATTACTGCATGCTAAACAGCGTACTGAAGGTGCCACAGTTTTTGGTTATTATGTGAAAGATCCCGAACGCTACGGTGTGGTTGAATTCGATACTAATAATGTCGTTAAGAGTTTGGTGGAAAAACCGGAGAATCCCAAATCAAATTATGCTGTAACGGGTCTATATTTTTACAATAATAAAGTGATTGATTTTGCTGAAAATTTAAAACCTTCTGCTCGAGGCGAGCTTGAAATAACGGATATAAACAACCTTTACCTAGCTGAGGGTATGTTGAATGTTGAACGGCTAGGGCGTGGCACGGCCTGGCTTGATACGGGGACACATGAATCATTGATGCAAGCATCTAATTTTATCGAAACGATTGAGTCACGCCAGGGTTTAAAAGTATGCTGTCCAGAAGAGATTGCTTACAGGAATAAATGGATTGATAGTACTCAGCTAAGAAAATTAGCTGAACCCTTGAGTAAAAATAATTATGGCCAGTATTTAATTAATCTGGTTGAGCAGGGTTTACCTGAATGAAGGTTATTGAAACGGCTTTGTCCGGTGTTAAAATTATTGAACCGGATGTATATGGTGATGAGCGTGGTTTTTTTTTGGAAACCTGGCGGGAGCAACGCTACGTGGATAATGGTATTGCGGTCGATAAACCGTTTGTACAGGATAATCTTTCAAGCTCAAAAAAAAATGTATTACGCGGTTTGCATTATCAATATAAAAATACCCAGGCTAAACTGGTCTATGTTTTACAGGGTTCGGTATTTGATGTAGCCGTGGATATACGCACAGGTTCGCCAACATTTGGTCAATGGTTTGGCACGGAGTTAACAAGTGAAAACAAACGTCAGCTATATATTCCCGAAGGCTTCGCACATGGTTTTTGCGTTACTTCGGAAACGGTGATGTTTTCCTATAAATGCAGCGATGTTTATAATCCTGAATGTGAGTTAAGCATTCAGTGGAATGATCCCGACATTGGCATACAATGGCCGGTGACCTCGCCTATTTTATCGGACAAAGATAGTGTCGCAGAGCCTTTTTCTAAAGTAGCTGCCGAGCTTTTACCGAAGTATTAATTCGTTACAGCAAAATTTGTATGACTCAAAAAATAGTGATAATCGGTGGCAACGGGCAAATAGGCTGGGATTTGCAGCGAAGCATGGCTTCTCTTGGAACGGTGATTACACTTAATCGTCGTTCAAAAAATTATCCTATCGACCTCACTCAAGCCGATACCATTAAAGCAGCGTTAAGCGAACTTAAACCGGATATTATTATCAATGCCTCGGCCTATACGGCAGTTGATAAAGCCGAAGACGAAAAAGACATTGCCCGCCAGATAAACACAAATGCAGTGAGTGTTTTAGTTGAGCAAGCCAATACGTTAAATGCATTATTGGTTCACTATTCAACCGATTACGTTTTTGATGGTAAGACTACAACACCTTATTCTGAAAATCACAAACCCGCTCCAATAAATGTCTATGGTCAAACGAAACTGGATGGCGACCTGGCAATACTGGCAAATGCAAAAAATTACCTTATATTTCGAACCAGCTGGGTTTATACAAACCGTGCAAGTAATTTTATGCTAACCATGCTAAATCTGACAAAGCAACGTAAAGAGTTAAATATAATTGATGACCAGATCGGTTCGCCAACCTGGAGTCGACTTATTGCCGATGTTACATCAAAGGCTGTTTATGCTAAATATAATTTTAGCAATGAAATTGAAAGTGGGCTTTATAATTTAAGTGGTCAGGGAGAGACAAGTTGGTATGGCTTTGCAAAAAAAATATTTGAATATGCAAATTTAGATGGCTCTATAAACGTACTACCCATCACAACAGAAAATTATCCTACACCCGCTAAACGCCCAGTTTATACGGTGTTGTCAAACGAAAAGCTGGAAAGAACATTTTCGCTGAAAATCCCTATGTGGCAAGATTCGCTTAAATTATGCATGGATGAATATTTAGCACGCTAAAGTGAATAAATATTAATTAACATTAGCTGCGCATAAAAGGATTATACTTATCCCCGGATAGGGAACTCGAAGCGTTCAATAAAGACACGCAAAAAATGCCATCCCTGGCTGCTCGACTGCCGCGTCCTTGCGGCAGACGGTCTTTATTGAACGCTTCGAGTCCCCTATCCTCGCTTTCCTGGAATTTAAGACTCTTTTTCGTATGCGCAGCTAATGTTAATTAATATTATGAGTAATATCTTCTTTACTATAATTCCCCCTAATTATACGTTAATCTTAACCTAGTCGAACTTGGCTGAATTTTTTTAAGTTAAGCAGTGGTCTTTAAATCGCGTATGAGCATAGTACAAAATAAGCATAACAATGAATTTATCCTTTACGATACAGAAATTTTTGAAAATCTGGAGGATATCAGTTTCAGTGTAAAAACCTGGGCAGCGCGCAGTGCCATTATTGGTTTTGCCGAAGGCCGGGGTACCACTTTTTTTGTCGAGCATCAAGGAAGAGAATTAGTACTCAGGCACTATAAGCGTGGTGGAAAAATTGCAGAATATGTAGAAGATAAATATTTATGGTTAGGTCTGTCCATGAGCCGCGCATGGCGAGAATTCAGGTTACTGGAAACCATGTATAACAGCTCGCTACCTGTTCCAAGACCCGTTGCAGCACATATTGTTAAAGACGGTCTTCTTTATAAAGCTGATCTAATTACTCAACGCATTAGACATAGTCATTTATTATTAAATGAACTAGAGAATAATACGTTTGAACAAGGTCACTGGATTGCAATGGGCAGCATGGTGCGTCGCTTTCATGATAAAGGTATTCACCATGTCGATTTAAATGTTAGAAATATTTTATTAGATGATGGTGGACGATTCCATTTAATAGATTTCGATAAGTGTCGCCAGCGTAGTGTGGCTAAACACTGGCAGCAAGCTAATATTAACCGATTAAAACGTTCAATAAAAAAGTCTGTTATGTTAAACCCTAATATTTTTTTTAATGATGAGTGTTGGCAATGGTTTTTACAGGGGTACGGAGCTTAAATTTTTAGCTGGGGATAAAGTTTTTGTATTTCTTTAATATAATCATCTAACACATTCTTCTGCTGACGCATTAGCTTGTTTGCTCTTTTCTGGTAGTGTTCGATTTTTTCTGGCTGGGTTAATAAACGAATAATAGTTTCTGGTAATTCATTGATATTCTCTACCTGAATCCCCGCTTGTTGTTTTACAAATAGCTTGGCCTCATCCTTGAAGTTAGACATATCTGCGCCAAAAACAACGGTTTTTTGTGCGTGAGCAACTTCCAGTATATTTTGGCCGCCTTTGTTAACAAAAGAACCGCCCATGAATACAAATTTAGCTCCTTTTATAAATGACATTAACTCGCCGAAGGTATCAGCAATATAAATATCAGTTTCGTCTTCTATGTCTTCATTTCGACTGCGAATGGCTATATTTAAATTAAACGGTACAAGTTGCTCGATAATAGTCGTCAGGCGATGAGGGTGACGCGGCACAATAATAAGCAAGTGTTTATGCTTTATTTCTTTTTGCGATTCCAGCCAAGCAGAAATAATAAGCCGTTCTTCATTATCTCGGGTGGATGCGGCTAAAACATAGGGCTTAATACTCGAAAAGGCATTGACCTTGTTTGAACTGAAGTTTGGATAATACTTAATATTACCAATTGTTTTAACAATAGAAGAATCAGCGCCAAGCATAATAAAACGCTGAGAGTCTTCTGTACTCCGGGTTAATATAATATTTGTTATTTGCAAGCATTCAGCATAACGTTTTTTTATCCAGTTGGCCGCATGCAGTGTTTTTTCAGAAATACGTCCATTTAGAATGCTGATAGGTATATTGTACTTTTTGCAAACAAAAAACAAACTAGGCCAGAGTTCGGTTTCTATAATAAACAAATATTTTGGCTGGGTTTTTTTTATAAATTTATTAACCGCCCAACGCCAGTCAACAGGACAATAAAAATGTGTTATAGACTCAGCAAAAATATTTTTTGCACGAATAGCGGAAGAAGGTGTATTGGTTGTTAATACAATAGAATTATTTTCTTTAAATTTGTTAATAAGCGGTATGGCGGCGTTCACTTCGCCAACCGATGCAGCATGAACCCATAACACATTGCTATTATCGGCTTTAAAGTCAAACGAATCGAGACCTAATCGCTGAGTGAAATAGCGGAAGTCTTTATTGCGAATTGCTAACCATAAAGTATAAAAAGTAATGGGTAGGCTTAATAGGCCGATTAAGAGACGGTAACGGTTCATTTGATTAATCTGGAAATGGCTTTAAACTGACTATGTGATGCATCACGCAACCACTCAAAACAAATGGATTCTATATTTGTAATAATACAATTAAGTTGTTGTAGTCGCTGTAATGCATTTTTATAATGTTTTTTTCTGCGGGAACAAACAGCATCGGAGACAATAAACACCTGATAGCCTTGTTGTTGTAATTCAATGGCTGTCTGGGTAACGCAAATATGTGCTTCTATACCAGCTAGAATAATCTGTTTTTTACTAAAGCCTTCAAGTTTATTTATAAAATCTTTATTGCTAGCACAGGAAAAGCAGGTTTTTTCCTGAATAAGCGTCTCTTCGCTTAAGCATGTTGATATTTCAGGTAAGGTTGAGCCGAGGCCTTTGGGGTATTGTTCAGAAACAATAACAGGAATATCAAGCAAGTTTGCTGCCTGGCAGAGTACTTGTGTATTTGCGGATACATTGTGCATAATTTTTTCAGGCATAGCGGTGCAAAGGCGTTCCTGTATATCGATAATAATCAGTATACTGTTATTGCTCTCGCATATTGGGATGGTATTAAATTTATTCACCCTGGCTATTCCTTATTGTATCCAGCGACTGATTTTTTCCAGATCGGCAACGGTTAATATTCCTGCCGCTTTTTTCAGCTTTAAGGTTTCAAGTAGGTAATTATAACGTGCTCGTGCATAGTCTTTTTTGGCTCGAAACAGTTCGCGTTGTGAGTTTAAAACGTCAACCGTTGTTCGGCTACCCACTTCAAGGCCAGCCTGGGTTGTCTCCAGAGCTTTATTACTTGATATCACCGCCTGCTTGAGTGCTTTAACCTGACTAATCATTGCCATCACATTTAAGTAACTACTGCGCACGAGTCGTTCTGTTACTCTTTTTGACTGAATATATTGTTGTTTGGCCGCATTGTATTCATAACGTGCTTGGGTTGTTTTAGAAGAAGTTAATCCACCTTCATAAAGGGGTAAGTTAAGCTGTAGCGAAATAGATGTCTGATCAATTTCGCGGCTACCAAAAAAACCACCGCCGGTATTATTATTACTTTGCTCGGCAACTAAATCTAATGTGGGTAAGTGGCCGGCTCGTTGAATAGCTATTTCATCTTTTGCTATCTGCATAAATTGTTTGGCTGCTTGCAACTCGAGGTTGTTGCTTAAGGCGATTTTAATCCATTCATTAATATCTTCCGGTTGAGGTGCTATTAAATTAATGTTTTTTGTAAAAGCTTCAATATCATCAGGTGTTTCTCCGGTGAGTTCACGTATGTTTTCAAGTGTAATTTGTACTTCATTCTTTGCAACAATAAGTTGTGCAGCGGATTGATCGTGGCGTGCGCGTGCTTCATGCACATCGGTAATAGCAATAAGCCCGACTTGAAATTGTTGCTGCGATTGTAATAAACGCCGACTGAGTGCTTTGTATTCCGAGGTGTTAAATTTTAAATTATCTTTTGCTGCTAGGACATTAAAGTAACTGTTGGCAACACGTAAAATTAAATCATGTTTTGCAAAATCAAACTCGGCTTGAGCTTTTAGTACTGTCGCATTACTTTGGTTAATGCGTAAAAAATCACTTCGTCGATAAAGCGTTTGTCGAATGCTAAGTGTATAGCCGTCGCCGCTATAGCTCGTTGCTCTTGATGTTGTGGTTTTTATATCCTGGCTTAAATCAGAGCGATAAGCCGATAAGGTTATTTTTGGTAATACACTGGCCCAGCTTTGAGTGAGGCTTTGTTTTTTGGCTAAATAGTTTGCTTCACTACCGAGGTAAATGGGGTCACTTTTTTCGGCCAGGCTATAAATGTCAAATAGATTGGCTTTGGCAGTATTTGCCAACGCCAGATTATTAACGGAGGCTAGCTGCAAAATAACGGCAGTAATAATAAAGTGAGAAATAAATAGCCATTTTTGCATGGTTTTAATAGCGCTTCATCCTCGGCTCAACATCGTTTGCCCAGGCTTCCACTCCGCCGGTTAGGTTAATTAAATTTGAATAGCCTAATGATTCCAAATATTACGCCACTTGTCGACTCCGAATACCATGATGGCAGATAATAACCGCTTCTTGTTCGAGATTAAGTTGCGCCGCATACTCCGAAATTTGCCTCATTGGGACAAGTTTTGAATTTTCGATACGACAATGCTCAAATTCCCAGGGCTCGCGTACATCGAGCAACAAGGGTGGGGTGGAATTTGCCTCGGCAATAGACTGGAGATAGGCCTGCAATTGCAGTGCGGAGAAGTGTTGCATTTAATACAGCGGCAGATATTTATCGAGAGCGACTAAAAGCTAAATCGCGCCGGTTCAGGCGCATTTTGTAAGGCGGGCACCACTGTTTCGAATAACACTTCGTGTTTAAACTCTGTTTCACTCAATCGTGTGATAAGCATCACTTCCATATTGGGTTCGTCGCCAACAATCGCCAGCAGGCGGCCGTTGATATTTAAGCTTTGTTCAAAATTGTTGGATAATTTCGGGGTTGAGCCGGTCACTAAAATAACATCGTAAGGGGCATGGCTGTCCCAGCCATTTGCGCCATCGCCAATTTCAAGCGTAACGTTACTAATATCGTGGCTTGCCAGTTTTCGGCCGGCATCGGTACTGGCTGTCTGGTCGATATCGACACTAAACACGCGCAATGCAAGGTGTGCCAGCAGCGCGGTTAAATAACCACTGCCCGTACCAATTTCGAGAACTGTTTCATGAGGCTGAATATTCAAAGCCTGTAAAAAACGCGCTTCTACTCGAGGAGGCAACATGAATTCGCCATTACCAAGCGGAATGTCAAAATCTGACAGGGCGTTGTTTTTATAGGTTTCCGGCACAAAATCTTCGCGATGCACTTCATTTAGCAAATCTAAAATTTCCGGGCTGAGTACGTTCCAGGGGCGAATTTGCTGTTCAATCATATTGTAGCGTGCAGTTTCAAAGTTCATCTGTTTGGTACCCATTTGTGTATTAATATCAAGAAAACATAAGGTTAAGCGCTTTACCTTGCACAGGCAAGGCATATGGGCTGAAAAGCCTATTTTATGTTCTGTTAGACCGATAAAAAAAATGTATAAATACCAATAAATTAATGAGAGTTAGGCTGTGGACGTATATAAAACTATTGAATTAAGTGAGTGCGTACTAACATTAGGCGTTTTGTATGCCTTTAATATAAGGGCAAGAAAATCAGTTGTATCGACTTCTGCAATAACCCAAGATGTTTAGGCTTGCAATCTCACCTGTTCAACAGCGATAATGGTTACTTATCGCTAGGGGAGCCTCAAAACTTACTATTAAGTTTACTGGCTGAGAGTTTTACCCTTTGAACCTGAACGGTCAGTACCGGCGTAGGAAAGCGTGAGCCACAGTTGTTGTATCTTTTAAAGATGTTTATTTCTATTAAGTGGCATACCCTCAATCTATTCTGTTACTCCCTAATGCTGGTTTGCCCCATATTAAGACTGAACATACTGAGGATATCCCTATGAGTGCCGTACCCGATGACTTTTTAAGCAAAACCGCCAAGCTAAACGATGCCTCGATTCAGCCATTTCCAAATTCTAAAAAAATCTACGTGCAAGGCAGTCGTGCCGATATTCAGGTGCCGATGCGTGAAATTACTCTGTCGGATACCATTACCGATGCGGGTATCGAAAAGAATGCACCATTAACTATTTATGACACCTCCGGGCCATACTCTGACCCTGCTGTACAGATTGATATTCGCAAAGGCCTCGCCGATATTCGCAGCCCCTGGATAATCGAGCGTGCAGACACAGAAGTTCTCGAAGGTTTAAGCTCGGCTTATGGACGCGACAGTGCTGCCGATACTGATTTAGATCATATGCGTTTTGAACACCATATGCGTAAACCACGCAAAGCGTTACCGGGCAAAAATGTGAGCCAAATGCATTATGCCAAACAGGGGATTATCACTCCCGAAATGGAATATGTGGCTATTCGTGAAAACCTAAAACTCGAGCAATACGCAGAGGAAGTCGCAACGCAACATCCGGGCTACAGTTTTGGTGCCAGTATTCCAAAAGTGATTACCCCTGAATTTGTGCGTGACGAAATTGCGCGTGGTCGGGCGATTATTCCCGCCAATATTAATCACACCGAAGTCGAGCCGATGATTATTGGGCGTAACTTTTTAGTTAAAATTAATGGCAACCTCGGTAACTCGGCGCTCGGTTCCAGTATCGAGGAAGAAGTCGACAAAATGACCTGGGGTATTCGCTGGGGTTCTGACACCATTATGGATTTATCCACCGGTAAAAATATTCACGAAACCCGTGAATGGATTATTCGTAACTCACCGGTACCCATTGGTACGGTGCCCATTTATCAGGCGCTTGAAAAAGTAAATGGCAAAGCCGAAGACTTAACCTGGGAAATGTTCCGTGACACCTTAATCGAACAAGCCGAACAGGGCGTCGATTACTTTACCATTCATGCCGGTGTGTTATTGCGTCATGTGCCATTAACCGCAAAGCGTACCACCGGTATTGTATCGCGTGGTGGTTCGATTATGGCCAAGTGGTGCCTGGCACATCATACAGAAAATTTCTTATACACCCACTTCGAAGACATTTGCGAAATCATGAAAGCCTACGACGTTTCATTTTCATTAGGCGATGGCCTACGCCCTGGTTGCATTGCCGATGCCAACGACGAAGCCCAGTTTGGTGAACTCGAAGCGCTAGGCGAGCTAACAAAAATTGCCTGGAAGCACGACATACAAACCATGATAGAAGGCCCCGGCCATGTGCCCATGCATATGATTCAGGAAAACATGACGAAACAGATAGAAGAGTGCGACGAAGCACCTTTCTATACCCTCGGGCCACTCACAACAGATATTGCACCGGGCTACGACCATATCACCTCTGGCATCGGTGCCGCTATGATTGGTTGGTTCGGTTGCGCCATGCTCTGTTACGTAACACCCAAAGAACACCTAGGTTTACCAAACCGAGACGATGTAAAAGAAGGTATTATCACTTATAAAATTTCTGCACATGCAGCCGACTTAGCCAAAGGCCACCCCGGCGCACAAATTCGCGACAACGCCATGAGCAAAGCGCGTTTTGAATTCCGTTGGGAAGACCAATTTAATATTGGCTTAGATCCAGACCGTGCAAGAGAATATCATGACGAAACCATGCCGAAAGAAGCACATAAAGTGGCGCACTTTTGTTCTATGTGTGGGCCGAACTTCTGTTCAATGAAAATATCGCAAGACGTTCGGGATTATGCAAAAGAAAAAGGTATTGGGGTTGATGTTGTAATGGAAGAAGGAATGAAGACTAAGGCTGCGGAGTTTAAGAGCCAGGGTAGTGAAATATATAAGAAAGCTTAACGTAGTTCTATCAATGTCATTGAGAGGCTTTAGTTGCGAATAAAATATGGCAAGCTGCGCGGCAATCTGGTTTTTTATCTGAAGATAAATAAGAGGAATAACGTCATTCCCGTACCCGAGGGCATAAACTTCAGGCGGGGATCCATTAAATAAAATGTCACTCTATCTACCATTATTCAAAGCGTTAAACGATGCAGATGTGCAATACATCATCGTTGGTGGTTTAGCGACAGTTTTACATGGTTATGCCCGATTCACCGCCGATGTCGATTTGGTTATAAACCTTGAGCAAAGTGAAGCTGAAAATGCTATCAAGGCTTTAACATCTTTAGGTCTAAAGCCGCGCGCTCCTGTTGACCCCATGAAATTTACTGAATCCAAAATACGTGAGTCATGGATCAAAGATAAAAACATGCTAGTGTTTTCATTCTACGATCCAGAAAACCCACTAATGATAGTAGATGTATTTATTCGTGAACCTTTCCCTTTTGATGAAATGCTAAAACGCTCAGTTCAAATGAAACTAGGTGACGTAATTGTACCTGTTTGTGCTATAACTGATTTAATAGAAATGAAAAAAATAGCAGGTCGACCTAAAGACCTGGAGGACATTAAGCAATTACAGGGTTTACAGGATTTCGACAATGAAAACTGAGCAAAAACAAAATGAATTAACAGCTGATGAAAAAGCTCAACTTCGTTTATGGGCGAGCGCAACCCCGATGCAACGTTTACACTGGTTAGAAGAAACTCAACAGATAGCCTATCAATCAGGTGCGTGGGACAATTTAATAAAAGCAAAAGGCAAGATCTGACCTTGTGGCTTCGTTCCACGTGATGCGGGAAAAGAAATAATCTATTCTTATAATTAATTTATTATGACTACATTATATCATTACTGCTCGAACGCTACTTTTCTTTCGATTATTCAAAATCAGGCAATAAGATTATCGTTGTTGTCTCTATCTAATGATTCAAAGGAAGGCAAATTGGTTTTAGAAATGATGCATCAATTTGCTGTTGATGATGCGTTAAATAAAAAAGATTTAGATTTTTTCCATCAATCATTATCTATTCTTGGCGACTATTTTGATGCCATTGGGTTTTGTCTTTCTGAGGAAAAAGATCTTCTTAGTCAATGGCGGGGGTATGCAGATGATGCAAATGGAGTTGCAATTGGTTTTTCTAGTGATTTCTTGAGAAAATCATCTATGAAATATGCTGAGGGTCATAAGATGAACGTATCACTTAACGAAGTCGAATATGACTTTGATGCACAGAAAAAATTGCTCTATCCTACTTATAAAGAAATTAAAAGTCTCATTGATAATGGTGCGCTTAAATCAACAGGTAGAGGAAGCTTGTTGGATTCAAGGACAAAAGTTCAAATAGAAAAAGATGATAATGAAATCAAAAAGAAGTACCAATCTTATTCTGTTAAGACGTTAACACTTATTACTAAGATGTTTATTTTAAAGCATTCAGCATTTAAAGAAGAAAAGGAGTGGCGAATACTTTCTTACTATGCAAGAGGGAATGAAGGTGATACTGATTTTAGAGCCTGTGTAAATAGTATTATTCCATATAAAGAGTTTAATCTTCGAGAATACAATTTTGAAGGAATGAAAGATGAAGCAATTTTGGAAGTTGTTCTGGGGCCAAAAAATATAACACCGACAAATATTATAAAAAATTTATTATTAAAAAATGGTTTCAATCATGTGGACGTTATACGTTCAGATGCTTCTTATCGATAAATAGTAAAAACGGGAAAAGAAAGAATAAAAAGGGTTGGTAACAAATCTAAATTATTCACATTTGTCACTCCCCCTTTACCCCCTGTTTTTCTTATTTTCTAACCCTGCTTTGCTGCTTTTGGGTGCGTAATTGTGACGAGTTAGAGTAATTTGTTATAATCATATGACAGCAGCTAATTAAATTCTAATCTAACACAAGGAAAAGTGGAAATACCCGAGCATTATTCAACAAAAGGTTCTGTTAAAGTTCCCACAGGTATTAAAAGCCAATTAAAAACAATTGCAGATGCTTATTACACTTCAACTAAAAAAAATATTGTTGTAACGAGTGGCAAACGCACAGCAAAATCACAAGCGAATGCTTTATATACCCGATTTAATAAAGGTGGCAACGTAAAAGATTATATTGCTCAAAAAGAGGCCAAGGCTGTAAAAAAGGCTTATGATGATGCGGTTAAATTAAAAAAGAAAAAGGCTGAAATTATTGATGAAATGGAAAAAATTCTTAAAAATCAAATTAAAAACGGGCAATATCTTTCTAAACATTTAAGCTCTAAGGCACTTGATATATGAAAAAAGAATTTTTGAAAGCTTGTAAAGTTACAGCGAAAAAATGTTTGGTTGAGGGTACGCCTGAACATTTCCATTTACAGTTTAAATAAGAGTATTCTACCATGACTAATACACGCAATATGTTTCTATATTTAACTGCAATTATGTTACTCATTGCATGCAACTCTGGTTACAAACCAGAAACAGCAGCTTCAGGTGGTTTGGTTTCTAAACCAATGAATAAAGTATTGCATGATGATGGAATACTTAAGTTCAATTCAAAAAATCTTTATAAAAGTGATACTTTATCTATTATCTTACCTATTCCTCATCCATGCGAACTGGCGATTAAAGCACCCAATGGAACATGGTTTTATCTGCATGTTGAAAATGAAGGTGATACTGAAATGCTTATGCCAAAAGTAAAGTTTACAGTGTTAAAAGAACTCAATTTAGATACTGGTAAACTTGAAGCACGTTATTGGGATGATGGTAAAGCAATGCGGGGTAAGGTGTTTGTTGAAACAGGAGCATATTTAATTTACATGGCGAATAATCTTGAAACTGAACCTGACAATACGTTGCATTTCTCATCATTAATCCAATATACCGATAAAAATAAGCCAAACCATTGAGAAATGCTATTTCTAAAAAAAACACCTTTTGTGTATGAAGAAATGATGGCTGTTGCTTAATTATGGTGTCCGGGAAGTTGGGGGAAGTCCAGACCCTTACGGATCTCCACGAATTTCCTCATAAATCTCCCGCGTATTCATTTATTTCTCTACGTGTTAATAAATCAGCGGCAGAGAATAGGGTTTGCCAGCCTAAATAACTATTCGATAAAACATCTCTATGTTTATAAGCCTTGTAATACTTGCATTCAACCATATATAATAGCTAGTGTAGTACTTTAGGTTAAATAGCTTATACTACACAAAAATACATTTCATCCTAGGTTCTTGTCAGTAGCATTCATTGTTTTCTCCTGTTAATTATCTCGTAAGATTTGTAACACATTATTTATATTTTATACATTATTGAGGTAATTATTATTATGGCAACAGGAACTGTTAAATGGTTTAACGATGCAAAAGGTTTTGGC
>VAPM010594005.1_pt1 | contig 20118 bp, 17 predicted proteins | sample 3395091 | NCBI WGS metagenome assembly VAPM01 (sample SAMN08290445, study PRJNA428436) | hydrothermal vent metagenome | isolation source: Deep-sea hydrothermal vent chimney 3 | place: Pacific Ocean: Juan De Fuca Ridge
ACCTCCATAACGGAAGCTAATTTGGTGAAACCTGTTGCACTCAAATCGGTGGTAGAGCAAAGCGTACGCACTACGGGTTTTGGCGTTATGGGTGCAGGAGGTATTGGGCCGATATGGTTTTCGGTCGATGCCAACTTTACATGGAACAAGCCTGAGTTACTCGAAGAAGCTACCAGAGTGAATGTGCTGGGCATACGATTTGGACATACTTTTATTTTCAAAAAACATCCGGATCGCAACATCGCTATTTGGGTAGGTGGTATGAGATTAAAAATGGCTACAAAAACTTCAGGTGCGATAAAAATGGCTGATGCGCTGCCTCCTGAAACCTGGGACAGGGCCGATGAGATCGTATCTGATTATTGGGACTGGTATGATAATGAGGCTACACCGGCACAAAAAGTAGTCGCTGATCGGGTACTTACTCCAATCGTAGATCGGATAGACAATGCAGATGGAGACGCAGTGATTTCTTATGCTATGGACAAGCAGACCAAAGAATTGTGGAATGGGGGCATTGGTGCACAATTTCAGCTCAATAAAAGGTGGATGATCCGCAGTGAACTGGGGCTTATTGGAGATAGAAAATCAGGCCTCGTGTCTTTTAATTATAGGTTTTTGATGTAGACAAGACCAGTTCCTGAAATCTATATTTGCTGGTAACTTTATGATATATTTAATATCTTGAACTTTATAAAAAATACAAGATTTTAAATTTTTCCTTAGCTAAAACCCAGCATTATGTTTAAAAAAATAGGATGTCTACTGCCCATGCTGGCAGTACTACTTTTTTTGACTTACATCAGTATCAAACAAGGATACAATACCGTTTTTCATGATGATTGGACAGAGAATTATTCAAAACTAATAGTCCCGGTAGTGGATGTGGTAGAAGATTCTTCCTACACAAGTCGTAGTGGAACGAGCTCTGGATACTATCAATATTTCTTCAACCCTGTAGTAGAATATGAGTTAAATGGAAAAGATGTTATAGATACCATAATCTTTATGACTTCTTATGAAGAATCTGATTGGTATCCCGGAGATAGTATATTAATAAACGTAAATAATTTTGGAGGTCAGTTATCCAAGGATATTGAAAAAGATAAAAACGCCACAGGCATCGTAAATATTATTATGGGACTTGTCTTTCTTTTTCTTTCTTATCGCATTGTTCGATTTTTAATAAAGGCCAGACAGAATAAAGAAGATGTAAAGCAGCAAAATTAATTTTGTAGTAGAACATAATAATTTTTTAGGAATTCTTAAGCATTTTGGCAATAAGAATATAGCCTGATCTATATAATACAATGTATTCTTAATTAAGAGCTACATTATATTTTGCAACAAAATAATGATTCATAATTACCAACAATTCTCTAGGTTATGAAAGATATAAAAAGCCAAATTCAAGATTTAAAACAAGAGTGTGAGAATCATCTCAACAATGAACTACTGCCCTTTTGGTTTGACCGCTCAATGGACAAAGAAAATGGTGGGTTTATTACCCATTTTGATAAGGATGGACTGGATGCAGGTGATGATGAAAAATCAATGCTTGGCCAGGCTCGAAGTATTTATGTATATTCTTCAGCATACCGCAATGGATATGGAGGAGAGCAAAGCGCTGATTTTGCCCGACATGGTGTGGATTTCCTGATAAATAAAATGTGGGATAGTATCCATGGAGGTTTTTATTGGTTGACAGATCGTGAGGGAAATATAAAGATTAACGAAAAAATATTGTACGGCCAAAGTTTTGCTATTTATAGCCTGAGCGAATATACTCTGGCTACTGGAGATTTGAGAGGTATTGAATACGCCGAGAAGGTATTTGATCTAATACAAAAGTATTGCGTTGACTCTCATTTTGGTGGTTATTTCGAAATGTTTGAACGAAACTGGGATTTAAAAGGACCGGGGCCTGCAGGAGGTGATCGGAAAACCCTGGATATCCACATGCACCTGATGGAGTCATTTACTACACTTTATGAATGTACCGGAAAGGAAGTACACCGCAGGAAATTAATAGAAATAATCGAGCTGATCACCGATAAAATATTGCACCCAAAATACCGAACGGGAATCCCTCAATTTTATGCCAATTGGGAAGTTGCCCCGCAAATCAAATTTGATATCATCTGGGGCTGGGACAGGTTTACAGACGATGGGTCGAAAGGACAGGCTGAAGACAACACAAGCTATGGGCATAATGTAGAATTTGCCTGGTTGCTGATGCATGCTTTGGATATTCTGAAGCTACCAATAGATTCATACAGAGATTTAATACAAAGCCAATACGATCACGCCATGGCTGATGGAATCGACTGGGAATTTGGAGGTGTTTATGTAGAAGGGTCACATGCAGGGGGAGTTTATGATCGTGAAAAAGAATTTTGGCAAAATGCAGAAATGCTTATTGCGCTCACACAAGGATGCCTTATTCATAAAGAGAACAAATATTGGCCGGTATATGAAAATGTCCATCGATTTGTATTTGATAAAATGATCAATCGCGAGCTTGGAGAATGGCTACCTTTACTCACCAGAAAAGGCGAACCGATCTGGATGCACATGAGTCATAACTGGAAAATCAATTATCACACCATTCGATCTATGATTGAAACAATTAAAAGGATGAAAAAAATACTGGAGAAATAAAGATTAAAAAGTGTATTTGGTGCTGTTGCCGAAATAATCAAGTACCTCAATCATCCTCGCCGGCCAATGTCAATTAGTTAAGGTTTTATTGTATATAAAGTACTCATAATCAGTTGTATAATATAGACCATTTGGTTATGTTAGATCACATTAATAACTAAAAATTACGATAATTTCAGAAGTGCAATACTGTTTTTCCATGGGAGTACTATACTCTACCCACAACAATCCGAGTAGAACCAAAAATTAAATGTTATTTTCATTCATCGTATCATCGTCATCTGATATTGTTTACAATTACTTAAAAATCCATTATTTTTGAACTAATGATTTACCGTCTAAGCGCAACCTTTGTTTTTTTTGCATTTGCATTGCCCACCTTTGGCATTGAAATCAATGAAGATACATATGCCGGCACGGCCCATTTTATCATTAAAACCAAAAAGGCTACATACTATCTCGATAAAGAAGGAGGAGGGCTTTCTCGAATGATAGATATTTATGGCAACGATTGGATAGGTTATAAAAGATATCCTTTGGAAATTTATCCAGAATCAGCCTCTTCTTCATACCGGGGTCTTCCTAAATTGGTTTTCAAGTCTGACGATGGAGGAGCTGGCCATCCCGGCCACAAAAAATGCTACAGCTTTCTGGTCGATGAAAATACTATTCTTACCATAAGCAAAAGTGGAAAATGGCAATGGCGATGGAAATTTTTTGAACAATACGCTACTATATCTATTGAAAAAACTGACCCAAAACACAAGTACTGGTTTTTGTATAATGGCCCTATTGCCGGAGAATTTAAATCTGGACTGCAATACTGGGGGACAAATTTAGGTGGGCCACGGAGGGAAATAATTGATTTTTACAAAGGAGATAAAATATTGGCCAACTGGCATTGGATTTATTTTGGAGATGACAGGGTTAAGCAAATACTTTTTATTGCCATGGAAAAGCAAGACCGGAAAATTGATCAAATTGGTTTTTTAGGTAATTCCGAAAAAGGAGTTGGGTCTGAAGATGGCATGGTAGTTTTTGGTTTTGGCAGACAGGATGATGACCAGCCACAACTTACTGACCCCTACAATAAATTTTACATTGGTTTTTTGAAAAACAAGGTGAAAAACCCAGGGGTTCATGAATCTGTAGCCAAGGATATTGAAAATATAATGAGCAGCAAATAGGCGATTAAGATATAATTATAAGTTGTGAATTGTTAATTACTGTCATCTGACTAAAGCGCTCCTATTGATTCCTACCTGAGGTAGGCAGGTTGTGATAATCAGATAAGCAACTAAGGGGGTATCTCATTCGTTGTGCTCATGGCTGTGCAGGTGAGGCAGGAGTTTACAATGCCTCTATTTTATCTCCATTAAGCTTTGGAATAACCTTGCTTGAATTTAAAGTAACCGTATAAGCGTAGTCATCATCCGAAACAAGGTGAGCTAGTCTATTTCTATGGGAGCTTTTCGATAGATATTTTTTCAAATCCGATTTGGCGGTAGTCCATAAATCCATAGCTGCCAGGGAAGAATCACAAAAAGTAGCAAATCCTCCATCAATTAGCAATGCCGACAATGCGCCAGCAAATACTGTATCTTCCAGATTAAAGAGATTTTTCCATCCGGCACAAAAAATAACCACATTTTCATGCTTACCCTTCAGGTAATCTGCAAGAACCTGGATATTTACAAAGGAACCAATAAGCACTTCTTTAGCATCCCTGGCCATATTGATGGTTTTTGTGCCATTTGTAGTTGAAAACACGACAGACTGATCTTGTAGGTAGGCATGGGCAAAATCTGAAGCAGAGTTGCCAATATCTGCAAAATCCATAATTTTCCCATCTCTTTCACAAGCCACCAAACAGCCATCTTGCTTCAAACCCTTGGCCTCTTCCAGACTCGATACAGGAATGACATCTATACCATTGTCAAGAGCCGCACATATGGAGGTAGTTGCCCTGAGGATATCCACCACCACGGTTACAAATTTCCCCTTGGTCAATTTGTACTCATATAGACTGGGCGAAAAGCATACTTCAACGGTAGGATTATAATTCATAAGTTTTATTATATCTGCAAAGGTAATTATCTTCTGTTTACTTTTTTTGCTGCAAAGAAAACATGTTTTTTTATTTTCTCACTTCCTAAAAAAGTAATAATTTTGAAGTTTAAAAAACAGCACAATTAAGGTTTACCAAAATATAAAGAATATGAAAAAGATATTGATGTTTGCATTACTGGCTATTATGAGTTCTTGCGAACCAAAACAGGGTAAAAGAATTGAAGGCAAACTTATCGAAAAGCCAAAGTCAAATGTCAATGCAAGTCGTAAAATTGTTGTTGAGGAAGTGCTTCAGGCTAATAAATATACTTATCTGAAAGCAAAAGAAGGGAGCAAATCTATTTGGATGGCCATTCCAAAAAGAGAATTGGAAGTTGGCAAAACCTATTACTATAGCCAGGCGATGGAAATGAAAAACTTTCAAAGCAAAGATCTCAGTCGGACTTTTGAGATGGTTTATTTTTTAAGTGGATTATCTGATAGTCCTGACGGAAAACCGGATATGCAAAGCAAAAAATGGGAGAAGCCAGTCATTAAAAAAGATGAGCCGGCAAAGCATACAGATCTCAATATAGTGCATGGGGAAGGCGTATCGACACTGAGTGATTTGTTTGAGAACAAAGAAAATCTAAAAAATAAATCTGTTAAAGTAAAAGGACTGGTCATCAAGTTTAATCCTGCGATAATGGATAAAAACTGGGTGCACATCCAGGACGGAACCGGAGGAGAGCTTGATCTCACCATCACCACGCAAGAGGATGTTAAGGTTGGTGATATCGTAATTTTTGAAGGAAAAGTGACACTTGACAAAGACTTTGGCTATGGATATAAATATGAATTGTTGTTAGAAGAAGGTATTCTGATCAACAAAGAAGTCAATATTTAGAGGGAGTGATTATCATAAATAGAATGACAAATTACCTCGATCGGTAAATTGTATTTGCTTTTATAATTTTTGTGATCAGAAAGTAGATAAAATTGTAGGTGAGATTTGAAGTTGATTTTGGTTTTTCAACATCCTCTTGCTCTTTGACTGGATGTTGTGGCTGGCTATTTTTTACTTTTGTGCTGTCAGTATTTAATACCGTGATTTCTTGATTAGGTTTTATGGCCAAAGCATAAAAAGGCAATACATTTCCAATCAAAGTAAAACCGGATATAAGAATTGCTAAAACAGCTTTTTTTGTTTTCATAGCATTCATGGTGTGAAGTTCCATAATTAAAACGAATTCGAATAGTATTAGTTCGTAAAACACTTACAAAATAGTTTTTCAAACGCAGATATTATGAGGATTAACAAAATATCTGTTTTTTTATAATTGAATTCACTCATAAATAGATTGTAGCAAATAGCTAACAAAGTCCAGTAGAGATTTAAGATCACCATACTTTCTGAACAAATTTTATTTTTAAATCAATGTCAACAAAAATCCATCAAACGGTTTTAGAAATTAATTTGGATGCAATAGTTCATAACTTGAATTTTTATAAATCAAGGTTGAATAAAGGCGTAAAACTAATGGTGATGGTGAAGGCTGGCGCTTATGGCAGTCGCAGTCACGAGGTTGCAAAATTGCTCAATCACAATCAAGTAGATTACCTTGCCGTTGCCTATACCGATGAAGGGGTTGAATTAAGAGAACAGGGAATCGACATGCCGATTATGGTGATGAACCCAGCGCCTGAGAGTTTCGGAAATATTGTAAAATATAAGCTCGAACCCGAAATTTATAGTCTCAACCAGCTAAATTCCCTGATAGCATTCCTTGGGAAAAACCGCATTAATATCCATTTAGAAATTGATACGGGTATGCATAGGCTGGGTTTTGAAGCAAACCAGATTGATGAATTGATCGGAACTTTGCAAGAAAATCGACACCTCAATGTAGTCAGCATTTATGCGCATCTGGCTGGTGCTGATGAAGAAATTCATAATGATTTTTCCAAAGCACAAGCTGACCATTTTCTGGAGATAGCAGATAAAATTGCAAAGACCCTAAAAATAAATCCACTCAAGCACGTTCTAAATTCCGCAGGCATAGTTCGATTTCCTGACTATCAAATGGACATGGTTCGTCTGGGAATAGGATTATATGGATTCGAAGCCACACAAACAAGACAAGAAAGCTTGAGACCAATAAGTACCTTAAAAACCATGGTCTCACAAGTTAAATTGATAGCGAAAGGAGAGACAATTGGCTATGGTCGCCATGGCACGGCAAAGCAAGACACGCAAATTGCCACCATCGCAATAGGATATGCTGATGGATTTTTAAGAGCTTTTGGTAACGGCAAAATATCGCTTTTGGTAAACGGCAAACATGCCCCTGTGATTGGCAATATTTGCATGGATATGTGCATGCTAGATGTCACAGGCATAGAAGTAAAAGAAGGTGACAAAGTAATTGTATTTAGTGAGCAACCATCTATCAAACAATTGGCCGATGCGATTGGAACCATTCCTTATGAAATATTAACCAACATCAGCAAACGTGTTCCGAGAGTTTTTTTTTGCAGAAGGAGGTTAATTTTCAACCAACGTTTTCTGGAATTTCGTAAAAAAATTATTACCTAAGCTCATCCGGACTTCTAATAACTTCTCTGGAATTAAGAACAAGTTCTTTTATTTCATTAACTGTTAGTATTTCCATTGCTAAATTTCTGCCCAACTCATTGTTGTGAAAATCCATGAGCCGTTCATTTTTTGTATTGTTTGGTATGGTTTCATGAGCATCGGTAATTTCTTTGGCAAGATCAACACCAAACGCCCTGCTCAAATGATAACTCCAATAAATATGCTTGTAGGCGTCTTCCGGGAAATTTTCATCTTTAATTTTCTCATTACTGGAAAACCTCCTGGCATCTCTGGTTATCTTGATAAGCGCAGGAACTTTGCTTGGATGATTAGCCATGATTTCAGCTTCTTGCTCACTTACGTACAATTCAAATTGTAAGGCTGCTTTTAATATTTCATCGGCATTAAATTTCAAAAAAGTTTGCTGATTGATTCGTTCGGTGAAAAAACCAACTTTCACTTCTTTGTCATCGATACGCAGATGTACATCTGCATTTATTTCCAAATTCATATTTGTTTTATTTGTTCTGAAAAGTGTTTTCAGTTCAGCAAATATTTCTTTGGCAGATTCCTCAGGGTATTGGAGGTGCAAGGGAATTCTGGTTTTTAAATATCCATTGTCCAGTTTTCCAAAAGGTTTTTTCTCGGCATCATCATCCGGTTCAGCTCGTAATTCAAAATTTTTGAAAGTGAAAAAGAAAGATGGGTCATTAAAATCTGCAAATCGAAAAGTAATAGACCTGGCCTTAAATTGCGCCTTGAAGCTGGACTTATCATACATTTTTCTATTCAGATGAAAATCAAGTACCACATCATTCATTGCACAACTGTTGTAGGAGTTAAGCAATATATTTTTATAATTGAAATTGTCAATGATCACACCTTTCTGTTCCAACCGTGGCTCAAGTTGGGTTATTAACTTTTTAGTTGCTTTTTTCAGCATGAAATTAGCACCGAAATAGATGATGAGAAAGATGAAAAGAAAAAATATTGCAGTCTTAATTAGTGTTTTCAAAAGCGTAATAATTAATTATTGTTTAGCATGAGCTGGTAAAAAGGGATAAACTTTCGTAAACCACCGAACATTTTTTTTGCTATATAAAGTGCTGTTGTAGCCGGCATTATTTTTTATCAATTGTCCTTCTTGCTCTTTTTATAATTTTTTCGGTCTCTTTAGTTGGTGATTTTGTTTCCCATTCATTGCATAATTTTTTCACAAATTCAGGCTTCGACTTACTTGCGTCATTCAGCCAATTACCAACGCTATCCTGCACATATTTTGATTTATCAGATTTTAATGCCTCTAAAATAGGCAAGGCTTGTTCAGGTTTTTGTTTTAGACTATCTATATGTTTACACCAAACGCCTCTTGGTCTTATTGCTTCTGTTGTAAATCGTCTTATGTTTTCATCAGCATTGTCAGTCCAATTACTTAATAATTCAATAGCCTTATGTAATTCGTTTTCAATTTCTGGACGCAAAGCCATCCAAACAACTTCTCTTACACCAAAATGTTTATCAGTAATTAATTTTTGAGATTGAATTAATTTTTTCTCAATATCCAATTCTTCATTCAAAGAGATCAAATACGTTGCGTAGCATCTTAAAGTATCTGACTTATGACTTGATAAATTATCTAAAGCTGAAACAAGGGATTTGTTTTGAGAGCAATGATTATAAAGTACTTCTCCAATAGTTTTTATAGAACTCATTGTTGAAGGTTTTTTCAATCGATAAATAGCATTTTTTACTTTATCAAGACATTCAGTTAATCCAATTTTTGGGAAAACATGATCAAGTAACTCAATTTGATTAATAGCCAACCATTCTGTTAAATTTACTGTTTCAATTTTTCCTGCATTTAGTAAACCCAAAACCTCTTTCGGGATGTCTTGTGCTTTTCTTGCTCCTTTTCTATTTAAGATTTCTTCCGTCATTTTTTATTTATTACAACTTTGGATATAAATTATTGCACCGTCATTTCTAACTTGAGAAAAGTAATTGCAAAAGCTAGCAAATAGTCAAAAATTAAAAATAATTAATTTTATTTTACTAAAATGAAATCAAAGCAGAAAGTATTCTACCAAATATCCGAACCTTCAAGCCTGCCCACTAGATCAGTCAGACTTGAAGGTTTTAGTGCATTGATAAAGTAAGAATCTAATTTTGGTAAATTATTTTTAAATAGAAAAACGAAATAAATAATGAGTCAAAGAAAAGTTAAATGGGGAGTTATTAGTACGGCTAAAATTGGAATAGAAAAAGTAATTCCTGCCATGCAGCAATGCGATAATATTGAAATTGTTGGTATCGCATCGAGAAATGAAAATGATGCAAAAGCGTCAGCTGAAATATTGAATATTCCTGGATATTATGGCAGTTATGAAGCGCTGTTAAATGACCCCGATATTGAAGCCATTTACAACCCTCTACCAAATCACATGCATTTTGAATGGACAAAAAAGGCTATTGAAAAAGGAAAACATGTTTTGTGTGAAAAACCCATAGTACTGGAAAAAGAAGAAGTTTCTGAATTGATAAATCTACGAAACAAATACAAGGTAAAGGTGGGAGAAGCCTTCATGGTTCATACTCATCCGCAATGGATAGATGCCGTGAAAAGAGTAAAAAATGGTGAGCTGGGGAAATTAAAGGTTATCCAGGGATTTTTTAGCTATTACAAAACAGACCCTGACAACATTAGAAATATCTTAGAATATGGCGGTGGAGCCATGTGGGATATTGGTTGCTATCCGGTGCACACATCAAGATATGCTTTTGGCGAAGAACCTTTGCGGGTTTTATCCATCATTGATCGTGACCCGAAATTGAAAATTGATCGACTTGGCACGGTGATTTTAGAATTCCCCTCCGGCCAATGTGTATTTACGGTAAGCACGCAATTAGTACCATATCAAAAAATGATCCTGTTTGGAGAAGAAAAGAAGATGGAAATAGAAATACCTTTCAATGCACCCAATGATACATCCACTAAAATTTATATAGATGAGGGGGGGCTCTTTCCAGAAAATAGGCAAGAGCTAACTTTCGATATTTGTGATCAATATAAAATCCAGGGTGAGTTATTTTCAGATGCAATTATTTCTGATGGTGAAGTTCCTGTTTCCTTAGAAAATGCGTTCAACAATACTGCGGTTATTGAAGCTATTTTCAAATCTGAACAAACCGGAGCCTGGGTTAGATTATAAATATCCCAGGGCTGAGAAAGTCAAAGCAAAAATCTACTACCCAAGACTTTGAGTGGTAGATTTTTATAGCATTAGAAATAGATATCATATTAAATCGTAGAATCAGCTTCGACGATTTTCATCCCAAAGAAGAAAAGTGACAACACCCAATCCTTTTTGGTGGCCGTGACCAAAACCTCTGTGCATTCCTTTTTTTCGATCCGGTCCATGGCCTTGACGGTTTTCACCATATGATTTTTGCTGCATTTGGGCATTTCCTCTATGTTTTCCTTTTTGAGATCTCATTTTTGCCCGCTGTCCTTTAAATTCTTGCTTCAATTCAGCAATCATATCGTCAATTTCGGGTCGATAGTTGTTGGCAATAACTTTTGCCTGATCGTAAAGTTTTTCTATTTCCAGTCTTTGTGCTTTTCCTTTTTGAAAAGCATCCTCATTTAATTTCTCTCCATTTATCCTTGCTTTTCGGCGTTCAAACATCAATTCATTTTGAATCAATTTTTGCTTAACGATCTCACTCCGTAGTCTTATGATTTCTTTTTTATCAGCATCAGAAATTGAGGCGTCTAATTTTTTTCTTTGGGCGTCAATTTTTGGTTTGATGTTTTCTTTGAAAAATGCCTTGCGCTCTTTCAGCATTTCTATTCTGTCATGATTCGGCTCTTTGCCGGCAATAGCAAAGGCAGTCACCAATAACACTCCCATCATGGCGACCAGTAATGTCCACTTTTTTAAGCTCATAATTTTTATTTGTTTTTATAAATATAGACGTTCTTTTTGGCTAATGGTTAGTCAATAATTACTGAATTTAACCAAGGGCTAAGTTATCTCAAAAAAACAGTATGTTAAACGCAATCATTTTCCCCTGGAAGACTTACAAATACTGGTGTTTTGAATATTTCATTATTTGTATGGGTTAAAATGTATAAATGCATTTTTTAACTAATTTTGCAATTCTATTTTTTAAAATGAGTACCTATGGAATTAGCGAAAAAATACAATCCACGTGAAGTAGAAGATAAGTGGTTTGATACTTGGAAGAAGAATAAGTTTTTTAGTTCAAAACCAAACCCCGACAAGCAACCATACACGATAGTAATTCCTCCTCCCAATGTGACCGGTGTGCTGCACATGGGTCATATGCTCAACAATACCATTCAGGATGTATTGATAAGAAAAGCCAGGATGCAGGGCTTTGAAGCTTGCTGGGTACCGGGCACAGACCACGCCTCCATTGCCACCGAGGCAAAAGTAGTGGGCATGCTCAAAGAAAAAGGCATCGATAAAAATGATCTTACGAGAGATGAGTTTCTTAAATATGCTTGGCAATGGAAAGAAAAGCATGGTGGAATTATTCTTGAGCAGCTTAAAAAGTTAGGGGCATCCTGCGATTGGGAGCGCACCAAATTTACTATGGACGAGGCCCTTTCAGAAAGTGTAATTAAAGTTTTTGTCGATCAGCATAATAAAGGAAAAATATACCGTGGCGTACGGATGGTAAACTGGGATCCTCAAGCCAAAACCGCCGTTTCTGATGAAGAAGTAATTTACAAGGAAGAGCAGTCGAAACTCTATTATGTAAAATATAAAATCGAAGGCGAAGATGACCATGTGACCATTGCCACTACCCGACCTGAAACAATTCTTGGAGATACTGCCGTTTGCGTAAATCCTCATGACGAAAGATTCAGTCACCTAAAAGGCAAGCATGTGATTGTACCACTTGTCAACAGGGTGGTGCCAATTATTGCCGACGAGTATGTCGATATGGAGTTTGGAACAGGTTGTCTGAAAATTACGCCTGCACATGATATCAATGACTATGAGATTGGCATCAGACATAATCTGGACTCTATTGATATTTTTAATTATGACGGCACCATCAATGAGCAAGGGCAAGTTTTTGTAGGAGAAGACAGATTTAAAGCCAGAAAATTAGCAGCAAAAAAACTCAAAGAAGATGGTAATCTTGAAAAAATCGAGGAATATGCCAACAAGGTAGGATATTCTGAAAGAACAAATGCCGTGATAGAACCCAAGCTATCTATGCAGTGGTTTTTGAAAATGAAAGACCTCGCCAAACCGGCACTGGAAAATGTGATGAATGACAATATCCAGCTGGTCCCTGCAAAATTTAAAAATACCTACAAGCACTGGATGGGAAATGTAAAGGATTGGTGTCTCTCTCGTCAATTGTGGTGGGGGCAACGCATCCCTGCATATTACCTTCCCAGTAGCAACGAATTTGTGGTGGCAGAATCCGCTGAAAAAGCCCTGGATTTGGCAAAAGAAAATACGGGTAACAGCGCACTTACCATCAACGATCTGAGGCAGGACGAGGATGTTTTGGATACTTGGTTTTCTTCCTGGTTGTGGCCCATTTCTGTTTTTGATGGCATACGCAATCCCGAAAATGAAGATATCAAATATTACTATCCGACCAATGTTTTGGTGACAGCACCCGAAATTCTGTTTTTCTGGGTAGCGAGAATGATTATTTCAGGATATGAATACAGAGGAGAATTGCCATTTAAAGATGTGTATTTGACGGGAATTGTCCGCGATGAAAAAAGAAGGAAAATGTCCAAGTCTCTGGGTAATTCGCCAGACCCATTGGACCTCATAAAAATTTACGGTGCCGATGGAGTAAGAACAGGCATGCTGTTTTCTTCACCAGCCGGCAACGATTTACTTTTTGATATGAAGCTTTGCGAGCAGGGAAGAAATTTTGCCAATAAAATATGGAATGCCCTTCGATTGATCAATGGGTGGAAAGCAGAAGAAAATGTTGCGCCGGAGATAGGGAGCGACCAGGTAGCCATCGAATGGATGGTGGCCAGGATTGATCAATCAATTATAGAAATCGAGGATCATTTTTCGAAATATCGTATTTCTGATGCCCTGATGACTATCTATAAATTAATCTGGAGTGATTTCTGTAGCTGGTATCTGGAAGCCATCAAGCCGGAATTTGAAAAACCGATAGACACTATTACCCTCCAAAAGACGATTGAAATTTTCGAGAAGTTAATGAAAATAGCGCATCCTTTTATGCCATTTCTTACTGAAGAAATTTGGCATCAGCTTAAAGACAGGGACGACAAAGATTGTATCATGGTGGCCCAGTGGCCGGAAGCGAATAAAGTCGATACGGTAATTCTTGCCAAGGTAGAAAGAGCTTTTGAGGCCGTGACCAATATCAGAAATATCCGACAGCAAAAGCAAATTAGCCCCAAGGAAAAATTGGGAGTATTTATAAAAATTGAAAATATAAACGACTACTATCCGGCGACAAAGCTACTATGGAAGCTGGCCAATATTTCTGATTTTGATCTTGTATCTGAAAAGGTAGATAATGCTGTAAGTTTTCATATAGGAGCAGATGAGTGGTTCATACCTTTAAATCATGAGATTGATCATGAGAAGGAGATAAAAATAATTACTGAAGAAATTAGTTATCTGAAAGGATTTATAAACGCTATTTTGAAAAAATTGAACAATGAAAAATTTGTTCGGAATGCGCCTGAGCAAGTCGTCAATTTAGAAAAAAGAAAAAAGGAAGACGTAGAAAAGAAAATTGCCGCTCTGGAAGAAAAATTGACCAACTTAAAATTGATGATATAAATTTTTTCGAGTTAAATTTGCAACTACATTTCAATATTAAAAGATGAAGGTATTAAGCCAAATTATTAGTTTTTCGCTACCGGTTTTATATCTGATAGTGATTTATGTTTACTATCTTATTTTTTCCGGTAAGCAAAAATCGTTGGTTCACAAGACTACTCCAATTCTCCTGTTTCTTGTTGTTTGTCATATAATTGAAATTGTCACCAGGAATATTGCGCTCAATACTATGCCGCTATCAACTACGCACGATGCATATGCATTTATTGCGTTTTCAATATTGCTGGTTTATATGATTAGCGAACTGGGACTGGAAAATCGTGGTGCCGGTCTGTTTATTTTATTTTTTGCTTTAGTGCTCGAGTTATTGTCTGCATTTAATATGAGTTGGGAACCGGAGACCAATGCTTTGCTTATCAATAAAACATTTGCGATTCATGCTTCAATGTCCATCACCGGATATACTGCACTTTCGCTGGCTGCCATCTATGCATTGATGTACATTATTCAAAACAACAATCTTAAAAAGAGAAATCTTGGCAAGTTATTTTTACAATTGCCGGCACTCACCTATCTGGAAAAAATGAGTGTTAGATCTGTAATAATAGGTATAGTGTTACTGGGGATTGGAATATTATTGGGACATTACCAGGCTTCCGTGATGATCGGAGAATTTTGGCCAAGGGATATTAAAGTAATTGTTACTGATGGAGTTTGGTTACTGTATGTCGCCGGTTATATTCTAACCATCTTAAAGAAATGGAGTGGCGAGAAAATGGCCTATTTGTCATTGTATGGATTTTTAATACTCATTGTGGGTGGAGGGATTATCATATATATGTCCGAATCTTTTCACAAATTCAATTAAAAACGAGGAGAAATGAATAATCAAATTCCATTGGGATTAATTGGCATTTCGCATAAAACTGCTAACGTAGAGATACGAGAAAAAGTAGCGCTCAATGAAGAGGAGCAAAAAACGGTGATTAACCATATTATCGAAAATATCCATGCCGATGGATGTATGGTTATTTCTACGTGTAATCGCACTGAAGTTTATATAAGCAACCATAATATTAAATCGACCATTGAGCAAATAAAATTATGGTTGAACGAGTTTAAAAAATGTACTGAATTTGCCAGGGAAGGAATTATTTATGAGTATCAAGATACGAAGGTTGTTGAGCACTTTTTTAAAGTGATATCCGGTCTTGATTCGCAGATAATTGGCGAACAACAAATTACCGGACAGGTAAAAGACAGCTATGAATTGACTCACCGGCTCAATGGTACAGATTCGCTCATCAATAAGTTATTCAACTTTGCCATGCAGGCAAAGAAAAAAGTACACAACGACACCTTCCTTTCAGATGGTACTGTATCCGTTAGTTTTGCCGGGGTTGAGCTTGCCAGAAAAATTTTTAGCGACCTCTCAAACAAAAGAATATTACTGATCGGTGCGGGAAAAACAGCTGAGCTGGCAGCATATCATTTCCATGAAAATGATGTAAAAAATATTCAGGTTGTCAACAGAACTTTTGCAAAGGCTGAGGAATTGGCAATAAAACTCAATGGAAAAGCCTTTCACCTCGAAGAGCTCTCAGGGGTGTTGTCGGAAACAGATATTGTTATCTCCGCTACCTCCAGTGACGATTTTGTGCTTACTCCTGACATCATGAAACCCGTCTCTAAAAACCGAAGGCATAAACCGATATTTTTAATCGACCTGGCTATACCAAGAGACATTGATCCGGAGATAGACAAGATTGATGGAGTTTTTCTTTATAATCTTGATGATCTCCATCAAATAGTAAAAGCAAATCTTGAGAAGCGCAAAAAGGAAATTCCAAAATCAATGAAGGTTATCTCCGAATATGTGTCAGAATTTCAGAAATGGGTTTCCATGAATTCTATGAATTCCATTGTTGGCAAACTCAAAACCAAGCTGGATACATTGAGATTAAATGAGATGGATCGTCTAAAATCAAAACTTCCGCAAAATGGCTATAAATCGGAAATTGATCATCTGACGGAAAGTATTATCAATAAGGTGGTAAGGCAACATGTAAAATCTCTAAAAAAGGTGGCTCATGATCCAGTATTATACAAGCAACAGGTCGATATGATTCTCAATATTTATGAGCTGGATAAAGATAATTAGCAAAGTCCTTGTTTGCCCATGAGATCATGCTATCCTGCTCGGGAAATAGGAATTACCGATTATTATACTGTCGCCTTTGCTGTCCTCAACAAACGTGGGAATCAGTAAATTGATTTTCGATGAGTATTCGATATGATTTACAGGGGAACTTATATGCTCCAGAGGAGCAAAACCTTTGTAGGTCATTACAGTTATACAAATTTAAGCTCCGTAGGTGCGACACAAAATATAAAATGGCAAACACATACACACAAATATATGTTCAAATTGTTTTTGCAGTTCAAGGAAGACAAAACCTTATTTCAGAAAAAAACAGAGCACAATTAGAAAAATACATCTGCGGTATTGTGGCAAACAAAAAATCTAAACCTTTAGCTATTTATTGCAATCCGGACCATACACATATTTTAATAGGCTTACATCCTTCTATTGCTATTTCAGATATGGCCAGAGATATTAAAGCAAACTCTTCTAAGTGGGTTAATGAACTAAAATGGATAATGGGCAAATTTAGTTGGCAAGAAGGATTTGGTGCCTTTACTTATTCAAAATCACATATTGATGCAGTGGTGAAGTATATTTTAAATCAACCCGAGCATCACAAAAAGAGAACATTTAAAGAAGAGTATCAAGAATTTCTTGAAAGATATAAAATTGATTATAACGAAAAATATTTATTTAACTATTATGATTAAAGATGCCGCTCCTATGGAGCTTATTTTCGTAAGTACAGCTGATTATTACAAAGGTTTTACTCCTACGGAGCTGTTCCCCTTTTCTCAAATGGATTAAAGCTCGGTTTCGATTATCAACTCGATTGATAAAGTAGTTGTTAATGGGAAATGAAAATAGTGCATAGTTGTTAAAGAAAAATGAAAATGAAAAAAAACAGCAAAATACCGGTTGACATTGAGTTGTTAAAAAAATACGATAAAGCAGGCCCAAGATATACCAGCTATCCTACAGCACCATATTTCCATGATGGCATTGGAGAAAAGCAATACTTGGAACATATCCGGCAAGACAATAAAACGGTGGCCGACAGAGATATTTCGCTTTATTTCCATATTCCTTTTTGTGATACGCTTTGTTATTTCTGTGGCTGTAGTATGATGGTGACGCGCAATCAGAACAAGATTGAGCAATATATCGAATACATCGGAAAGGAAATTGGCCTGCTAAAAAAGCATCTGGATGACGATAGGAAAATCAGACAACTGCATTGGGGAGGAGGAACACCCACACACCTCTCGCCAGACCAGATAAAAAAATTAGGCGAGGTAATCCATCAGCATTTTGAATTTAGCGAGCACGCCGAGATAGGTGTGGAGATTGACCCAAGGGAGCTTACCAAAAATCACATGATTGCTTTGAGTGATGCTGGATTCAATCGTTGCAGCATGGGCATTCAAGACTTTGATCCTAAAGTCCAGGAAAGCGTAAACAGAATTCAACCTGAAAGCATCACAAGGGATGCCGTAGCATGGGCGCGCGAATTAAATTTCAGCAGCATTAACCTCGATCTGATGTACGGCCTGCCATTTCAGAATGCCAAAACCTATAGCAAAACCATAGACAAGGTACTGGCCATGAACCCGGATCGTTTGGCAGTTTTCAATTATGCACACCTTCCGGGGATGATCAAACACCAGCAATTAATAAAGGATAAATGGCTACCCGGCAGAGATGAAAAACTGGAATTATTGAAACTTAGTATTGAAAAACTTAATAACGCCGGATATGTCTATATCGGGATGGATCACTTTGCCAAGCCAGACGATGAATTGACTCTGGCTATGGAAAAAGGAACACTTTATAGAAATTTCCAGGGTTACTCAACACATGCAGGCATTAATCTTTTTGCATTAGGAATTACCGGCATCGGCATGCTGTCAGATATTTATATTCAGAATTACAAAAAGCTGGATGATTACTATACTGCACTGGACAACAATCAACTTCCGGTTATGAGAGGGGTGACACTAAATGCAGATGATCAAATTCGAAGGGAGGTCATTACAGAATTGATGTGTAATTTTAAATTAGATAAATCAAAATTTGAGTCTAAATATCAAATTCAATTTGATGACTACTTTGCTGATGCGCTTCGCAATTTAAAATCTCAGGAAGAAGACGGATTGATTATTTTGGGCAGTAAGCAATTGAAAGTTACCGACATGGGTAGATTGTTGATCAGAAATATCGTGATGAATTTTGATTTTTACCTGATGGAAAAACAAGGAGAAAAGCCCAAATTTTCCAGGACGGTGTAGCGAAGTAGAGATAATTGATTGAGGTATTGCGTCTTTTGCTCTCATAGTAAATAAGTCAGCTTAAAACTGACCTATTTGATATATAACATAATTTTGGATTGTTTGAAGCCTGTCCATAAAGTGCTTAGTTTTTTTGTGTGGTCCGACCAAAATGAAATGTGCTTAACCGAGCAGTGGTTTTTTCTTTTTCAAAGGGCTCACCATTGTTTAAATTTATAAATAGTGGCAGACTTTCCAAGTACCACCAAAGTTTCGTAACCGATAACCCCTATTCATTCAAAGATCTTGTTAGCCAAGGTTCTTTTCCCATTCAGAAATGAAGTCTTTAAGTTCGGTTGAATCGTACAGATAAGAATGGATAAAGTAGTTTGGATCGTCATTAATCAATATCCATCCCAATTCCTTTTTCGGTTTTAGTTCGGTTCTAGTCAGCGGATTATAGGGTTCAAATTGTTTGATTCCCAAGGATTGTATTTTATTGGAACTAATTGATTTAGAGAATTTGAATAGACCGAATCTCTCAGTAATTCGCAAGCCATTTGCGATTGTCTCTATCGTTTGGGTTCCCAATCTCCACCAAAAAGAAAATATGAAAGTTACGCTACCAATTACAGTCCAACCAGTTAACCAGAACATCATTCCACCAGATTGTTTAGTCGATAAAATGTAAATCCCGAGAGTTATCCCAAATAACCAAATAAAGAAAAAGATGACTGTCGAGATTTCCGATACACGATAAAGCCAAGGGTATTTGGCGTTGAAATAGTTCGTAGTTCGAGATTTTATCAATGTAATAGTATTTTGACCAATTACTCAACAACAGCAATCAATTTTTTAATGACCTCTGCAAAGTAAGCACCTTTATAAGGCCCGACCCAATTCATGGTGATTACTTCATCGTGCGTGGAGGTCGTATAATGTTTGTCTTCTGTGATATACCCAACATAATTTCCATTGAAACTGGTGATGAAAAGTTGCTTCCCTCGCTCAGCGGCAAATTGATCCAGGTTGTTATTTATGGATAGTTCTCCAGAGAAATCGCATGGCATACCGATCAAAAGCACATCGCCAATTTCCAATAGTTTAACATTTGCCTGGAGCGGGCCTAACAATTTACTGAAAAGCCAATCGCGGATACCAAGTCTGCTGGTTAATCTCATCTGTGAGGGAGGCATGTCAATGCTAATGTCCAATCCTCCAAGGGTGGAGGTTTCCATATAATCCATAGCATCCAGTCGGTTTTTTATTTTATTGCTAAGCTGTTGTCCAATGTTTAAGATACGTTTTGGGCTTTTTGGCATATCAATATTAATACTGTGACTTCCCATCATTCCCGCACAAAACATGGCAAATTCAATGGCATTTTCATTTTCAAGATCATCTACTAAAACCCCTGGATAATCACGGCTTATTTCCCAGATATCAGCATCGAGATTTGTTGGATGCCCTGAAAAAGATGTAATAATCGCCATTTGGCCATTTTCTCTTTTCAGACTGATAACTCTCAAAAATGGGTCTTTGGTGTCTTTTTCTTTTGCAAGCCTGTTA
>VAPM010556901.1_pt1 | contig 20100 bp, 24 predicted proteins | sample 3395091 | NCBI WGS metagenome assembly VAPM01 (sample SAMN08290445, study PRJNA428436) | hydrothermal vent metagenome | isolation source: Deep-sea hydrothermal vent chimney 3 | place: Pacific Ocean: Juan De Fuca Ridge
ATCCACGACCCGATGAAAACCCATCCGAGCCGTCCGTTCAGCTCTGCCATAGAACGATCATACTTCTCTTTCGTGAAGGCCCCGGCACATGCATCGGAACGACAACCCGGAGTGTGTGGCAGTAGGATTCGCCAGCCGCGCACCCAGCGCACGTCGACGACAAGGAGCCACCATGCCGGTAGCAGAGGTCAACGGTCAGCACATCGCATACGACGACACCGGTGGTGACGGTCCTGCTCTCATGTTCAGCCACGGATTCTTGATGGATCGCACCATGTTCGATGCCCAGATCGATGTGCTGTCAGATACTTACCGCTGTGTGACGTGGGACGAGAGGGGGTTCGGAGACACCCCGGTCGACGGTCCGTTCACCTACTGGGACTCTGCTGATGATCTCATCGGACTCATGGATCACCTCGGGATCGACAGCGCCGTGCTCATCGGGATGTCACAGGGCGGGTATCTGTCTCTCCGGGCAGCGTTGGCTCACTCTGATCGTGTTCGCGGGCTCGTTCTCATCGACTCGGGTGTCTTCATGGATGACCCGGAGGCGCTCGCCGGGTACGAGGGGATGATCGCCCACTGGGTGAGCGACGAACCGCTCGGTGAGGTTGGCACGATGGTTGCAGGCTTGATCCTCGGGGAGCCTACGTTGATGGAGAAGTGGGTCGGGATCTGGGAGTCACGCGACCGTTCGACCGTCGAGTACCCGGGCGCAGCGCTCCTGGGACGCGACGACATTCGCGGTCGCGTCGATGAGATCACCTGTCCCGTACTCATCGTGCACGGTACCGACGATCTCGCGATCCCGATCGCGACCGCCGAGCAGCTCTGTGCCGACCTTCCCGACTGCCGGGGCATGATCCCGGTTCCCGGTGCCGCGCATGCATCCAACATGACCCACCCGGGCATCGTGACCCCGGCGATCGCAGCCTTCCTCAGCGGTCTCGGCTGACCACAACGCCCGCTGGCGTTCTGTGGGCTCACTGCGGCATATATCGGACGACCAACCCTGGGTATGGGGCATGTCGAACGCGACGAGGGAGGGGCGGGGCCCCTCCCTCGGTCGGTTGTGATGGGTCCTGTCAGCCGACCTTGGCGTTGAAGGACTCGATCATCTCGTCGATCGGGTCTGCCATCGCCTGGATGCTCGTCCAGTACTCCGGGTCGTACCACTGGGCCTGGATCTCGTCGTAGGTCTTGCCCTGCTGCTCGACCCAGGTGTAGTACTTCAAGTTGTGGATCCGCTTGCGGTCGTAGTAGCCGAGCTCCTGGACATGGTCGATGCCCTGCCCAAGGAGGTGACGGTGATACGTCGCCGCAGCATCGAGTTCGGAGAGCTCGCCGCGCTCTGCGTTGAGCTCACCGAGGCGGCTCTGGTACATCTCCATCGAGTCGGTACCGACCGTGACGATGACGTCGTTGCCGGTCAGCTCGTAGTACTTGGCGAACTTGATCGCCATCAACATGTTCCCGACACCCGAGATTCCGAGCAGCGGGAGCTTCTCGATCACGTCATCCGAGACACCCTGGTCCGCCAGGTACGCACGGCCTGCAGGCTCGTTGAAGAGACGGATCAGACTCACGGAGGATTCATCATCGAGACCCATGGCAACGTCGGTGTTACGAACGTTGTGGATCCACGGGATGTGCTTGTCCCCGATGCCTTCGATGCGATGCTCGCCGAAACCGTTGTAGATCATCGTCGGGCACTGGACTGCCTCACCTGCAGCGATCTTGGAGGTTGGGAACTTCTGCTTGAGGTAGTCACCCGAAGCGATCGTTCCTGCAGAACCGGTCGTGAGCATGACACCGGCGAACCGATCACCCTCACCCATGACCTCCTTGAGGACCTCTTCCATGGCGGGACCCGTGACCGAGTAGTGCCAGAGGTAGTTCCCGAACTCATCGAACTGGTTGAAGATCATGAGATCCTCACCAGAAGCACGAAGCTCGTTGCACTTGTCGAAGATCTCCTTGACGTTGGACTCGGAACCCGGTGTCTTGATGATCTCACCTGCAACGGACTCGAGCCATGAGAAGCGCTCGGTGCTCATGCCCTCGGGGAGGATAGCGATGGACTCGCACCCGAGGAGGTTCGAGTCGTAGGCGCCGCCGCGGCAGTAGTTGCCGGTCGAAGGCCATACGGCCTTCTGGGTGACGGGGTTGAACTGGCCCGTGACGAGACGCGGTGCCAGACAACCGAACGCTGCGCCAACCTTGTGGGCACCCGTCGGGAACCACTTGCCCTCCAGGATGATGATCCGCGCCGCAACGCCGCTGATCTCTGGCGGGATCTCGAAGTAGTTGACACCGCCGAACCCGCCACCGGTGGGAGTCGGCGCGTTGTGCCAGCTGATCCGGAACAGGTTGATCGGATCGAGGTCCCACAGGCCCACGCTTGCGAGCTGCTGTTTCACATCATCGGGGATGAGGGAGGGGTCGCGCATCTGCTTGAAGGTCGGGATACGGAAGTTCCGTTCCCTCGCCTGGCCGACGGCCGCCTCCAGGACGGCCTCGTTCACGGTGAGATCGATCATGTCACGTTCCTTTCAACGTTCGAGAGCTGCTTTGAGACTGTCGAGATTCGGAGAGACGCGCATCGGCTCGGTACCGATGGCTGCAACCGCCTTCATCGCGGAGGAGACGTCTTTGAGGCCACTTCCCGTCGCGAGAACCACAGCGGTCTCATCCGGGCCGATGAGGCCCTGGTCGACGGCGGCGATGAGCCCGGCGTACGCAGCGGCAGCAGCCGGTTCTGCGAACACGCCCGAACCCCGGGCCAGTGCCGGGATCGCTCCGAGGATCGCGTCGTCATCGACCCGAAGGTACGCACCGGCGGTGTCAACGACCGCTGCCATGGCCTTGATGCGATCGCGGGGGAGATCGGCGCTGATCGAGTCCGCAACGGTTTCTGCAGCGATCGGTGGCTTCGTCAGGACGTCCTCTCCAGACTCGAATGCCTGGACGAGGTAGTCGCTTCCTGCAGCCTGGATGCCGTAGATCCTCGGTGCGTGGTCGATCCATCCGAGTGCGAGGGCATCCTTGACCGCCTTGTGAACACCGCCGATGATGGAACCATCCCCGACGCTCACGAAGATGGCGTCCGGTGGGTCCCAACCGAGATCCTCGAGTATCTCGAGTCCTGCCGTCTTCTTGCCTTCGGTCATGTACGGGTTGAAACCGGTGTTGCGGTTGTACCAGCCGTACTCCGTAGCGGCCTCCATGCACAACTCGAAAGCATCACCGTAGGACCCGTCGACGAGGGCGACGGTCGATCCATACGCGAGGAGCTGAGCGATCTTGGCCTCAGGGGCAGAAGCCGGGACGAAGATGACGTTCTTCTGACCAACGCTCGCTGAGAGTCCTGCGAGGGCTGCCGCTGCGTTCCCTGTACTCGCCGTCGTGACGACCTCGGCACCTTGCTCACGTGCCTTGACGATCGCCATTGCAGAGGCACGATCCTTGAGTGACGCGGTCGGTTGACGTCCCTCGTCCTTGACCCAGACCTTCCCAATCCCAAGGAACGATGCAAGATCCCCAGCGTCGTACATCGGTGTTCCCCCCACCGTCAGGGGTGGGACCGCAGCGTCGGGAGCGATGGGCATCAGCGCCCGGTACCTCCACATCGTGCGGTCGCCGTTCGACGCAAGGGACTCCTTGGAGACCTGTTCGCCGATGCGCTCATAGTCGTAGGCGACATCGAGGATCCCCTCGTTTCCATGATCGGGGCAGACGTAGATGGGCGATTCGGGTGGATACGACGTTCCACAGACAACACAAACGAGACCGGTGACATTACTCATAGGTCCTACCTTTGCAGGGACCGGCCGCTAGTCAACTCCGCCATCGGCGCGCTCAGGCGTCGACGACGAGGTCGGGCAAGCCTGCCTTGGCGCGGTGCTCGAAGATGATCGATGTCTCGATGTGGGCAACTTCAGGCAGCGACGTGAAACCAGAGACGGCAACATCACGCAAATGGTTCGAGTCTCGAACGACCACGTGACACAGAAAGTCGTTCGCACCCGAGAGGTGGTACACGGCAACGACCTCCTTCATCTCGCCAGTGTGGGACCAGAACCGGTCGACTTCCTCGGCAGCGTGACGACGGAGACGGACCGAGACGAGCGCCTCGAGGCCGATACCCATCGCATCGCGATGCACCTCAGCGTGGAACCCGGTCAGAACCCCCTTGTCGATGAGACGCTGCACCCGTTCAGAACACGTCGACGGTGCGATTCGGGTCGCAGCAGCGAGGGACTTGTTCGAGCGACGACCATCCTCCTGGAGGAGAGCGATCAGAGCACGATCGATTCGGTCGAGTGACATCGAGAGGCCTCATTTCCGAATGTCCTTCGGCAACCGTGTTGTTACCTGTCGTCTGCACTACTACTAGTGCCGTAGGACGATGCATCTTCGTCCATTCGACCATCTTACCGAATCTGAGGGCACAATGAACGAGTACAACCGAGAGATCGCCGGCCACGAGCTCGCCCCTGAGAGCCTCATGATGGGGTACGGCTACCGGCCCGAGTGGTCCGAGGGGTCGCTGAAGAGCCCGATCTTCCAAACATCCACCTTCACGTTCGCATCCGCTGAGGAGGGCAAGCGATTCTTCTCGATCGCCTACGGTCTCAGCGAACCCGAAAGTGGCGAGCGTCCCGGGCTGATCTACTCGAGAATCAACAACCCGGACCTCGAGATCCTCGAGCAACGGCTCACGCTGTGGGATGGGGCGGAGGCAGGGCTCGTGTTCGCGTCCGGCATGGCTGCGATCACCACCACGGTCCTCACCTTCGTCACACCGGGCACAGTCCTCGTGCACTCCGTTCCTCTCTACGGTGGCTCGGATCACTTCCTGCACCACATCGTGAACCGTTTCGGCATCGACACCGTTGCATGGGAACCCGCCTCGGACATCGACGATCTGAACGAGGTCATCGGAGACAGACAGGTTTCGATGATCTTGATGGAGACACCGGCGAACCCGACCAACGACCTGTTCTCGATCCGTCAGGCCCGACGGTTCGCAGACGCCCACAGCACAGACGACCACCACGTGACGGTCGCAGTCGACAACACGTTCCTCGGCCCGATCTGGCAACACCCCCTTGCGCACGGAGCAGACATCGTTCTGTACTCCGCGACCAAGTACATCGGCGGGCACTCGGACCTGATCGCCGGCGCCGCCCTCGGCTCGCGCGAGATCATGGCGCGGATCGGCGAGTTCCGTACGATCCTCGGGACCATGGCAACGCCACACACCGGGTGGTTGATGATGCGCAGCCTCGAAACCCTCAGCCTCAGGATGCGTCGCCAGGAGGAGAACGCACAGATCGTCGCCCGGTTCCTCGACGACCATCCCAAGGTCGAACGCGTCGGGTACCTCGGCCTCCTGCAACCCTCCGACGACGCCTATGAGATCTACAACGATCAGTGTGAGGGCCCCGGAGCGATGATCTCGCTCTGGGTGCATGGCGGGGAGGAGGAGGCGTTCAGATTCCTCGACTCCCTCCAACTTGTCCAGCTCGCGGTGAGCCTCGGAAGCACAGAGTCCCTCGCACAACACCCAGCGTCCATGACCCACGCCGGGGTGGACCCTCAGGACAAGGAGCGCTACGGAGTTTCGGAGTCACTCGTCCGCCTCTCGGTGGGCGTCGAACACCCTCAAGACATCATCGCCGACCTCGCGAACGCTCTCGACAAGATCTGATCACGAACGACACGAAAGGAACCACGATGACACAGAGAAGTTGGGCAGAGCCCTGGAAGATCAAGATGGTCGAGCCCCTCACGATCACCACGCGCGAAGAACGTGAACGGGCGATCGTCGATGCCGGCTACAACACCTTCCTCCTCAAGAGCGATGATGTCTACATCGACCTGCTGACCGACTCTGGCACCACAGCCATGTCGGACCGCCAGTGGTCCGCGATGATGCTTGGCGACGAGTCGTACGCCGGGGCACGATCGTTCTACAAGCTCGTCGAGGCTGTGCACGACGTCTACGGCTACGAGGAACTGATCCCGACACACCAGGGCAGGGGAGCCGAGCACCTCCTCAGCCAGATCCTCATCGAGGAAGGCGATGTCATCCCTGGCAACATGTACTTCACGACGACGCGCTTCCATCAGGAGCACGCCGGGGGCCGATTCGTCGATGTGATCATCGACGAGGCACACGATCCGACGTCGATGCACCCGTTCAAGGGCAACATCGATCTCGACAAGCTCGGCGCCATCGTCGATGAGGTCGGGGCGCAACGTATCGCCTACGTCTCGTTCGAGACGAACGTGAACCTCGCCGGCGGCCAGCCGGCTTCGATGGCGAACATCAAGGCGGTGTACGAGTTCTGCCACGACCGCGGGATCCTGGTGATGCTCGACGCCACACGAGCACTCGAGAACGCCTACTTCATCCAGCAACGCGAAGGTGGCTACGAGGATCGATCCGTGGCATCGATCCTGGGGGAGATCGCAGACAACTCCGACGGCGCCACCGTCTCTTCCAAGAAGGACAACCTCGTCAACATCGGGGGGTTCCTCGCGCTCAGAGATCCCGAGCTCGCCCGCAAGGCACGTGCCCTCCTCGTCGCGTTCGAAGGACTGCACACCTACGGTGGCATGTCCGGGCGAGACATGGAAGCACTCGCAACCGGGATCCGCGAGATGGTCGCCACAGACGATCATGCTCGCTCGCGGGTTGGACAGGTCGAGTACCTGGGCAACAAGCTGATCAAGTACGGCATCCCGGTCGTGACCCCGATCGGGGGACACGGCGTATTTCTCGACGCCGCAGCGATCCTTCCCCACATCCCACAGGACGAGTTCCCGGCACAGGCCCTTGCCGCGGCGATCTACGTCGATTCAGGCGTCAGAGGGATGGAACGCGGCATCGTCTCGGCAGGACGGGATCCCCGGACCGGAGAGAACCGCCGCCCGAAGCTCGAACTGGTCCGTCTCACGATCCCGCGACGCGTCTACACACAGTCGCACATGGACGTCGTTGCCGAGTCGGTGATCGAGGTCTACGAACAGAGAGACACCATCACCGGTCTCCGCTTCACCTACGAGCCCGAGAGCCTACGGTTCTTCCAAGCGACCTTCGAGCCGCTCCCGGCAGCCTGACCGACGGGCGTTGCAACCGTGGTGTCGACGCTATCGTCGGCACCACGGCCGATCGACCGGCCCACCGAGGAGCTGACGAGAGGAAGCAAGACATGAGACTCACCTCAGCGATGCTCGCCGATGCTGCACAGGTCCAGAACGGAAAGCTCTACGTGATCGGGGGCGGGTTCGACACGATCTCTGTCACCGCCGTGCCCGCGGTGCATCGCAACATCTCGCTCGCAATGGTTGCAGAAGTCGGCCCCGACGAGCGGCAGCGGGACCTCGACCTGTTGATCACACTCCTCGATGAGGACGGAAACCCCGTCGGTGTCGAAGCGAAGGGGAAACTGCGCGTCGGGGCACCCCCGAACCTCCCACCCGGATCACCGAGCATCGTGCCGATCGTGAGCCCATTCCACAACATCACGTTCCCCGAAGCCAAGGGGTACGCATTCATCGTGAGCCTGAACGACGCTGAGCTGGCAAGGATCAAGTTCAGGGTCGTACTCTTGTCGTGATGTCCCAGCTCTGGAACGTTCCGAACGTCATATCGCTCCTGCGCTTGGCGTTGATCCCCGTCTTCATCTGGCTCGTCGTCGACGGTACCTACGGCTGGGCAGGCGTGCTTCTGGGCGTCATCGGGGCAACGGACTGGATCGACGGCTACCTGGCGCGACGTCTCGATCAGGTGACCGAGGTCGGGAAGTTCCTCGACCCCCTCGCCGACAGGATCGCCGTTGCAGTCGCCGTCATCGCCGGCCTCGTCGCAGGCGTTCTGCCGCCATGGTTCGCGGTTGCGCTGATCGCGCGTGAGTTGCTCATCGGCACGGGAGCGATCTACGGATGGACGAGGGGTGTGACGAAACTCGAGGTTCGCTACCTCGGGAAGCTCGCCACGTTGCTGCTGTACTTCTCGATCTCGTTCTTCTACGGAGGGGCAGGGTTCGTTGCGCTCAGGTGGATGACACCGCTCGCCGTCGTACTCGGTGTGCCAGGACTCGTCATCTACTACTGGGTCGCGGTGCAGTACTTCTTCGACATGCGCGAAGCCGCCTCACAAGCTCGGTAGGATGCCAGCACGAATCCAGGAGGACACATGGACTATCCACAAGACTTGCGATACGCAGACAACCACGAATGGGTCCGCATCGATGGTTCCAAGGCTCGCATGGGGATCTCAGACTACGCCCAGGACGCCCTCGGCGACATCGTCTTCGTCGAACTCCCTGAGGTGGGCCGTGTCGTTTCGGCTGGAGAGGCATTCGCTGAGGTCGAGTCGACAAAGTCGGTATCGGACGTCTACGCCCCGGTGTCTGGCACGATCGTCGAGGTCAACGCGGCACTCAATGACACGCCTGAGCTCGTCAACTCGGATCCGTACGGCGACGGGTGGTTCGTCGTGATCGAAGTATCCGACGTCACCGAGCTCGACAACCTCATGGGCGTTGCAGCCTACGAGGCCTCGACCGGCTGAGATCCAAAGGTTCAACCACACGTTGAGGGTTTCGCTGTAGGCTTGTGTCATGAGCGACAAAGATCGACAGATACCACAAGACGTCGAAGTCGACCCCGATCCCACCGTTTCGTGGGAACCGGCCGAGGATTCTCCGGGCCCTGAGTCCTCTCCCGGCCGTCTTGAAGGCGCGTTCGCGTGGGCTCTGACGATCGAAAGCGGTCCTCAGACGGGCCTCACCTACGTTCTGGGACCCGGGAACACGGTCGCTGGACGCGGTCCGGAGTGCGCCATCTTCCTCCCGGACGTCACAGTGTCGCGCGAGCATGCTCGATTCTCGGTGGATGCCAACAGGCTGTCGATGACCGATCTTGCATCGACGAACGGTACGTACGTCAACGGCACCCGCTGCGAGGCCGGGATGCTTGCAGAGGGCGATCTGCTGATGATCGGCAAGTTCCACCTACGGGTGTCCAAGGGCCATGGCTGAGCTGCGGGCGGTCACCGACCGGCACCAGCGGACGCACACGATCGGAGAGGTCATCAACCTCTTGCGTACCGAGTTCCCCGATATCACCGTATCGAAGATTCGATTCCTCGAGTCCAAGGGCCTGATCCATCCGAGTCGATCGGCGTCGGGCTACCGCATGTTCGATGACGACGACGTCCAGCGCATCCAGTACGTACTCACCGAGCAGCGGGACCACTTCCTCCCACTCAAGGTCATCAAGTCGAAGCTCGCTGCATGGGAGAAGGGCGACGCGTCTCCGGTGGCCCCCGATCACGGGCCACCTCCTGAGGCCTACTTCTCGTCCTCGGGTGTATCCCTGTCGGCATCCGAGATCTCACGATCATCGGGGTTGAGCAGGAATCAGCTCTCAGCCATCATCGATGTTGGACTCATCGAACCCAGCGAGCTTCCTGATGGCAGCCAGATTTTCACCGATGCAGACCTCCTGATCGCCAGAGCAGCCCACCGCCTGCTCGCACGAGGTCTCGAGCCGCGACATCTCCGCGGTATCCGGCTCGCTGCCGACCGCCAGACGGATCTTCTCGGTCAACTCGTTGCACCGCTGTTGCGCCACAGGAACCCGGACAACCAGCGTCGCTCCGCTGAGATCCTTGCCGACACGGCGAACGCGTCCGCTCTCGCTCAAGAAACGTTGGTTCGCAGTAGGCTCCGTAAGCTACTTGAACACTGATGCTTGCCACTTCGATCGTCACCCTCGCCCTCGTCACCTCCCTGCTCGGATCACCTGCAGGAACGGTGCCGCTCACAGCGGTAGCGCCGCGCCCTGTTCCCAAACTGACGGCTGAGCGCTGGATCGTCTACGACGCAGACGCCGACGTCGTCCTCGCGTCCTGGAATGCAAACGACGCGGGATCGATGGCCTCCGTCACCAAGGTGATGACGGCCATGCTCGTCATCGACAACACCGAGCTCACCGATACGGTCGTGGTACCCGAGTTCGCCACCCAAACACGGGGCTCGACCGCGGGCCTCGTCGCAGGTGAACAGTGGTCGGTCGGTGATCTGCTCATCGCGATGCTCGTTCGTTCCGGCAACGACGCTGCCCTGACCCTCGGGTACGCCGTCGGCGGAGATTCGATCTCGAACTTCGTCGCGATGATGAACACACGGGCAAGGGAACTCGGCATGTCGGGTACCAGCTTTGCAAACCCCAACGGTCTCGACAACGAGAACCACTACTCGACACCGCGCGACCTGCTCACGCTCATCATTGCATCCCAGGAGTACCCCGACATACGGCGGATCACTCGAATCAAGCTGGTGAAGATGCCCGCAGATCCCAACGGCAAGACCCGCACGTTCAAGAACACGAACCGGCTGCTCGGCGCGTACCCCGGTACGATCGGGCTCAAGACGGGCGAGACCCCATGGGCAGACAAGGTACTCCTCGGTGTGACCGAGCAGGCCGGCCGAAGGATCTACAGCGTGGTCATGCACTCCGACGACCACTTTGGCGACACCCGTGAACTCGTGGACTGGGCGTACTCGACGTACTCCATCGAGGACCGCTGGCTCAGGCCGCTGTACGCCGAGGAGGGCGGGGGAGGGATCTCCACGGACCTCAACCTCAGCGACAGCCACGAGCGGCGTCTCCGCGCCATGCCGAGCCTCGATGACGGTCGATGGAACACATCCTCACTCGAAGACCTCCCCAAGGCCGAGGCGATCGGTAGATGGATCCGCGGGGCCATCCCCGGCGTTGCTGGTGGAGACGGATGAGCGATTCGTTCATCGAGGTGATCTCCAAGGACACGATCGATCGGCGCGTCACCGAACTCGCCGACGAGATCGTGAACGACGTCGACAGTGACGACGTCGTCGTCGTGTCGGTACTCAAGGGATCCCTCATCTTCACGAAAGACCTGATGTGGAATCTCCCACTCACCTACACACCCGATTTCCTGTCCTTGACGAGGTTCGGACGAGAGGGAAGGGTCTCTGTGGCGATGGACATCTCGGTTCCACTCGAGGGCCGTGACGTGCTCCTCGTGCTCGAGATCGTTGACACCGGACTCACGCTCGCAACAATACGCAGGATGATGCTGACACGCGGTGTGCGTTCCCTGCGCACCGTCGCGCTCATCGACAAGTCACGACGACGGATCGTCGACGTTCCCGTGGAGTATCGGGGCTTCCAGGTCGGAGACGAGTACCTTCTCGGCTACGGGATGGACTGGGAGGGGCTCTACCGCAACCTCGCGTCCATCTGGGCGGTCCTCGACATCGCCGAACTCGTAGAACACCCCGAAGCGTTCGAAGCGATCGCGTTCGGGTGACGCGCGATATCGCCTTGTGGTGATATTGTGGTGATATGACAGACTCGGTTCCGATGGATCTCGTTGGCATCAGGATCGAACTGCCGACGAACACGCCGATCCTGCTCCTGCGCGAGCACGGCGGCGAGCGGTACCTCCCGATCTGGATCAACACGCCCGAAGCGACGGCGATCGCGTTGGCCCACGACGGTATCAAACCGGAACGGCCCCTCACACACGATCTTCTCACGACCCTGATCGAGGAACTCGGAGCCACAGTCGACGAGGTCGTGGTGACGGAACTTCGAGGGGGGACCTTCTATGCAGATCTCCGCCTGTCCGTTGGCGACGATGTTCACACGATCTCCTCCAGGCCGTCGGATGCCGTAGCGATCGCTGTGCGGACCGATGCACCACTCTTCGCGTCACGCGAACTCCTCGACGAGGCCGGCGTGCACATCCGCGACCAGGAGGACGAGGACGAGATCGAGCGTTTCAGGGAGTTCCTCGACCGTGTCGATCCTGGTGATTTCGAGTCAGACGATTTCGAGCACGGACCTGGCACCGATTCGTGAGCCTTCCGACGAATCTGAAGGCCGGGATTCTCGCCCTCGTTGCTGTGGTCACGATCGGAGCAGCTGGTTTCATGCTCCTGTCCGACATCGACTTCGGAAACGCCGTGTACCTGACGATCATCATCATCACAACGCTCGGGCTCGGCGATCCGGTGATCACCATCGACGGGGCGACGAAGGTGTGGCTGGTGATCGTCCTCATCTCTGGCATGGGCGCTGCGTTGTACACGGTCACCGCCATCATGGAGTACGGTTTCGAGATCGTCATCGGGTCGGACTATCGGAGACGCAACAGGATGTGCAAGGATATCGAACGGGTCGAAGATCACGTGATCGTGTGCGGCTTCGGAAGGGTCGGATCGAGTGCTGCCTCGACGCTGCGCCGTGGGGGAGTGACGGTCTTGATCGTCGAGCACGACCCCGACGCGGCGACACAAGCCACCTCGGAGGGGTTTCTCGTCGTCACCGGCGATGCCACACGCGACGAAGTGCTCAATGAGGCTCGCATCACCCGCGCACGCTCGGTCGTAGCGTGCGTTGCATCGTCGAGCGACAACCTCGTGATCACCCTATCGGCAAAGGCGCTGTGCCCAGACATCAACGTATATGCGCGGGCCAGCGACATCGAGTATGAGAAGAAGCTCGCCCTCGCCGGCGCCGATGCGGTCGTGACCCCTGAGATGGTCGGGGGCCAACGGATCGCTGCCCTTGCAGGCCAGTCCGGTATCGTCGAGTTCGTCGACACCGTCGTACGTGATGCGGCGACAGAGTTCCGCATCAAGCGGTTGGTCGTTGAACCCGGATCGTCCGTGATCGGCAGATCGCTCGCCGACCTCGACCTGAGACGGGACGGTGGAGCGATGGTGATCGGTATCTCACGGGACGGAGAGCCCGTCCAGATGAACCCCGATCCCCACAGCCCCCTCACAGAGAACTGTGTTCTGTTCAGCATCGGAACGGTCGATGAGCTCGACCATCTTGCCGGTCTCATCGAGGTCCACTGAGCGAGGTCGTTGACATGTGCCGGTACCGCTCGTAACTTTCATGGGCGTAGTTCATCAGGTGGAATTACGGACGTGTAACCTTCTGGGCTAGAGGAGACGATTTCATGAGCGACGCTCACAACGACACAGCACTCGGCTTCCGCTCACCTCAGGTGTGCGCAGTCGTCGGTATCACGTACCGTCAGCTGGACTACTGGGACAGAACCGGACTCCTTGGACCGTCCATGCAGGAAGCATCCGGGTCGGGAACCCAACGGCTGTATACCTTCCAGGACATCGTCACGCTGCGCGTCGTCAAGCGACTCAAAGACGCGGGGACGAGCCTTCACAAGATCCGAACGGCGTTCGAGCAACTCGAAGCCGAGGTCGGGGAGGATTGGCGTGAGCAGGACATCACCTTGCTCAGCGACGGCACGACGATCTACGCAGCCCGCAGCCCGGAACAGGTCGTCGACCTGCTCCGGCGGGGTCAGGGAGTGTTCGGGATCGCTGTGCGTCCCGTTCACGACGAAGTCAGGGGCGAGATCCACAAACTGTTCCCGAACCAGTCTGAGGGGATCGCCGCCCCACGAACAGTGGGAGTAACGGGAACCTGACCACCGACGATCTCTTCGGGCCGTCACCGGCCGAGACGACACAGTTCGCGCATAACAGTGAACGCGAGTTCGCTCGCCTGTTGGACTTCTACGACATCACGTGGGAGTACGAACCGACGGCGTTCGCCGTCGCGTGGGATGCCGAGGGCAACCCGACCAACTTCTTTCGTCCCGACTTCTTCCTGCCCGAGGACGACGTCTACATCGAGATCACGACCATGAGCCAGAAACTCGTGACGAAGAAGAACAAGAAGGTTCGCCGCCTGCGTGAGATCTATCCCGAGATCAGGTGCAAGGTCTTCTATCAACGCGACTATCTCCATCTCCTCGTCAAGTACGGACTCGAAGAACCGGATGCATCGATCGAGATGGTGACTCCGACACGGATCCCCGGCCCTCCCGACATCATCGATCTCGGTGCTGCAGACGCCTCCTGAACACATCTACCATCTGATCGGCGCACGACGATACGGAGGCCGAGATGCCAACGTCCCCACTCCATCATGTACACGAGCACGCAGGTGCACGATTCACCGACTTCGGCGGATGGACCATGCCGGTCCAGTACGACAGTGTCCTTGCCGAGCACGCAGCCGTGCGGGACACCGTCGGAATGTTCGATGTCTCTCACCTCGGCCGTTTCGAGGTCTCGGGTGCGGGCGCAACCGATCTTCTCCGAAAGCAGTTGTGTAACGACGTTGCACGCATCGAGCCGGGACGCGCTCAGTACACGATGGCCCTCAACGCCGATGGAGGTGTCGAGGACGACATCATCATCTGGCGCTTCGACGACGAGCGGTACTGGATCATGCCCAACGGCACCAACTTCGCCGAGATCGCATCACGATTCGTAGCGTTCGCTCCCAACACCGTCACGATCGATGATGTCCGCGCCGATTCGGTACTACTCGCGATCCAGGGCCCAGACGCACCGGATGTCATCAGCCGCGTCATCGGGTTCATGCCGGGACGATTCCGCGTCATGACGGGTGTTTTCGGTGACCACGCCATCACTGCGGCGGGTACCGGCTACACGGGGGAGCGAGGCGCCGAGATCTACATCGGTGCCGCAGGAGCCGAAACCCTCTGGAACGCCTTCGTTGCTGCCGGAGCCACACCAGCAGCTCTCGGAGCACGCGACACCCTCCGACTCGAGATGGGGTATCCGTTGTGGGGGCACGAACTCGATGCAACCACGTCCCCTCTCGAGGCGGGACTCGGTTGGGTCGTCGCATGGGATCACGACTTCGTCGGCAAGACCGCCCTCGCATCTCAGCGCGAGAACCTCACCAGAAGCCTGATCGCCTTCACCACCGAGGGTCGCGCCATCCCACGTGAGGGGTACCCGGTCACGACGGAGAGCGGTTCCGGACACGTCACCTCCGGGAACTTCTCCCCGACTCTCGGCCACGGCATCGCTATGGCATATGTATCCCCCCCACCACAGCCTGGGGAGTCGATGACCATCGAGATCAGAGGAAAACAGGTACCTGCCACCATCGTGGATCTCCCGTTTCTCGATCGGTGACGACGGCACTCCTCGAGTCCATCCCCAACACGACGACCGTTGCCGTGTCGCGCCTGGTCGATCCCGATGTCTGGAACGAGCTGGCAGCTGTACGGACGGTCATCGAGGTGCCACATATCCAATGTGATCCCGTACCCGACACCCTTACATCCCCAACGCTGCGACTCCGGTGCTGGCCGAATATCGGGGGCAGACTCGAACGAGGATCATCGAACGATCTGGTCGCGTGGTACCCGTCCCTCGCTCGACGCCCCGACGGTGGAACCGTCGTACCGATGACGACAGACCGCAGCGACCAGATCACCGAACGCATCCGCTTCCTCGATTCCTTGCTCAAACACCTCCAGCAGATCCGTGGGGTCACGGGCACCTGTGTACCCGAAGCTCCACGCACGATCCTCTACACGCCGGGGTTCGACGCGGCCAGGCTTTCCGAACTCAACGACCTCTACCCGGGTTCCGTGGCTCCATCACCTTTGCGGCTCGCAGAGTTCCCGGGAGGGATCCGCATCACGATCACGAACGATGTGTGGGCAAGAGACGCAGCGTTCACCATGGACCTCACCTCGCTCCTGGGCGGGTGACCCGCTCACGGGACCGTCGAGCCGACACTCGACGATGCGACGGATCGGCATCCCGGGTATCGTCGGAGCAACATCAGGATTCGAGGAGGATCGAACAGATGACAGAAGCCACAGGAACGTTCACTACGTCCGACGGTGTCGACCTCTTCACGCGATGCTGGACGACCGACGATCCGAGATACGACATCCTTCTCATCCACGGCCTCGGTGAACACTCCGGGAGATGGCGCGCCCCTGCCGAGTACCTCAACGATCGCGGTGCGAACGTCTACTCATACGATCTGCGGGGGCACGGCAAGAGTGCAGGAAACCGGGTAGACATCGAATCATTCGACGAGTTCTACAGGGACATCTCTGAGATGGCACTCGAAACGGTGAACAGGAGCGGACGACCATGGGTGTTGTACGGGCACTCCCTCGGAGGACTCCAAGGAGCCGGCTACCTCATCGAGGACAGAAGCCCCCATCCGAACCTCGCCGTGCTCTCTGCACCCGCGATGGCAGCCACACGCGGGATCGACACGATCTTGAAGGTAGCTGCATCGGTCCTGGGCACGATCGCCCCGACGGTGCGTGTGGCGTCCAATATCAGGGGCGAACAGCTGTCCCGGGATGCTTCGGTTGGTGAGGCCTACTTCGCCGACGAACTGGTCGAGACGAAGGCCACGACCAGGTTCGGGAAGGCCGTCTACGCAGAGCAATCGAAACTCGCGGACAAGCACGGGTCGATCACGATCCAGACACTCGTCATCCACGGCGCCGACGACGAACTCGTACAGCCGTCGGCAAGTGCGACCCTCGCGGCGTCCGATGCTGTAGAGCGCAAGGTCTATCCGGGGCTCCGCCACGAGATGCACAACGAACCCGAAGCGAACCAGGTCCTCGGTGACGTTGCCGACTGGATCGATCGCAAGTTGTTCGGATAGGGACCTCCGACCTCTAGGAACCGAAGCGGCGTGGCCGCAGCTCAGGCGAGGCCGTAGGCCGGTTTGACGGCTTCCTCGATCAGGGCCTTGCGGGTCGGCCAGTCTCCGAAGCCTGCCTCGATCGCTGCGATCGTGATCGCACCGAGGTCGGTAGTCGACAGGCCGAACGATGTGGACGCCATCAGGTACTCATCGGTGACGGATACATCGGACATCAAGCGATTGTCTGTGTTGATCGACACGTTGAAGCCCTGTCGGTAGAGCGATCCAAAGGGATGCAACGAGGCGTCGGGGTACGACGCAGTGTGAACGTTGGAAGTGATCGCGATCTCCAACGGGATGCGGTGGTCACGCACCCGACGGGCGAAGGCGCCTAACTCGGTCATCGTGGCGCCGTTGAAGTTGGTGTCGTCTGCAACATGGGCGCCATGACCGATTCGCTGTGCACCGCACAGCGCCAGTGCCCGCCACACCGAGTGAGCACCGTCCCCCTCACCTGCGTGCAGCGTCAATCCAAGCCCGTGCTCACGAGCAAGCAGGCACGCCTCGAGATGGTTGTCGGGAGGAAAGCCCGCCTCGGGACCCGCAAGGTCGAAGCCAACAAGACCCCGGCCTACGAAAGGGATCGCCGCTCTCACGACATCGACGGAGTCCGTCTGATGTCGCAGGGCCGATGCGATCATGTAGATCGCGATTCCAGTGTCGCGTGTTGCCCGCGCGAGGCCGTCGAGTGTCGCCTCGATCACATCCTCGCGACGTATCCCCCGGCGGGTGCACAACCCGGGATCGAATCGGAGTTCGGCGTATACGACACCGTCGCGGGACAGGTCCTCACCCGCTTCGTAGGCGACCCGAGCAACGGCATCGGCGCTCTGCATGACCGCGACCGTGTGGGTGAACGCCTCGAGGTACCGTTCGAGCGATCCAGAGCGTCCCTGATAGAACCAGTCGCGTAGGGACGTCTCGTCGTTTGCGGGCAGCCCGGTGTACCCCTCCGCGTCAGCGATCTCGAGGATCGTCGACACTCTCAGTCCGCCGTCGAGGTGTTCGTGAAGCACCGCCTTGGGCAAGCGCTCGATGTCTTGTCGTTGCATCGCGAACCTCCCGTCGTGTCATACGCGACAATAGCGTCATGACGTACACCCTCATCGTGTTGGGCTCCGGACAGGACGGAGGATCCCCGCAGGTCGGATCGCGTGCGCACGGCGTTGTGCAACGCACAGCATCGTCGGTCGCCATCGCTTCGACCCTGGGTGACCCGATCGTGTTCGATGCCTCTCCCGACCTACGCACGCAGTATCAGCGTCTCTGTGAACACACCCGCGACGGTGTCGGCATCGATGGGGTGTTCATCACCCACGGTCACATGGGCCACTATGGAGGCCTGATGCACTTCGGCAGGGAAGGAGCAGCCACAGATCGGCTCCCGCTCTTCGCTTCGACCTCGGTCCTGTCCTTCCTCAGCGGGAACGAGCCGTGGGCGACGCTGTTCGCCCTGGCCCACCTCGACCCGGTATCGATGGACGATACGATCGCGTCCATCGGCGACCTCACCATCGAGGCGATAGCGGTCCCTCATCGTTCCGAGTTCACCGACACGGTCGCCTACTCCGTCAGCGTACGGGGAGATCCGTGGGTCCTGTATCTCCCCGACATCGATGGTTGGGATCAATGGCCTGAAGCGGAGGAGACCGTAGCCAGGCATCGTGTCTCCCTCCTCGACGCGACGTTCTCGAGCACCGACGAACTCCCAGGGAGGGATATCGCACAGATCAAGCACCCGCTCGTTCCCGATACGATCGAACGGTTCGCGCATCTCACCCCAGATCACACCATCGTGCTCACACACATCAACCATTCGAACCGCCTCGGGGCAGACGACGATCCCTTCACCTTGATGGCCAGGGAACACGGGTTCACGATCGCGTACGATGGACTGGTCCTCGAACATGACTGACGACCCGCTTGCCGGACGCTTCCTCATCGCGACACCCCTCATCGATCTCCCGCCGTTCGGGCGCTCGGTCGTCCTCCTCCTCGAACATGACGAGACGGGTTCCGTCGGACTCATCTTGAACAAGGACAGCGGACTCCTCGTCGCCGACCTCCTTCCCGACGTCGCACCGCTCGTCACCGAACCCGCCCATGTCTTCATCGGAGGGCCGGTCAGCACCGACACGGCGGTAGCTCTTGCGCACGCACCGGAACGTTCGTTTCTCCGGCCCTCACCGCTCGCATCGATCGGACTCATCGATCCGACAGATCCGCCCGACGGCGTACGAGCCCTGAGGATCTTCGCCGGGTACGCCGGATGGGACCCCGGGCAACTCGAAGCGGAGATCGACGAGCAAGCGTGGTGGACGACCCGTCCAGATGTAGCGGCGATCTTCGCCGACACCAGGGACCTCTGGCGAGACACGCTCAAGCGTGCACCCGGCCGTGCCCCACTCTTTGTCACCTTCCCCGACGACCCGTCGACGAACTGACTCCTTCTATGCTCCACCTGTGTCTGCCACCATGCCCAAGCTCCACCGTGCCCGCCACACTGGGCCACCCGGGATCCATGCGGAGCGGGCGCTGTGGAGTGAAGGAGCAGAAATGGTCGCCGGGTTCGACGAGGTCGGCAAGGGATCCTGGGCCGGGCCACTCACCGTCGGCGTGGTCGTCATCCCGGCGGATCGAAGGATCTACAAGGTGCGCGACTCCAAGCAGTTGACCGAACGTCAACGCGAAGCCATGGTCGATCGGATCAAGGAGTGGTCGATCGACTGGTCCGTCGGGCACGCTTCTCCCCGCGAGTGTGACGATCTCGGCATGTCCGATGCCCAACGCCTCGCGACCCAGCGTGCGATCGCAGATCTCAGCGTCGATGTGGATCATGCTCTTGCAGACGGTCGCTGGGACTTCGTCGAGACAATCCCGACAACGACGATCGTCAAGGGCGACGCCACGTCCATCTCGATCGCTGCTGCATCAGTCATTGCAAAGGTGACCAGGGACCGGATCATGCGAGCAGCCGCCGAGTCGTTCCCGTGGTACGGGTTCGACTCCAACAAGGGATACCCGTGTCACCGCCACCGCGGAGCGTTACGTATCGTGGGCCCATCGACGATCCACCGTCGTTCATGGTCCTTCATGGAGGACCTCGACTGGGATGGGATCCCGGAGTGCCGCAGCACCATCGCGCCCCCAACGCTGTTCTGACGGCTCTCTCCACACAGCGTCGTACTATGGCTCCGAACATCCCTTGCGGACCTAGACATACACGGCGACAGATAGGCACACCATGGCAGAGCCACTCAAGCCAGGACAACTCGACCCCCTCGACTTCCTCGAGATCGACCGACTCCTCACCGGCGAGGAAAGGCTCCTCCGTGACACGGTGCGCCAGTTCGTCGCGGACAAGATCACACCCGACGTGGGGGAGTGGTTCGACGAAGGAACGTTCCCACGAGAGCTCATCAAAGAGATGGGGGATCTCGGCCTTCTCGGCATGCACCTCGAGGGGTACGGTTGTGCCGGAACGAGTGCGGTCGC
>VAPM010706242.1_pt1 | contig 20071 bp, 17 predicted proteins | sample 3395091 | NCBI WGS metagenome assembly VAPM01 (sample SAMN08290445, study PRJNA428436) | hydrothermal vent metagenome | isolation source: Deep-sea hydrothermal vent chimney 3 | place: Pacific Ocean: Juan De Fuca Ridge
ACACTGGAACGAGACAGCAGGATCGGGATGCCCATTTGCGTGGTCTTGATTACCATTTCCGATGTCAGCCGGCCGGTGGTGTAGAACAGCTTGTCCGCACCCTTTATACCTTCCAGCCACATCTGTCCGGAGATGGCATCAACGGCGTTGTGTCGTCCTACATCTTCGATAAAGGTCAGAATCTCCGTTCCCCGGCATAATGCACAACCATGTACACCACCCGCAGTACGGTAAACATCATTGGCGTGGCTCAGTGTGTGTAACAGCTTGTATATACATGACTGGCGAAGTTTTGTGCTGACGGCACGGATGCTGCCCAGATTCTCCATGAGCTTGCCGAACATCGTGCCTTGTCCACAGCCAGTGGTGACAGTGCGCCTGGCCAGTTTGCTTTCCCAGTCAGTATTCTGCCGGCAGGTGGTGACACTCACCGAGTTGGTTTCCATGTCTACCTGCACCGACTTTATGTCATTCAGGTTGGAAAAAAACTGCTGGTTGCGCAAGTAACCGAGTGTAAGTAGTTCCGGGTGGCTGCCCAGTGTCATCAAGGTCACGATCTCATGTTTATCGACATACAGTGTTAACGGTGATTCGCCGGCAATGCGAGTATCGAGTGGGGTACCGGTCGCGTCGACTGCTTGTACCGGGTGTGTTGGATCGATAGCGGCATGGGTGAGTTGTGGACGGTAACGGTGGGCGGCAGTTTCAGTCATGGGTGTTATTCCGGCAGCTGGACAGTGGTACAGGAGGCAAAAAATATGCCGCCGGTTTCAGGGCCTGTGGATGCTCTGATTAATCCGTCATACCGGCGAAAGCCGGTATCTATCACACTGAAACCACTGGATTCTGGCACACGCCAGAATGACGGGAATCGAATTAATCAGGGTGTCCCTAGATATTATTTTCATCAGCGTCATAGGTGGTCATTTCCCTTACCAGCTCGACAATAGAGTCAATCTGCAGTTTAAGCATGAATTTTATTCTATGCCCTTCAACTGTCCTGTGGCTTATACCGAGCATCGCAGCAACTTCCTTATTGGTATAGCCTTTTACCAGGATATCGAGGATTTCACGCTCTCGCGTTGTAAGCAGGTCCAGACGATGTGTTAATTCGAGCATTTCCGCCTCTTTAACCCGTCGTGCCGTATCCAGTTCGATACCTTTACGAATATGCTTCAGGAGGATTTTCCGGCGAAAAGGTTTTTCAATAAAGTCGAGAGCGCCGGCTTTCATGGCCCGTACTGCGTTCTGGATATCACCGTGCCCCGAAATGATAATGGTTGGGATCTTAATGTTTGAATCGGCAAAAGATTCCTGGAGCTCCAGTCCGTTGATATCCGGCATGCGGATGTCCAGCAGCAGACAGCTGATTCTGTCCGGACGATAACGGTTCAGGAAAGAAGCTGCGCTGTCACAGGCAATCTGTTCATAGCCTACTGATTCAATAACGGTACAGATTGCCTCACGCACCGACGGATCGTCATCAACAATATAGACAATCGGAGCGTCGTTAAGCACTTTGATCGATGGCGAGTTTGGGCAGTGCAAAGACAACATTCATACCCTTGTCGTGGTTGGGAAAAAGTTTCAGGTATCCGCCGTGGGATTCGGCGATAGACCGGCTGATAGACAGGCCGATACCCACGCCACCTTCCTTGGTGGTATAAAACGGGTTAAATATTTTTTGTGGATCGGCATTGCCAAAACCGGAACCATTATCCTTTACATTGATTTTGACCAGTTTCTGATCCACAGGATCACTGTTGACAACGACTATTCGCTCCCCGACCGGGTTGTCGCTCATGGCATCAAGCCCGTTTGTGATGAGATTGATTAAAACCTGTTGAATCTGGATTGAATCGGCTTCAATAAAGCAGGGGTAACCCGGTGGGTCGTACTGGATATCAGCCTGTTGCCGTTTGGCCTCGGGCCGTAAAAACTCTGTGACTTCACCAATAAGTTTGTTGATATCCAGCGGCGATGTTTTGGGTTCCCGTTTGCTGACAAAATCACGTATTCGTCGCACGGTTTCGCCTGCGCGCTCGGTTTCTTTTGCCATCTTGATGGCATAGCTGCGCAGGTGATCGAGGTCCGGCTCGTCGGCCTTGGTGGCTTCCTCGATCGTCTCTGCATAATTCATAATGGCGCAAAGTGGCTGGTTGAGTTCGTGTCCAAACGCCGAGGCCATTTCTCCGGCGCTGAGGATTCGGCAGACTCGTGTGAGTTGCTCCTGGCGTTTTCGTATCTGGATGTCGGCATCCTCGGCGTGTTTTTTTTCCGTTATATCCCGAGTGATGCCCAGCAACGCGATGATATCGCCGTTATTATTGCGCATAGGTGTCGCATGCGTTTCCATCCAGCGCGTCTTTCCTTTCAGACTGAGTATTTTGAATTCCAGGGTTCCTGACGAACCGTTGAAGACGTGCCGGGTGAGTTGTTTGTAAGAATCGAGGTCTTCCGGATCAATATAGTCGTAAATACAGGTTCCGATCAGTTCTTTCGTTGTGTCTGCCTCGATCAGGGCAGCTCCCGCAGGATTGATGTCCAGAACGATGCCATCGGCCTTGTGCAGTTTTACACACTCCGGCTCGGAGTGGATGATCGTCCGCAGGTAGTCTTCCTTTACCTTGAGCGTTTCCTCGATTTTCTGCAGGCGTGTACGGGTTTGTTGTAGCGTGAGTTGTGTACTGCGGAGTCTGGATATTATCTGGTAGATAAATACTGCGACGAGGATTGCAACAAATAAAGTGATTATCAAGGTGGGACTCATGAATCCACCTCGTGTAAATATTCAGTACCCCTGATGTTCTGGAATTTATCCGCTTCGTTCATAACAGATATCATCTGCGCTTTTATACCTGTGTCAAGTATAGCCTATGTGTGGCAAATCCTGATTAGGGTAATTTTCGAATATTGTTGAGGAAATGCTGAAATAACATGGGATCCTGCTGTTTGAGTCGAGCGCGCAAGGCGATGTGCTCATCCGTTGGGCCGGTTATGTTGCTTTGCAGGCGGTACAGCGTCCGGTAGCTGGCGGGGCAGGCTGTCGTATCGTTTTGAGGAATGGACAGAATTCTGGTCAACCCGGGCTTGACCAATAACAGCCAGGCAGGAAAGGTCTGCACTGGCAGTTCCGGCTCCAGTTCCAGGAAGTCCAGCCATTGTTGACGTAGCTCCGCATCGCGACTGGATTCAAGTGCATCGCTGTGTTGCGGAAACTGCCAACACAGCGTGAACCAGCTCAGTAAAGCATCGCAGCGCCGGTGCAGTTGGTCGCAGGCGCGGGCGTGGCGTTGCAGCAATACCGGGTCGACCGGCCAGTCGGGTGTCTGTTCCACCGCCTGGCGGGCGCTGTCCCAATCCATCGCCCGGCTTGCCGTGTAGCTGGCATGCAGATCGGGTTGTGTCGTTTGGTAGGGCTGGTTGTGCAAAGCAGAACTCAGGCGTCGCCACAGGGGTATCAACAGGTTGCGACTTTCCTTGCCTAACAGGCTTTCTGCCAGAGGAGTCAGAGTTTCTTGCAGAAGCTGCAAGTCGGCAGCGGCATCGATTACCGGTAGTTCGAGACCTTCTGCCGCCTCCACCAGGCGTTCCAGTTCACCCAGGCGACCGTGGTCTGGCGCCGTGTCGTAGAGGCCCTCCAGCTGACGGCGTGCCTCTGTTGAGTTGCGATTGGCCAATGACCGGGTGATGCCATTGACACGACCGGTGGCCGGTGCATCGGTGAACATATCCAGCTGCGGTTGGTCTTGTGGTTTGTGATAGCACTGATGAAAATAACGATCCAGCATGCTGTTGTGGCTGAAGCTTAAACGTTGTGAGCGGTCGTCACGCCAGGCATGATAGCTGACGGCTTCATTCTGCCAGCCCAGGCGTTGCAGGTAGTCGGTGGCCTGTATCAATTGCTGCAGGATGTGTTCGCGGTCGCCAAACAAAGCTTCGTCGAGCGTATCCAGCTCACCGTTGCGCCAGGCCTCGTAGTCGGTATAAATCAGGCGTCCTTCCTGAAGCAGGAATTCCAGGGGAAGGTATTCACCCTGTTCCAGCAGTAACCGGTCGACCTGTTGCTGGACAGGCTGGATAGCAGGATCGCTCATTCGGTTGCCTCCAGTGGCCCGAACAGGGCCTCCAGATCCTGTTCGTTCCACTGTGCCGCATCGCTATCGCCACCTTGATACAGGCCGTCGGCCAGGGCTTGCTTGCGCTGTTGCATGGCGTGGATTTTTTCTTCCAGGGTGCCTGCGCAAAGCAGCTTGTAGACAAAGACCGCTTGCTGCTGGCCGATACGGTGGGCGCGGTCGGTGGCCTGGCGTTCCACGGCCGGGTTCCACCACGGGTCATAGTGGATGACAGTGTCGGCGCGGGTGAGGTTGAGTCCCACACCACCGGCCTTGAGGCTGATCAGAAACACGGGCGCCTCGCCGGCCTGAAATTGCTGCACGGGTTTTGACCGATCACGGGTTTGACCGGTGAGTTTTACATAGCCGATGCCGGCCTTTTTTAATTCATCTTCGATCAACCCGAGCATGCTGGTGAACTGGGAGAAGAGTAAAATACGCCGACCTTCTTCAACCATTTCCGGTAACAGCGCCATGAGCATGGTCAGTTTTGCCGACTGTTTGACCTTTTGTGCGCTTTCCATCTTCACCAGGCGTGGATCACAACACACCTGGCGCAGTTTCAGCAGCGCATCCAGTACCACAATGTGACTGCGGCCTATGCCCTGGCGCTCGATTTCCTCGCGCACCCGACGGTGCATGGCCAGGCGCACGGTTTCGTAAAGTTCCCGCTGCTTTCCCTCCAGCACCACGCTCTGGATGATTTCTGTTTTGGGCGGCAGTTCGGTGGCCACCTGTTGTTTGGTGCGACGCAACAGGAAGGGGCGAATGCGGCGGCTGAGACGTTCTGCGGTAACTTCGTCAGCGTGTTTTTCGATCGGTGTACGGAAATGCCGGCGGAACTGTTTGCTGTTACCCAGCAGGTCAGGCAGCAAAAAATCGAACAACGACCACAGTTCGCCCAGATGGTTTTCCATCGGTGTACCGGTGAGACACAGGCGGTGACGGGCGTCGATGTCGCGTACCACGCGGCTGGCTTGCGCCCTGGGGTTTTTGATCACCTGCGCCTCATCCAGGATGAACAAATGATAAGTGTGGGCCAGCAGTTGTTCCTTATCCCGGGTCAGGAGCGGATACGTGGTGAGGATAAGGTCGTGCCCGGCGATGTCGGCGAAGTGTTTATGGCGTTGCGGGCCGTGCAGGACCAGTACCTTGAGTTGCGGGGTAAAACGCTCGGTCTCCTGGCGCCAGTTGAACATCAGGCTGGTGGGAGCGACCACCAGGCTGGGGCGGTCGGCACGTCCCTGTTCTTTTTCCAGTAACACATGGGCGAGGGCCTGCACAGTCTTGCCCAGCCCCATGTCGTCAGCCAGGATGCCGGCCAGGCGGTACTCGCGCAGGAATTGCAGCCAGTCCAGACCGTGTTGCTGATAGGGGCGTAGCGTTGCCGTCAGACCCTCGGGTGGCGATACTGCGGGGATGCCGTCCAGTTCGCGCAGGCGTTGGGCCAATTGTTGTGCGTCGTCGTCGCCCTGCCAGTGCAGGCGCGGGCCGTCCTCATTTTGATCCAGTGCGGTAAGGCGGGCCAGCTGCACGCGATTAAGGCGCAGGTGCCGGTCATCATTCAGTGCGCTGCCGTCGAGCATTTCCAGCAAGGTTTCCAGCAATGGCAGTATCCGTTGCGCCGGCAGGCGCAGCAGGCGCTCGCCGTTCTGTTCGCCATCCTGTTCGTCATCCAGGGGGAGAATAAAATTTTCCGTGGCAAGCATTTCTGCGCGCAACAGGTGGCGGGGAAAGGTTTGTAAAAACGCCACCAGGTCGGGCAGCAGATCGATACGTCGGCCATCGACCTCCACCCCCAGGCCGATGTTGAACCAGTCCTGTTGCTCCAGTGGGTCGACGTCGCAATACCAGTGCGAAGCGTCGATCAGCTGGTGGCGAAAGTGATCGTATTCGATACGCCAGCCCCGGGTGCGTAATCCGGGGAGGCCGTCCTCCTGGAAATCCAGCCATGCGTCGATATCGTCGCCGAGTGAATCGGAGAGAGGGAGAAAACAGTCATCACCGGTGTCGCGGCGCAACGTCTCGTCGGCTTTGAACCCCAGCTTGCGTAACTGTGTGACGGCCGCCTGTTCGACTTTTTTGTCGCGCGGCACCCGGATGACGTGCTTGCCATCAAAGTGCGTGGCCGGATCGTGGCGCGTCAAGGTGATACCCCCGTAATCGAAACTGAGACAGGCGAAGTCGTGGTTTTCCTCCCAATCCTCCCCGCCATCCTGTTCGCGCGTGGTCAGGCGCAGACAGGGCACCGGTTTGGCACGCGCGGCGGTAACCTGTTCGAGGTGTTGCAGCGGCGGGATATCGGCGTCAGGGTAACGCTGTTGCAGGTCAGCTTGCAGTACACTGACCCGGTCGGCCGTCACCGGCGGCAGCTTGAGCAGTTCCGTGACCAACGCCGGTGGCAGTCCGGATTCCACGATGCCGCATTGGCCCTGTTCAGTGTCCAGATACCAGGGGCATGACAGCAGCATCAATTGAAGTTGATCGGCGGCGGGGGACAACGTCCAGTGACAGCGTTGATGACCGAAATCATCCACTACCCAGTGCAGATCCAGTGTGCGCGTAGCGCCCTGTTCAAGCCGGAGACCCCACTCTGCATCTTTCAGAAAACAACGTCCGCTGGCGAGCATGCCTTCCAGCAGGTGTGACGACTGCGGATCATCAAGCACGGGGACTCCCGTGAAGGAGGTTTGCGGTAACTGGTTCAGGGCGCTGAGCAGTTCAAGGTCGGCCGGTTCCAGAAACCGTGCCGGGGTGCGGTGCGTTACCTGGCCGGGTTTAAAATAACTCCCTACAGAATAACGGCCGTCTTTCAGGCGGCGGGCGGCGAAGGTCTCCACCAATAAATCTTTTTCGTCGGGCTGCAAGACGTATAACAAGGCCTGCCGGGATTTCGGACATTCGTGTTTTCCACGGCGTTTTTCAGGCAGGGAAGCGAATGCCCTGGAGGGTTCATCCACCGGCAGCACCTGCCTGTCCTGCAGTGCTTGCAGCAATACGGCAGCGACGTGCTCGCAATCTTTCTTTTTCGAACAACTGCACTCGCCGCTGATGGTGATCGCATCCGCTACCTTGTCCGTGCGCACATAGACCCTGAATGGACGACTGCCGGGCTGCGGAATTGTCGCGGTGATCAGCTCGCCGCCGCGCTGAATGTTCGGAGCAGCGATCCGCCCGTCAGCGAATAATCGCCACCCCTTGTCGAAACGTTCCGGTGAAATGTGTGCCGCCACGTCAGTCAGGGTAAATAACATGTGTGCATTGTAACCTGAACAGGGTCGTTTATTTATTGAAGCGGTACTGTATAACCGCTGGTCAAAGAAAGGACGCTGGAAAAGACTCACCCCATTTTTTCTATTGATGACAGGATGTTACACTTTGCCCAAACAACTTTAACGGGACGGTAGCGAAATTACATCACACTTTTTGGATCAGTGTGCCGTTATCCAGGTTGACAACCGTTGGTATATTTGCCAACATAAAGCTTATCAGCAAGGAGGCTTGAATTGGCTAGAAATACGCGAAATATTTCATGGATCAAGGCAGCGCAAAAGGATTTTATGAAGTTTCCCGCCGCTGTTCGTGAAAGCATGGAAACTGCGTTAACGTTTGCAGCGGAAGGACAGAAGGCCGATAGCGCGAAACCCATGAAAGGGTTAGGTTCAGGCGTTTTTGAAATTACGAAGCGTCACAACACGGACACTTTCCGCTCAGTTTATGGCTTGAAAATCGCTGAAGATATCTGGGTTGTTCATGCATTCAAGAAAAAATCGAAGACGGGCATCAAAACACCCGGGGAAGATATCGCTCTGATCAAGAGTCGCATCAAGCAACTAAAGGAAATGTTGAAATGAGTGAAAAACTGGAAATTGTCAAAGGTCGCGGCAATGTGTTTCGTGATCTGGGTGAGAAAGATGCTGATGTAAGGCAAACCAAAGCGTTATTGGCCGCTGAGATTGTTCGCATTCTGGATAAGGAAAAACTCTCCGTTCGGGCTGCTGAAAGGGTTACGGGTTACAATTACAGTGATTTCTCACGAATTCGAAATGCTGAACTTTCCCGGTTTACGATTGATAAGCTCATGATGGTGACCAATGCACTGAGTCGACGGGTTAATGTAAAAATCAGTGTGACAAAACAGCGTGGTGCAGACCGCAACCCGGTCAAACCGACAGAGCGCACCGTTTCCTGAGTTGAGAACCAGTTAAGTGGGCGGTGTCGTTCAATGAAATGGTATGGCAGACGCTGCTTTTTGTGCCACTTCTTGATGGGGTTGGGGGAGCCTTGAATTCTACGGGGCTTGGACCTTGGGCACTGAATGGTCACAAGGTGGGCACAGTCTGGGCTCCGGCAACCGGGAGCAGGCAGTTCATGACAGGGTTATTCGTGGCTGTTTTCCTGGTTAGACGAACGGTTCAACTAAAGCGAAATCCTTGTGGCCTTAATACCTTGGCCTGTGGTTGACACAAATTCGTGGCTCTGTAGAATGCCTCTTTTTACGACTTCAGGCGCGTAGCTCAGTTGGTTAGAGCACCACCTTGACATGGTGGGGGTCGTTGGTTCGAATCCAATCGCGCCTACCAAATTAGACATTCCGGTCCTCGCCTCAGGCGGGGATTATTTTTTGCACGATCAAGTGGCCTCTCGTATGGGTCACCACTGGAGATTAGACAATGCCCGTTATTACCCTCCCTGACGGCTCTCAGCGTCAGTTTGACCATCCCGTAACCGTTTATGATGTCGCAGCCGATATCGGCCCCGGTCTCGCCAAAGCCGCGCTGGCCGGCAAAGTTAATGGTGAACTGGTCGACACCAGCTACCGTATCGAGAATGACGCCGAACTGGCTATCGTGACCAATAAAGATGACGATGCACTGGCACTGGTCCGTCACGATGCGGCGCACGTTATGGCGCAGGCCGTTCAGGAACTGTATCCCGGCACCCAGGTCACCATTGGCCCGGCCATCGAAAACGGTTTCTATTATGACTTTGCGCGCGATGAGCCGTTCACGCCGGAAGATCTGAAAAAAATCGAAAAGCGTATGACCGAAATCGTCAAGCGCAATCTGCCCATTGAGCGCGAAGTCTGGACGCGTGACAAGGCGATAAAAACCTTCAGCGAGATGGGCGAGACCTACAAGGTCGAAATCATCCAGGACATCATTCCGGAAGGTGAGGAACTGTCCATCTACCGGCAGGGCGACTGGTTTGATATGTGCCGTGGCCCACACCTGCCCGGCACCGGCAAGCTGCCGAAAGCCTTCAAATTGATGAGCGTGGCCGGTGCCTACTGGCGCGGGGATTCCAACAACCCCATGCTGCAACGTATCTATGGTACGGCGTGGCGCAACAAGGACGAACTCAAGGCCTACCTGCACCGGCTGGAAGAAGCCGAAAAGCGTGACCACCGCAAGCTCGGCAAGACCATGAACCTGTTCCACACCCAGGAAGAGGCGCCGGGCATGGTGTTCTGGCACGACAAGGGCTGGCGTATTTATCTCCTGGTGCAGGACTATATCCGCAACAAGCTGCGCGATCACGGTTACCAGGAAGTGCACACGCCAACCATCATTGATCGCAGCCTGTGGGAGAAGTCCGGCCACTGGGAAAAATTCCAGGACGACATGTTCATCACCGAGTCGGAGAAGCGCACCTTCGCCATCAAGCCGATGAACTGCCCGGCGCATATCCAGATTTATAACCAGGGGCTGAAGAGCTATCGTGATTTACCGCTGCGACTGGCCGAGTTCGGTTCCTGTCACCGCAACGAGCCGTCCGGCACCCTGCACGGCCTGATGCGTGTGCGCGGTTTCGTGCAGGACGATGCACATATTTTCTGTACCGAAGCACAGGTGCTTGGCGAGGTATCGGACTTCATCGACCTGTTATTCGAGGTCTACCGTGATTTCGGTTTCGAGGATGTCATCATCAAGTTCTCCACGCGCCCGGAAAAACGCGTCGGCGCTGACGAGGTCTGGGACAAGGCCGAGAAATCCCTGCAGGATGCACTCGACCACAAAAAGCTGGACTGGGAATTGCAGCCGGGTGAGGGCGCTTTTTACGGCCCCAAAATCGAATTTTCGCTGAAAGACTGCCTGGAACGGGTCTGGCAACTCGGTACCATCCAGCTGGATTTCTCCATGCCAGACCGGCTTGGTGCCACCTACGTGGCCGAGGACGGCAGCAAGCATATGCCGGTCATGTTGCACCGCGCCATCCTCGGTTCGCTGGAGCGATTTATCGGGATTTTGATCGAACATTACGCCGGAGCCTTGCCGCTGTGGCTGGCCCCGATTCAGGCCGTGGTGATGAATATCACCGACAATCAGGCCGAATATGCCAAAAAAGTTGAAGAAACCTTGAAGAAACAGGGAATCAGGGTCAATTTAGACTTGAGAAACGAGAAAATCGGCTTTAAAATCCGCGAGCACACAATTCAGCGCACCCCGTACTTGCTGGTCGTCGGCGACCGGGAAGCTGACTCAGACACTGTGGCCGTGCGCACGCGAAGCGGTAAGGACCTGGGAAGCCTGTCCTTGCAAACCCTTTCCGAAGGGTTGAATGCTGAAATCGCGAGCCGCGGCCAAACTATTTTGGAGACGTAAACTATCGCTGCAGCAAACAAACTGAAACACAGGCTCAATCAGAGCATCGACGCAACGGAAGTGCGCCTGGTTGGCGCAGAGGGCGAGCAGATCGGGGTTGTCCCGCTTGCCGAAGCCATGGAGAAAGCGGGAGAAGCCAGTCTTGATCTGGTGGAAATCTCACCGCAGGCCGAGCCACCGGTTTGCAAGATCATGGATTACGGCAAGTACCGTTTCGATGAACAGAAGAAACGGCAGGCTGCACGCAAGAAGCAGAAGCAGACCCAGGTCAAGGAAATCAAGTTCCGGCCCGGTACCGATATTGGTGATTACAATATCAAGTTGCGCAACCTGACCCGCTTCCTGAATGAGGGTGACAAGGTCAAGGTGACCCTGCGTTTCCGTGGCCGTGAAATGGCGCACCAGGAACTGGGGCGCGATTTACTCAAGCGGGTAGAGAATGATCTTTCGGAACTGGCTACCGTTGAGCAGTTCCCCAAGATGGAAGGCCGTCAGATGATTATGGTGATGGCGCCAAAGAAGAAGTAGGTTCCGGTTGGAACCGCAGTTCGCCCCGGGTACTCACCGCACCTGGGGGCGCACTTACGATGTATAGAAGCGGGAGAGAAACTATGCCTAAGATGAAAACCAATCGTGGAGCCGCCAAGCGGTTCCGCAAGACCGCCAGTGGCGGTTTCAAGCGTGGCCAGTCGCATCTGCGCCATATCCTCACCAAAAAAAGCAGCAAGCGCAAGCGCCATCTCGGCAGCACCGAACAGGTGCACGAAGCCGATCAGCGTGCCGTTCGCCGCATGTTGCCATTTGTCTAACCGGAGGGGATGAGCCATGCCAAGAGTAAAACGTGGTGTTCAGGCGCGAGCCAAACACAAGAAGATCCTCGACAAAGCCAAGGGTTATTACGGTGCACGTCGCAAGGTTTACCGTGTCGCCAAACAGGCGGTCATCAAGGCCGGTCAGTATGCCTACCGTGACCGTCGTCAACGCAAGCGTCAGTTCCGTGCACTGTGGATTGCCCGTATCAATGCAGCCTCTCGCGAGAACGGCATGTCCTACAGCCGTTTCATCAATGGATTGAGCAAAGCCGGTATCGAAGTCGACCGCAAGGTACTTGCTGATCTGGCCGTGTTCGATGCGGCTGCCTTTAGTGCGCTGGCAGAAAAAGCAAAAGCCAGCCTCGAAGGTTAGTCCACGCGCTGTATAGTCGCAGCGTAAAAAACCAAACCCGTTTAAAGGGGAAGGCTGGTGAAATGCCAACCTTCCCCTTTTTCGTTTTCAGGAGATGTGATGTGGAGGCGTTAGCCACACTCGAACAACAGGCCCGCGAAGCTATCGATGCCGCCGGTGATCTCAAGGCGCTTGATGAGGTGCGTGTTCAGTACCTTGGCAAGAAAGGCCTGTTGACCGAACAACTCAAGCAGCTGGGAAAACTGCCTGCTGATGAACGGCCACAGGCCGGACAGGCAATCAACATTGCCAAGCGACAGGTGCAGCAGGCCATCGAGGCGCGCAAGCAAGCCCTGCAAAACGCCGTCCTGGCCGAGGCGCTGATTTCCGAGCGGATCGACGTGACGCTGCCGGGTCGGGGACAGGGTACGGGTGGGCTGCACCCGGTGACACGCACCCTGCAACGCATCGAGCGGTTATTTTCTTCCATGGGGTTCGAGTCAGCGGAAGGCCCGGAAATCGAGGACGACTACCATAACTTCGAGGCGTTGAATATCCCGGCACATCACCCGGCGCGTGCCATGCACGATACCTTTTATATCGACACGCACCGGGTATTGCGAACCCATACGTCACCGGTGCAGATCCGGGTGATGGAAGAACGCAAGCCACCGTTCCGCATCATTGCCCCGGGGCGCGTGTATCGTTGCGATTCCGATTTAACGCACACGCCGATGTTTCACCAGGTTGAGGGACTGCTGGTGGATGAAAACGTCAGCTTTGCTGATCTGAAAGGCCTGCTCGATGAATTCCTGAAAGACTTCTTTGAATGCGATGACCTGTCAGTGCGTTTTCGCCCCTCATACTTCCCGTTCACTGAACCGTCTGCGGAAGTGGATATCGAATGTGTTATGTGTTCCGGCGAAGGTTGCCGAGTGTGCGGCCATACCGGCTGGATAGAAATCCTGGGCTGCGGCATTGTACATCCCAATGTCTTTACACACGTCGGCATTGATAACGAAGCCTGGACCGGTCTGGCCTTCGGTATCGGTGTGGAACGACTGACCATGCTGAAATACGGTGTCGATGACCTGCGCCTGTTCTTTGAAAACGACCTGCGCTTCCTGCAGCAGTTCCGCTAACCGCAAGAGTGCCCCGATATGAAATTCAGTGAAGCCTGGTTACGTGAATGGGTAAACCCGGACCTCGAAACGGCACAGCTTGCCGAACAACTGACCATGGCCGGCCTTGAAGTGGACTCAGTTGAACCGGCAGCAGGCGAGTTCAGCGGTGTGGTTGTTGCCGAGGTGTTATCGGTCGAGGCACATCCGGATGCGGACAAGTTGCGTGTCTGCCAGGTGTCAGTGGGTGAGGGTAATCCGTTACAGATAGTCTGTGGTGCGCCCAATGTCCATGCAGGGATGAAAGCACCGCTGGCGACGGTCGGAGGACGCGTTGGTGAAATGAAAATCAAAAAAGCCAAACTGCGCGGCGTGCCTTCGTACGGTATGTTGTGCTCGGCGCGTGAACTGGGCCTGAGCGAAGATCACGAAGGCCTTATGGCGCTGCCGGCCGATGCACCGGTGGGACAGGACATCCGTCGTTACCTGTCACTGGATGATGCGCTGATTGACATTGACCTCACCCCCAACCGGGGCGATTGCCTGGGTATGGAAGGTGTCGCGCGCGAAGTCGGCGCGCTGACCGGGGAGGACGTGACGTCACCGGACATACCTGCCGTGGCGCCTTCAATTGAAGATACCTTCGGGATTGAGGTCAAGGCGCCGGATGCCTGTCCGCGTTACCTGGGTCGGGTGATTCGTGGTATCAATCACCAGGCACAGACCCCGTTGTGGATGAAGGAAAAACTGCGCCGCAGTGGACTGCGCAGTCTTGGCCCGGTCGTGGATGTCACCAACTATGTGTTGCTTGAACTCGGTCAACCCATGCACGCCTTCGATCTTGCACAGTTATCCGGCGGGATTGAAGTGCGTTATCCCAAAGCCGGTGAGATCCTGACCCTGCTCGATGAGCGTGATATTGAACCTGCCAGTGATACGTTGCTGATCTGTGATCACGACAAACCGCTGGCGTTGGCGGGCATCATGGGTGGTGAGCATTCCGGTATCTCTGCTGAGACGCGTGATCTGTTCCTCGAAGTGGCTTTCTTCACACCGGAGAAAATTGCCGGTCATGCGCGTCGCTATGGATTGGCGACGGATTCGGCTTTTCGTTTCGAGCGAGGAGTCGATGCCGGTCTGCAACAGCGTGCCATGCAGCGCGCCACGGCATTGCTGCTGGAACTGGTCGGTGGCGAAGCCGGGCCGGTCAGTGAGGTGGTTTCAGAAAATCACCTGCCACAGAAAGCGCCCATAAACTTGCGGCGCAAGCGCATCAAACGTCTGTTGGGCTTCGTGCCGGATGATACCGAGGTTGAGAATATCCTCACCCGGCTTGGTATTAGCGTCGAGTCCACGGATGAAGGCTGGCTGGCAACACCGCCGGGCTTTCGTTTCGACCTGGCTATCGAGGCTGACCTGATTGAGGAAGTGGGTCGCGTATTCGGCTACAACCGGCTGCCCACCGCCAACAACCGGGGTGAACTGACGCTGCAACCCGTACCGGAAACGGTCACGCCGATAGAACGGGTGAGAGCGATGCTGGTGGACCGTGATTACCATGAAGTGATCAGTTACAGCTTTGTCGATGCGGCGTCCCTGGCTGTTATGGAACCCGATATTGAGCCTGTTGCGCTGCTCAACCCCATTTCTTCGGAAATGTCGGTGATGCGTACCAGTCTGTGGCCTGGTCTGGCCGGCGTGGTGAAATTCAATATCGCACGCCAGCAGAGCCGTATTCGAATATTCGAGTCAGGTCTTAAGTTTATCCAGCAAAATAATGAATTAAAACAAAAAAGAGTGCTATCAGGTGCCGTGGTGGGTGACCGTCTTGCGGAGCAGTGGGGGGGCACGCCTGAACCAGCCGACTTCTTTGATGTAAAGGCTGATCTGCAATGCCTGCTCGAGCACGCCGGTGTTGATGCCTGCTTCAAGGCCGGGGAGCATCCGTCCCTGCATCCCGGTCAATGCGCCGCCATCCACGTCGATGAACGGCAGGTGGGCTGGCTGGGCCGCGTACATCCCCAGGTGGCACAAAAACTGGAAATCCCCGGTAAAACCTTCCTGTTTGAGCTTGAACTGGATGTTGTGCTTAAAGGGCGGGTGCCAAGCTTTGAAAAACGCTCAAGATTTCCGTCAATCCGCCGTGACTTAGCAGTAGTAGTGAATGCGGACACGCCAGCGGGCGTACTTTGCGACACCATTCACGCAGAAGCCGGACCGTTGCTCCAGGATCTGCGCATATTCGATGTCTACGAGGGTAGGGGTGTAGAAACCGGGCGAAAAAGCATCGCTTTTGGCTTGATTCTACAGGATTCTTCACGCACACTAACTGACGATGATGTTGACGCGGTCATGAAGGCAATTACCGGTCAACTAGAACAAGAATTCGGGGCAACATTAAGAGAGTGATCCCATGGCGCTAACGAAAGCCGATATGGCAGAAAAGCTGTTCGAGGATCTGGGGCTCAACAAACGCGAAGCCAAGGAACTGGTCGAGATGTTCTTCGAGGAAATCCGTTGCGCACTCGAAAATGGCAAGCAGGTTAAGCTCTCAGGGTTCGGTAATTTTGACCTGCGCGAGAAAAATCAGCGCCCGGGTCGTAACCCCAAGACAGGTGAGGAAATACCGATTTCCGCTCGTCGGGTTGTGACGTTCCGTCCCGGTCAGAAACTCAAAGCACGCGTAGAGGCCTATGCTGGAAGCCAGCAACAATAACGAACTCCCTGTAATCCCTGGCAAACGTTATTTCACGATTGGTGAAGTTTCAGAGCTGTGTGGCGTCAAGCCGCACGTGCTGCGCTACTGGGAGCAGGAATTCCCCCAACTCAAGCCGGTAAAGCGTCGCGGTAATCGCCGCTATTACCAGCGCCATGATGTGATCATGATCCGTCAGATTCGCAGCCTGCTGTACGAGCAGGGCTTCACGATCGGCGGTGCGCGTCAGCAGTTATCCGGTGATGAAGCAAAAGAAGACGTCAGTCAGCGTCAGCAGATCGTGCGCCAGATGCGCATGGAGCTGGAAGAGCTGTTACAGATACTCAAACGCTAGCAGATACTGTATCATGCAGCGCTCTTTCGGGGCGTAGCGCAGCCTGGTAGCGCACCAGTCTGGGGGACTGGTGGTCGGAGGTTCGAATCCTCTCGCCCCGACCAATTTAACACTCAAGTAAAGAACAGGAATGGTGCACATCCGTGTGCATAGCGACAGGGCGCTATTTCAGTATAACCTGCTTGAGAGAAAATACATTTTCAGTAGACGGGTCTACCGTCAGTTCAACCCAGTTATTGTCCTTGCTTCCAAACACCTCAACACGTGTGAAATTACCGGTTAAGCGGCCGTCGGCATTGAACATTGGCTTGTCGATTTTGTAATAGTGCGAATCACCATGGACCAAAAGCACTTTCCCGTTGAATGACTGCGTTTCTTTCACCAGCGTGAGGAAAAAATCCGTGTAACCATTGTTGGCATCCAGCTGTGGAAGGAAATCATCCCGGTATCCACCGTCGCTTAACTCGAAAGGAAAGAAAACATCCGCCTGGATCGTAATGACGATACCCGCATAGTGCTCGCGCCTGGCTTCGGAGAAGGACTCTTCAAGCCATGCAATATCTTTTACATTACGCGCACGGAATTCCGCTGTGGCGGCATCACAATCTGCCTGAGTGCGGTTTGATTTTTTTGTGCACTGCTTTTTTGTAACAACCAGATTGTTATTGCTTCCTGGTATATGCAGCGCGACAAATCCAACGTTACTGGCAACGAACCGACTGTTCTCGCTGTAGGCCTGCCCCAACTCGCCTTGACGTTCTACTTCGACAGGGTGTACGCCCTGCGTTGTGTTTTTATTGAAGAATACACTTCGAAGATAGTCAAGACGCTCAAGAGGATCATAGCTTCCATTGCTGACACGATGGCAATCTGTCCATTCATTGTCACCCAGTGAGTACAGTGTAGGGACATTCAGGCGGTTGAAAATATCAATTGCATCCTGTCCTATGGCCGCATCTGTACACACGGTATGACCATTTTTAGTATCACCCGCAAAAATCGTGAAATCCAGGTTATGGGTATTCATGGAGCGGATGGTTTGATCAATATCCTTTGACTTTATGGCAGGATCATCATTGTAGAAACTGTCTCCCCAGAGAGCCACTTTCAAACGTGAATGCCTGTTGGAATGCGATGACTGCCTGTCTTCACGATAGGCTTTCACTTCATGCCCACGTGAGCGCTCTTTACTGTTCTCCCGACCATGATCTTCGAACGCACTCTGTGCCTGTAACGGCAATGCACTGGCGGCAATGATCATACCGGCAACCACTCTCAATCTGGATAATTCCAGCATGCCTTATCTCCTCGTATATTTAATGGGGTGTATACCCTGCGGGACAAGCTGATCTACAGGGTATGCGTGCGGAATATGCCCCAGACAAGTTACGTTCCTGTTACGTTGCGCAAATTGCGCACGGCATTAGAAACCCGGCATGGAGTAGCCCCGGGCGGGAACAGAGATGGCAACTGTACTGCTTGCAAGTGTTGGCTGGCCGGGATTGCCGGCCGGGTTATCAGGCCGGTTTTTTCCGCCCCGACAGTTGCCGGGCAGCATCAACGATATCACTGATGCCGGGGATACTGGCTGCTTCGAGTTCGCCATTAAACGGCGTCGGCATATCCAGCCCGGCGAGACGTGCAGGGGCTGCATCCAGGTCAAAAAAACAACGTTCATTCAGCGTTGCGATAATCTCGGCACCAACCCCGGCAAAGCGGCAGTCTTCTTCCACAACCAGCAGGCGATGGGTCTTGCGCAGGGAAGTCGCACAGGTATCCCAGTCAACCGGACTCAGGCTGCGCAGGTCGATGACTTCAACGTGGATATTTTCTTTGGCGAGCAGGGCTGCTGCCTCTACGGCCAGGTTGGCCATCCTGGAATAGCTCACCAGTGTCAGGTCTGTCCCTGCACAACGGACGATGGCCTGGTGTATGGGGGGTGGTTCGGCCGCAAAATCGACATCACCCTTATTGAAATACAACAGCTCGTGTTCCAGCAGGATAACCGGTTCATCACTGGCGATAGCCTGTCGCAGTTGCCAATAGGCATCCTGTGCGGTTGCCGGTACGGCAATGCGCAGGCCGGGAACATTCATCAGGGTGTGCTCCAGGCGCTGTGAGTGCTGGGCGGCCAGTTGTTTTGCAACACCGCCCGGCATGCGCACCACCAGCGGCATGGGGAACTGCCCGCCAGACATAAAAGGGATCTTGGCGGCCATGTTGATGATGGCATCCAGCGCCAGCAGGGCAAAGTTGATGGTCATGATTTCGATAACCGGTCGCATGCCGGTCAGCGCTGCCCCGACACCCAGCCCGGTAAAACCGCCTTCCGAAATGGGTGTGTCGCGAACCCGCCATTCCCCGTATTTGGCATAGAGTCCCTGGGTTACCCGGTAGGAGCCACCATACAGGCCAACATCTTCGCCCAGCGTAAACACGGATTCATCACTCGACATTTCAATGTCCAGCGCCCGGTTCAGGGCTTGCCACAGTTGCAGGTTCTCAGTCATGTTGTGTGCCCTCCGTCAGGGTTTCATGCTGGCGGTTGCAGTATAGGCTGGACCAGGCATCATCAAGTGTCGGTGGTGAGCTGGACAGCGCAAACTGCACGGCATCTTCGACAATACCCTTGACCTCCTGGCGAACGGATTCAATATGCTGCTCGTCAAAATGGTCGACTGCAGCCGTGTGGTAAATCAGCTGGTCGACAAGGTCCGGTCCGGCCGCTGCGATCTCGGCCTGGCTTGGGTAGCCTGTTCTGGCTTCATTAATAACGGCTTTAACCGGGTCGCGGTCGGCCTGTGAATTGACTTCGGCACGCGGTCGGTAGCTGCCGGCATCCGCCATGGAGTGACCGCGGAAACGGTAGGTTTCAAACTCCAGCAACTGCGGCCCGTTGCCGGCACGAATCTGTGCCAGTGCACGCCGGGTGCCCTGGTAGACATTGATAACATCCATGCCATCAAGCTTCTCCGCCGGGACATTGTAAGCACAGGCGCGCTTATAGACATCGACAATGGCTGAATGACGGTGAATTTCCGTGCCGATCTGGTAGTGGTTGTTCTCGCAGACAAACAACACCGGCAATTTCCACAGTGCGGCCATATTGAGTGCTTCGTGGAAGGTGCCCTGGTTAACCGCACCGTCACCGAAGAAACAGATCACCGCTTCCGGCAACTGCCGCAACGCAATGCTGTAACCGATACCGGTTGCGACCGGGAAAGTTTCGCCGACAATGGCGTACCCCCCCATGAAACGCCGTTCCCGGTCAAACAGGTGCATGGACCCACCCATGCCCTTGCAGATCCCATCGCGGCGGCCGAACAGTTCTGCCATCACCTGGCGTGCTGGTACCCCGCGCACCAGTGCGTGTACATGTTCGCGATAGGTGGTGACAAGGTAGTCGCTGGGTTCTGTGGCATGAATCACACCCACGGCAACGGCTTCCTCACCCGGATACAGGTGCAGAAAGCCGGCGATGTTCCCTTCACTGTATTCCTGCGCCGCACGTTCTTCGAAGGCGCGTGCCAGCAGCATGTCGTGTAAAAAACGGTGTAGTGTTTCTCTGTCCATATCAGTCCTGGTACTCAGCCAGCATGGCCCGGTGGTTGAGTTGTGCACGTTTGAGCAAAGCCTGCTGCGCCGCCGGTACGTTATCAGTTTTCCCCTTCCATGCCTGAAGTGCGGTTTGCTGCAGGGCGCGACCATAGGAAATACTCAACCGCCAGGGCGCATCCTGGCCTCGTTGGTTGATGGCATTGAGATTGGCAGTCGCTTCTTCGGGACTCTGGCCACCGGACAGAAAGTTGATGCTCGGTACAGCGGCAGGTACAGTGCGCCGCAGGATTTCAAGCGTTGCTATAGCGACTTCATCCGGTTCGGCACGACGACAGCCCTTGCCGGGCAGCACCATGTTGGGCCATGAGTACAAGGGGAAAATCTGGCTGGAGATATTACTGGCCCGGGGCATCAATGATTCGGATGAGGATGTGATGGCCCTGCAGGAGGTCATC
>VAPM010046730.1_pt1 | contig 20065 bp, 14 predicted proteins | sample 3395091 | NCBI WGS metagenome assembly VAPM01 (sample SAMN08290445, study PRJNA428436) | hydrothermal vent metagenome | isolation source: Deep-sea hydrothermal vent chimney 3 | place: Pacific Ocean: Juan De Fuca Ridge
TCCAGATCTCCATCATTATCAAGATCAGCACATGCGGTTCCATTTGTAAATGTAGGATGTATCAGCCCCCATTTTTTTGAATTGTCGGAAAACCCAAGGTTACCATCATTCCTGAAAATGTAGTTCGGCAATTTTACATCCGGTAATTTATCCATGGCATCTACAAAATATTGGCGTCGTGATTCTTCCTTGCCAAACTGAGATCGCTTGCTTATGTCATTGATATAATCCAGGTTCGTTACATCTTTCCGAAACCCATTGGTGATCAATAAATCTTTCCACCCATCATTATCAAAGTCAGCAAATAATGGTGCCCAACTCCAATCTGTTTGATAGACTCCGGCCAAAAATCCGATTTCACTAAACCTATATTTCCCATCCTTGAATTTCCCCTGGTTTAACTGAAGAGTATTACGCATAAACTGAGGATGATATCCAACATTTATGCTACCGTAAAATCTGCCTATATTAAGAAAAGGTATCATTAATTTTTGCCTGTAATTAGTAGCTGGAAGCATATCGACTACAATTACATCAGACAAGCCATCGTTGTTGAAATCTGCAATATCTACACCCATACCGTTGTGGGTAAAGTGGCTAAAATATTCACCCGCACTTTCTGTAAAAGTGCCGTCGTGATTATTGATCCATAGCAGATCATTGGAAATAAAATCATTGGCACAATAAATGTCTGTCCAGCCATCCTGATTTATATCACAAGCCGCAACGCCAAGCCCGTAGCCTTCTATTAAAATTCCCGCCTCTCTTGAAATATTTGTGAATGTCCCATCGCCTTCATTGCGATAAAGCCGGTCTGTGCTTTCAGCTTCACCATCTACTTTGATTTTTCGCAGCGCATTTCTCTTCGACCCATCCTCCGCATTTGTCAATAAATACAGATCCAGATCTTGATCTTTATCAAAATCAAAAAATATGCCCATAGTGCTGTAGCCTGCATCATTGAGCCCATATGCTGTTGCCATATCTTTAAAATGCGGTACGCCATCTTTGTCAATCCCCTGGTTGATAAAAAATATGTTTTCCCTGGTTTTACCAGCTGCAAACCCGGCAACACTAATATAAATATCATTGAGTCCATCGTCATTTATATCTACGATAGATACTCCCGTGCACCAGTGCTGCGTTGTCAATCCTGATTCTTTAGTAACATCATCAAATTTGAGATCTCCCTGGTTCAGATACATTCTTGAACTGACCATATTTCCGGCAAAGAAAACATCTTTCAAGCCATCGTTATTCAAGTCACCTACCGCAAGGCCACCTCCATTGTATATGTATTCGAAGGTTACTCCATTGATAGAATCAGAAATTGTAAGCTGATTGACAAAATCTATTCCGGAATGAGATGATGGGATAAATTTAAAAAGTGTGTCCTTTTTAAAAAATGTGCAATGAGATAATAGAATTGTACAAAATATCAATAAAAAATAATCCTTTTTGCGAATCATAAACCAATAATTAAAACTTCAAATAGCAAAATAATTTTAGCTGCCAAGATACAAAAATAAGTGGCTGGGGAATCATAAAACTTGACTAAATGGGACGCCAATTAATGGCAATTGACATTGTTTTAACGAATTATATTTTATCCAAGAACCGCCGTTACCATTTTTTTGAGAATACCTAAATTCAACGTGTTATTTTTATATTTTCTGAGTTGCGATAATAACTCCAACATGTTGATATCTTTGCAAAAAATTATATAGCAATTATGCAAAAAGAATTTCAACTTCAAATACCACCAGAGCTTGCTGAAAATCCAGATGAGCTTATTCAAATTGTAAAAAAGAAATTTAAATTACCCTCAGGGGATATTAAGCATATTGAAATTCTACGCAGATCCATTGATGCTCGAAAAAAAGAGATCAAGATCAACCTCAAAATCCGTGTTTATGTAAATGAAGATTTTGAAGAAATCGCAATTCAAAAACCTGTGTACGATAATGTTTCTTCCAAAGACGTGGTGATTATCATTGGTGCAGGGCCGGCTGGTCTTTTTGCAGCTTTGAAGTGTATCGAACTGGGTAAAAAACCAATCATACTAGAAAGGGGTAAGGATGTACAGGCTCGGAGGCGAGATTTGAAAGCAATTAATATCGATCACATTGTCGATGAAGACTCCAACTATTGCTTTGGTGAAGGTGGCGCAGGGGCCTATTCCGACGGCAAACTTTATACAAGGTCTAAAAAGCGTGGAGACGTACAAAAAATATTGGATATGCTTGTGGCATTTGGTGCGACTAAAAAAATATTAGTTGAAGCACATCCACATATTGGCACGAATAAATTGCCGGAAATAATTTCAGCAATTCGAGAATTTATCATTGATCATGGAGGAGAAATTGTTTTTAATTCACGAGTTACTGAACTACTTATAAAGTCAAAAGCCGTTGTAGGAGTTAAAACAAAATCAGGAGATTTTATTCATGCGCAAAAAATTATTCTGGCAACCGGACATTCGGCTAGAGATATTTTTGAGATGCTCCATAATCAGGGTATTGAAATAGAAGCCAAACCTTTTGCCATTGGTGTGCGTGTTGAGCATCCGCAAGTGCTTATCGATAGCATCCAGTATCATTGCCCAGAGCGAGGACCGTATTTGCCACCTGCACCGTACAATATCGTTAGGCAGGTAGGAGGGAGAGGTGTTTATTCGTTTTGTATGTGTCCCGGAGGTGTTATTGCACCTTGTGCTACAAGCCCTGGAGAAGTAGTTACAAATGGTTGGTCACCTTCCAAGCGTGATCATCCAACTGCAAACTCGGGAATTGTCGTTGAGTTAAGGATAGAGGATTTTAAAGAATTTAAGGATCGCGGGGCACTTGCTGCTATGGATTTTCAACGATCTATTGAGCAAATTGCATGGAGAGAGGGTGGAGAGTCACAAAAAGTTCCGGCACAAAGATTAGCAGACTTCATGAAAGGAAGACACTCGCAATCTCTTCCCGAAACTTCCTACAAGCCTGGCGTAACTTCTGTGGAATTGGCAAGTGTTTTTCCGGAATTTATACATGATAGTCTTCTGAGGGGCCTCAAGATGATTGGCAAATCAATGAAAGGGTACATCACCAACAATGCGGTGGTACATGCCCCAGAATCCAGGACTTCTTCGCCTGTGCGAATTCCTCGAGATAAGGAATCGCTAGAACATATTTCTGTAAAGGGCTTATACCCTTGTGGAGAAGGAGCAGGATATGCCGGAGGAATTGTCTCTGCTGCGATTGATGGAATGAAGTGTGCAGAAATGTGTGTGGAATCAATGAAATAACCTTGCTGCTCTGTAAGATTAGCCCGCTCATTGTCACCTGATAACGGACTTTGAGGAAGGCCACGAGGTCTTGAATTAGATCTCGTTAAATATTCTTCCTATAAATATAACGCTGTCAAATCCTATATCTTCTTTGTTCCACAGGGTTTTTATCCAGAACGCTTTCGGAATGAAAATTTCGACCTGCCGTAGGAAGGCAGTTGCGAATGAATTATTAGGAGTCCTTTTAATTCTACTTTACGAAGTTAAAGCACGTATTATAAAATATACTTCTTGCAACCGATTAATACGATTCTAAAATAAAAATCATTCATTTGATTCTATTTTTAATTAGATGAAAATAATTGTACAATTATGATTCAATAATATCTGATGACTAACACACAAGAAATTTGGAAAAAAATTGTTGAAGAAAATGATCAGAAAGCTTATAGCGTTTTTTTTGATCATTTTTACCCCAGGTTATTCACTTATTGCATACAATTAGTAAAGTTGCCTTCCGGAGCCGAGGAAGTTGTTTCAGACGTAATATTTAACTTGCTGAAAAACAGAAGTAGCTTTAATAGCATCGAGAGGATTGGCCCTTATCTTTATAGGTCGGTGAAAAACAAAAGTTTAACCTGGCTCAGGGATCAAAAGAAAAATCTGAAACTGGAAGGCATAGAGCAAGCAGAAGATTATATAATTGAGGAGCCGGATAACGCAGTTCTTTTTCCTGTTGATCAAGATATTCTTAAGCTACTCGAGACTTCAATTAATAAGTTGCCAGCACAACGCCAGTTAGTTTATAGGCTTGTTAGAGAAGATGGGCTACTATTAGAGGAGGTTGCAGAGTTGCTTTCTTTATCAGTAAGAACTATTGAAAAGCATTTAGAGATGGCAATTAAAGTATTATGCCAACATTTAAAGGTCCACTTACAGGATCAAAGACAAAACCCAAAAATCAGAAAATTCTTTCCGCGCAATTTTTTATTTAACTTTTTTTAAAAAAAAGATACTTTTTATTACGGAAATAAATAAGGCTTGAGTCTTACTAATACAACGCCGTAATTTTATAATGAATAAAAAAGATATATACGCAGCAATTTCTCGTCATTTGACTAAGCACAAGCAAGAAAATGATGACGAAATATTGCATAATTGGATCGATGAAAGTGAAGAGAACAAATCTTTGCTGGAAAAAATAGAACACCATTGGATTTCGCCAAGTAAAAGAAATATTAGTATTTTAAATAGCGATGAAATAAAAAGAAGTATTTGGAAAAAGGCAAATCAACAACCATCATATAATATTTCCTCTGCTAAAAAGACATATTTCAACTACTTAAAATATGCAGCTGTACTTACAATATTAATATTATCGGGTATAGCTATTTATTCTAAAATTGATAAGGATGAAATTGTGCAATCAACTTCCTCGCTAATTTCTAAATCAAACAATGCAGGAAGAAAATCTACCATTCACCTCAACGATGGCACAGTTGTAAATCTAAATTCAGAAAGTACAATCAAATACTATGATTCTTTTTCCGATACTGCAAGATTTATATGGCTTGAGGGAGAAGCATTTTTTGATGTAGCTCACGATAAGTCGAAACCTTTTTATGTTATATCACAAGGCGTGTCAGTAAAAGCATTGGGTACATCCTTTAATGTCTCAGCATTTCCAGCCAATGAGATTGTAAAAGTGAGCTTGGCCACTGGTAAGGTGTTAATTAAAAGTCATGATTCAGCAGGCAGCGATCATAGATCTGATGAGATTGTTTTACTACCCGGTCAGGAAATATATTTTCAGAAAAACGCAAACATTTTTTTACCGGTAACTACATTTAATGAAAAAGAAGTGGAGGGTTGGAGAAATGGGATATTATATTTCAAACACACTGGCTTAGAAGATATAATAACAACACTGAACAGATGGTATGATGTTGATATTCAGGTTGATTCAGGCATACCAACTAATGAAATAAGCTATACAGGAGTATTTGAAAAACAGAATTTGCATAATGTACTAGCAAGTATTGGCTTCGTGGCAAATTTTGATTTTAAGATAAATGATAAAAATGTAATGTTAAACTTTAAAGAAAAATAGTATGGATAAAAAAGAGACGTAAAAAAAATGACCGATAAAAATTGGGGAATTAGTATCGGTCAAGTACTTCACCGCATTGCCTGAAAGTCGTAAAACCGTGGCAATGCATTTAATTATTGTTAAATAATAAACATTCGAAATTATGAAAATAAATTTATTAAGACTACTAATTTATGCCATGAAAATATCTTTTGTAGGTATATTTTTACAGTGTTTACTGTTAAATTTGCTAATGGCAGGAACTATTGAGGCTCAAAAGTACGCGAGTGTCAAAGATGTTGCGATTAATATTGACGTGAAAGAAATGTCGGTTGTTCAGCTATTTGATGAGTTGGAGCATAAGACAGAATTTCAATTCACGTATGATGAAAATGTTGTTTCTAATAATAAAACGAAGATTAGTATTTCCGGCAAAAAAAAGAGCATAGAAGAAATTTTATTGCACATTTCAAAACAAGCCAAACTACGTTTTAAGCAGGTAAACAACAACATTAATGTAAACCCACTTAATAACAGGTCAAAGGGGAAATCCATAGAGATTGTAATTCAGGGAATCACAGTCACCGGTAAGGTCACTTCTGCTGAAGATAGTGAAGGCTTGCCTGGGGTAAATGTAACCATAAAAGGTACCACGCAAGGATCTGTTACTGATGTGGAAGGAAACTATAAACTTGATGTTCCGGATGAAAATTCAGTATTAGTATTTAGTTCCGTAGGATATCTATCAGAAGAGTTTATTGTGGGTACACAATCAATGATCAATCTTGCAATGTCGCCTGATGTTACAGCACTATCTGAGATCATTGTAACGGCTTTTGGAATAGAGCGAGAAAAGAAAGCCTTGGGCTATGCGGCTCAGGAGTTAGAAGGTGATGACATGACTTCGGCAAGAGAAGTGAATGTAGCCAACTACCTCACCGGTAAGATAGCAGGTGTTCAAGTGTCAAATGGCGCATCAGGTGGCATGGGAGGATCAACTAATGTAACCATTCGCGGGAATAGTTCACTGACCGGCTCCAACCAACCATTGTATGTCATTGATGGTGTTCCAATAACAAATCGGGGAAACTCGAATCCCGACAACGGAATTTTTGGTGGTAATGATTATGGAGACGGCATCGGCAGCATCAATCCTGATGATGTGGAATCAATGACGGTATTAAAAGGCCCGGCAGCTTCGGCTCTCTATGGTGCACGTGGTGCCAATGGCGTAATCGTAATTACAACAAAATCAGGTAAATCGCAAAAGGGGATAGGTGTTGAGTTTAACTCTACAACATCAATCCAAAAGATCAATCTGATTCCTAGGTTTCAGAATAAATATGGTACAGGATATGAAGGCACCAACTTGTTTGGAAGAATTGTAGATATTGATGGACAGTCTTACGAAACTATGCCTGCTTGGCATGGTGATGCTTGGGGCCCTCCACTTGATGGGCGAAGAGTTGTTTCTGATCCGTTTTTAATGCCTGGTGAAGATCCTAGACCGCTAACGCTGCTGCCACAAGACCCAAACAATGTCAGAGATTTCTATCAAACCGGCGTGGTTGCAAATAATATGATATCTTTTAGCGGCGGGACTGAAAATACTACGGCACGATTATCTATAGGTAATACCTATAATAAAGGTATTATACCAAATAGCTCAGGAAACAGAAATACAATTAACCTAAGAGTAAACAGCAAGCTTACCGATAGATTGTCTTTCGATGCTAAAGTAAACTATAGCAATGCAAAATTTGAAAATCGACCTACTTTAGGCGCCGGTAGCGATAATGTTAACGCAACTTTAAATCGGCTTGGGCGATACGTGCCTCTGGATTTCTTAAAAAAGCACTATGAAGCTACTGGACTACGTGGCCGTTTTCCCGGTGTACGTGTTAATCCATACTATACTATAAATGAAATAACGAACAATGATGAAAGAAATCGAGTCATTGGTTTTGCCTCATTAAGATATGCATTTACAGACTGGCTGAGTTTATCTCTCAGAACCGGTATTGATTGGTACACAGATGAAAGACAGAATATCTGGCCGGTAGGTGCCGCATGGCCGAATACCAGGGGTAAATTTGTAGAAACAGTTATAAATTCTAAAGAAACTAATTCAGATTTTCTTCTAACTGCTGACGGAGATTTGTCCAGTAATTTTCATGGATCCTTTTCTGTTGGAGGTAATCTATTAAATCAATATTCTTCCTCTACCGAGTGGGATGCACGCGATTTAAAGGTTCCGGGAGTCTATGACATCAGTAATGCTCAGGATATTCGTCCTGAAAGTAACTTATTTGAAAAAGAAATTCAATCCCTGTATTTTATGGGGCAGTTGGCTTATAAAAATTATCTCTTCCTGGACATTACAGGTAGAAATGACTGGTCTTCTACCTTGGGCACAAATAACTACTCGTTTTTCTATCCTTCTGTTGGCTTAAGCTGGGTGTTTACCGATATGTTTGAAATGACTTCCGATATCATCACTTTTGGTAAGCTCAGGGCTTCTTGGGCACAGGCTGGTAGTGATGCTAATCCTTATCTTACTACCGCCGGATACGGTTCGTTTACTACAAGTTATGGTGGTCAGGGATATGCCCGTATGACTACACAAATACCCGCATTAGATTTAAAAAACGAACTTACAGAATCTATAGAGCTTGGATTTGACATACGGTTATTTAATAATCGTGTTGGGTTGGATGTGACCTATTATGATGGTAGTACGAAAAACCAAATTATTCCTATACAATTGTCAAATAGCTCGGGTTTTCAAACAGCAGTAATCAATGCGGGAGAAATAAAGAACAGCGGTCTTGAAGTGACATTGAATGCTGGTATAATTAACTCAAGCAGTGGATTCAAGTGGGATTTAAGTTTTAATTATGCCAAAAACCAATCTGAAGTGGTTGAGTTGTCGCCGGGCCTAGAAACCTTCTTGCTGGTAGATGGACTTCCTAACGATATTGAAGCCAGAGTTGGAGAAGCATTCGGAAATATTATTGGCTATAAATACAAGCGTAGCCCCGATGGAAGGAGAATTGTGACGCCCGGAGGAAACTATACACGTGAAGCAGAATTGAGTATTTTGGGAAATATAACCCCTGACTGGATCGGCGGCTTGAATAACTCATTTTCTTATAATGGATTTTTCATGAATGTACTTATTGATTTTGTTCAGGGTGGCGAGCTTTCTTCGTTAACAAAATACGAGATGCTCAGAAGAGGTTCTGCGTTGTTTACCGAAGAGGGCAGGCGACCACAGGATACAGATGATGACGGAGTTCAACTACCGTATGTAGGTGTAAGGGATGGAGTCATAGAAATTTTTGACGCCGATGGAACAACTGTTATAGGCTATGAAGAAAACACCCAAGCAGTTGATGGCCAAACTTATTGGGCTGCCAGTAGTGCCTGGAGTGGAGTTGGAGAAGAATTTGTTCTTGATGCCAGCTACATTACTTTGAGAGAGCTGATTTTGGGATACAGCTTTAAAAGCAGTATGCTGAAAAATACTCCTTTCAGAGGCATTCGGGTTTCTGTAGTAGGCAGAAATTTATTTTACTTCCAGGAAAATATGCAGGATATGGGTATATCTCCTGAATCAGCCCCAAATATAGCTCCCGGTGCCAGAGGCATAGAGTCTTACTCTATACCGACCACCCGAACTTTTGGAGTGAATGTTAATCTTACATTTTAATTAGCATGATAATCATTAAAAATAAAAAGATGAAAACATATAAGAATATAAAATATATCGTAATTTTTTCAATTGCTATCCTCACCGGGTATTCATGTACGGATGGTTTTGAAGAGATGAATACGGCAAAGAATCTGGTAACAGAAGATTTAGTCAACGTAAATTTGATATTTACAAGGGCTCAGGTTCGGGCTATAAAGGAAGAAGGCAGGGCCAATGGAACAGGAACCATTGGGAACTACAGCGGCATGTCTTATTCAGGATCAAATCGTCCATTTCTTGAAGGCGATGCTCCAGGGATATGGGATAACACCTATGAAAGATATACAAACAATCTTTCCGAAATTGTCAGACTTACCAAAGACGATCCGGATTTGATTAATAAAACAGCTATATCAAGGATCATGAAAGTATGGGCTTTTGCCAAAGTAACAGATACTTATGGTGATATACCCTATTTTCAATCAAACTTACCTCAGAGTGAGGTAGTACCTAGTCCGAAATACGATACGCAGCAAAGTATTTATGCTGATTTCTTTAAAGAACTTAAAGAGGCGGCAAGCTCATTAGATCCCGCTAAGGAAAGTTTTGGATCTGCAGATTTAGTTTATGGCGGTGATGTGGAACAATGGAGAAAATTTGCCAATTCCCTCAGACTACGTCTGGCTTTGCGCATTAGGTATGTCGATGAGCAAATGGCCAAAGACAATATGAGCGATCTGCAAGCGTCAGATTTGATACTAACCAGAGCAGATGATGCTTCTATGTACACGGTTGTTGATGGTAATGCTGATAATTGGAATCCATTTTATAATGGTGTGATTAATAACGGTACTGATCTTAATAAAAGAGCAGTAGGAGCATTTATTATAAAAATGAAAGAATTTAATGATCCGCGCATCAAAATATATGCGGATACGGCAAGGGCCACATTTCCTGAAGACGACCCCAATATTGATTACTTTGGGTATCGGGGACGTCCTGTGTTAGGTTTGGTGCCTATTGAGTATAAACTTCCTTGGGGTCAGGAAACTTCTTCCGAAATTAGTGATCTTTGGTATGTCCCAGAAATAGAAGTGCCGATGTTGCGTTCTTCCGAAGTTCATTTTGCGCTTGCAGAAGCTGCCTTGTTCGGATTGAAAGCAGGCGATGCACAATCTCATTATACAATGGGCATGGAAGCTGCGATGAATTGGGCAAAAGATTTTTATGAAAATGCCAAGCCGCAACTTCCGGATGTACTTGCGCAGATGTATGATTGGTCGGATAGTGACATTGCCTTGCTCATATCTCATAAGGAAATTACCACGGCTGAAAGTGATGCATTTTTGGCATCGCCAGTTGCTACATTAGCAGGTTCACAAGAAGAGCAATTGGAGCAGATCATTGTCCAAAAGAATATCGCACTGTATCCCTTGGAATATCAAAATTGGGCAGAGTGGAGAAGGACAGGTTATCCTGTACTCCAGATAGGTCCGGACAATGATGATCTTAAAGGAGTTATTCCAAGAAGGATGCCTTGGCCAAATGTTGAGCAAACCATCAATGGAGCAAACTACGATGAGGCAGAGTCAAGAATTAATGGTGGTGATGCAAGACTTTCAAAATTTTGGTGGGACGCCAACCCAAATGTACCTTATCCCTGGACAGGTGATCCTTTGCCAACCATGGATACCACTTGGGTTGATGTGGGATAACTTAGTATGTTAATAATTTTAGTATCAAGGGTTGTTCCTTTTTTGGGACAACCCTTTTTTAAAATATTTACCTTTTTTATATACCGCTTTATCCAGAAATATAAGTGAATCTTGAATGAATTTTCAAAGATTGAATATCAGCCCTTTATGATGGAGATTCTAAATATATGGAGTATTGTTGAATTTGATGTTTTTTATAAATAGAAAGCGCATTTATTATGAAAAGTATTGCCACGGTGATCACCGTAATAGGTATAATCTCAATTTGCTGTAAGCCTGAGAAAGCGACAGAACAGAAAATAATCGCAAAACAAAATGAAGCTACTTTGGCTCGTGACAAAGTGATTATGGCCGTTTTTGCACATCCGGATGATGAGATTAGTGTTGGCCCAATATTGACTAAATATGCCAGGGAAGGAGCAAAAGTATATTTGATCACAGCAACAGATGGCAGATATGGAACAGGGCAAACGGATTTAAAACCGGGAGAAGAGTTGGTAGAGCTGCGAAAAAAGGAAATTAATTGTGCAGCTTCAAATATGGGAATTGAGAAGCCGGTATGGCTGGGATATCATGATCAATTAAAGCTTAAAGAAGGTTATTTTGGTCATGTGCCTTACATACAAGACCTGATGAGAGAGCTGGATAGCCTGATGACCAAGTTACAACCAGACGTCATCATCACATGGGGGCCTGATGGAGGTACCAACCACATGGATCATCGCATTGTTGGAGCTTCTATTTCCCAGGTTTACCTGAGTAAGAAATGGGAAAAGACCAAGGGGTTATACTACGTGGCAACTCCTTCCTCTCATTTAGACGATGCTGATAAAAAATTACTAAGAGGCGTTGACGATTCCTACTTGACTATGCGAATATCATATTCTAAAGAAGATAGGGAAAATACCATTAAAGCAATGAAGTGTTATAAAAGTCAGTGGTCTGACGAACTGATCAACAAAAGAGCTGAGAGGATGAGAAACGGAAACCAAACCATATACTTAAGGCCTCTGGTACGGGCCACAGATATTTCTGATAACCTTTTAGTGGGTGGATAGCCTTGGATTACCATGTCTCAATCCATAAGAAGTTTACCGGCAAAGCATACTCGAATTAAAAGCTAACATGAAAAAATACTATAAACTAATAAAAGATATTCATTTGCACACTGGCCTGTTTATTAGCCCGATTATCATAATATTTTCCTTGAGTGCCCTTGTACTGAACCATAGTTTTATCGATTGGCAGGAAGATTGGCAAAGTTGGTCCTTTTCGGTCGATGATACAGTCGATAAGACAGTCAAGTTTAATATTCCAAATCCTGATAAGACCAGGATGGAATATGCAAAGGATATTTTGAGACAATTGGAAATAAAAGGAGAGATATCCAATATTTTCGGAGATTCACTCAGCATGTACATTCCGGTGACCAAACCGGGACATAGAATTTCAATCAAAGCAGATCTGACACGGGGTATGGCATTTATACATAGTGAACGAACTAATTTTTGGAACAAATTGATCTGGCTCCATATGATGCCGGGTCCCCACAATTCCAGTATAAGGGGCAACTGGGTATTTACTAAACTTTGGGGGTCATTGGTTGATTTCTCTGTTATCTGTCTTTTTTTCTCAAGTATCACAGGAATCATTCTTTGGTACTACATCAAAAATGAAAGGAACATAGGAATCATTGCATTATTGATTGGGTTGCTTTCTATGGCATCACTTGTATTTGGCCTCACCGTTTAATCAATTGAAAATGGGTATTACTGAAAACAAGAAAAATATAGCAAAATGGAATCGCAAAACCCACATATACCTTGGCTTATTTTTGCTTCTTTTTATATGGCTATTTGGGTTTAGCGGATTGTTGCTCAATCACCATTGGGAGTATTCCAATTCATGGGAGAAAAGAAAGGAATCCAGCTTTGATAAGACTATTGAAATAGGCTTGGAAAGAGACAAACACATTCTTGCAGGAGAGATCATGGACAAAATAGACGTCGATGGCAGTATTTATAATCTGAGGTATTCGAGCGATTCTATGCGTTTGAATTTTATTGCCGCACAACCTGGAACGAGGTATGATATTAAGTCAGACCTGAATGATGGAAAAATTAATGTCAAAGAAACTAAACTTGATGGATGGGATGCCATGAGGTCATTACATAAATTACGAAACCCTACTCAAAAAGAACAAGGTGAGCGATATCAGCCTGTATTGGCTTTTATTTGGAGCCTTTCAATTGATATTGTTTCAGTAGGTCTTATAATCATTTGTTTAGGAGGCTGGTACTTGTGGCTACAAGTTTCGAAGAGAAGATTTTACTTTGGGCTCATTTCTATAAGCTTAGGGTTTGCTTTGTGTACATATATTTTATTTTTTTAAAGAATTTGATGTTCGAGTTGGCTATCAATATGAATTAGTTTTGTTTATAATATCGTATATGCATCGTCTTAATCATTTACATTTACAAGCTAAAACCAATAGTTTGTTCCATTTTAATAAAGAAAACTTTTGGAAAATTTGCCGGTGCATTGTGAATTATCATTCACTTCATTATAAGGTCTGATAAACCTTGATTTCACTAAATTATTTTCAAAACCATGAATAAAAACTATGTCAACATTTTAGCTGTTATTGCTTCCCTTGGAGGGTTCTTGTTTGGGTATGATACCGCCGTTATATCTGGCACTATAGGATTTGTCACTGATCAATATGGGCTAAATACAGTCATGGAGGGATGGTATGTGAGCTCGGCACTGGTAGGCACGCTGTTGGGTGTTTTGCTTGCCGGAGTGCTAAGCGACCGGTTTGGGCGAAAAGAAATCTTAATATTATCAGGCGTATTTTTTGGTGCCTCAGCAATTGGCTGCATGCTGGTAGCAAGTTTCACATCCTTAGTTATTTTCAGATTGATAGGGGGTATTGGTATTGGAATAGCTTCTATGCTTTCACCATTGTATATCTCTGAAATCGCTCCCGCCCATAAGAGAGGCAGGTTGGTTTCACTGTATCAGTTTGCCATTACGATCGGTATCCTGTTTGCTTACTTTGGCAATGCCTGGTTTCTTAACTTGTCGGTTTCCGGAGCATTTGCAGATGCAAGCCCTTTGCTACACAAAATAATGGAAGTGGAAGTTTGGCGGATCATGTTGGGCAGTGAAGCCCTGCCGGCTTTGTTGTTTTTGTTTTTGCTTTTGAAAGTCCCTAAAAGCCCAAGGTGGCTTGCCGCAAACGGTAGGGAAGCTGAAGCTATCCATGTATTATCAAAAATTGTTGGCGAGGTTGAAGCTAAAAAAGAGGTTAACGATATTCAAGCCAATCTGACCAAAGAATCTGGGGGCATAGCCTTGGCGTTCAAAGGAGGCTTCAAGGTGGCCATGATTATGGGGATAGCCTTGGCATTTTTAACCCAGGTAAGTGGGATTAACGCAATTATATACTATGGACCACGTATCCTTGAAGAGGCAGGTCTTCAGTTGAGTGACGCCCTCGGCGGTCAGGTAATAATTGGGCTTGTAAATGTATTATTTACCTTGCTGGCAATATGGAAAATAGATTCATTGGGAAGAAAAAAATTACTACTCATTGGGGTAGTGGGCATTATCATATCCCTTATTGCTGTAGGTCTGTTATTTTACTTCCAGGTAAATAATACTTACCTACTCATGGCTGCCATTCTTTCATTTATAGCATGTTTCGCATTTTCTTACGGGCCTGTAATTTGGGTATTGTTATCAGAAATATATCCTACAAAAATAAGAGGTGTGGCTATGTCAATGGCAACTTTTGCGTTGTGGATTGGTACCACATTCGTAGGCCAGATGACGCCCTGGTTTTTAGAAAATCTGAAAGCCCACGGCACATTTTGGTTTTTTGCTATATGTACCCTGCCTACCCTTTATATCATTATAAAAGTAATGCCGGAAACCAAAGGAAAGACCCTGGAAGAAATAGAGAAATACTGGATAAACAGGTCATAATAATTTGAAAAGACTAGATAACAAAGTTGCGATAGTTACAGGGGCTGCCGATGGCATAGGACTGGCTATTACCAGAGCTTTTGCCGAAGCTGGTGCGACTGTAATTATGGGCGACATCAATGAAATAAAATGCAGGGAAGAAGCTGATAAACTTACAGCATCGGGCAAAAAAGCGTTGGCAGTCCGTTGTGATGTAGGAAATACAGAATCTGTGCAAGCCATGGTCAAAGCTTGTATGGATCATTTTGGGAAAATAGATGTTCTGGTGAATAATGCTGCAGTAGCCATTGATGGGAATATTATAAATATGCCAGATGAAGACTGGGATAAAATCATGAATATCAACCTGAAAAGTGTTTTTCGATGCACCCAGGCTTGCATGCCTTGTATGTTAGCAAACAAAGGAGGAAGCGTAATAAATGTGTCGTCTGTGCAAGCACTTCGCAGTTGGGATAACTGGACTGCGTATGCGGCAGCAAAAGGAGCAATATTGTCCATGACCAACCAGTTGGCCGGACAGTTTGGAAATCAAAATATTCGTTTCAATTGTATCTCTCCCGGTGCTATCGCTACACCTATGAATAAAAAAAGGGCTGAAGAGGAGGGAGAAGCTCACTTGAAAGCCAGCGAAAATCAGGCTGCCATGCTGCGTTATGGGCTGCCGGAAGAAGTCGCCATGGCAGCCATTTATCTGGCATCAGATGAATCAGGATTTGTAAGCGGAGAAAATTTAATTATAGATGGAGGCTTGTGCACCTTGCCGAGATATCAGCTAAAAAATAAGATATGAAACACGCATTGGAAGGAGTGAAAGTGTTGGATTTTTCTCAACTATTGCAAGGGCCTTATGCCACGCAAATGATGGGAGATCTGGGTGCTGATGTTATAAAAATAGAGCGGAATGGTTCTGGTGATATTTATCGGGGCATGACATTTTTTAATCAATGGATTGCTGGAGACGAATCGCCCTGTTTTATGGCATGGAATAGAAATAAAAGATCGATAGCCATTGACATGAAGTCCGAAGAAGGAAAAGAAATTATCATGAAGATGGCTCGTGAAGCAGACGTTATCGTAGAAAACTTCAGGCCCGGGGTTATGGCAAGGCTGGGTTATGGCTATGAAGATATTAAGAAAATAAATGCTGGTATTATTTATTGCTCGGCAAGTGGCTGGGGCGATACCGGCCCATACCTTACCAGACCAGGTCAGGATTTGCTGGTACAGAGTGTAAGTGGCGCAATCATGACAAGTGGTAAAAAATTAGACGGGCCAGTGGCCATTGGTACGGCGCTTTGCGATCAGGTCAATGCCCTGAATTCTGTTTATGCGATATTGGCAGCGCTTTATTTTAGAGAAAAAACCGGAAGAGGGCAGGAAATAAAAACCAACCTTCTGTCGTCAGCTATTGCCTTTCAGATGCAAGATTATTTTACCGTTCAAAACATGGATACCTCCTTTGAACGGCCCGAATCAAAAATTGGCCATCCCGGAAACCCTGCACCTTTTGGTACCTACCAGACTAAAGACGGATACCTCACCATAGCCATGAGTCCTTGGGATAAATTGGTAAAGGCATTGGGAGATGATGCACTTATAAAATATAATGATCCTCAGGTATTGTTTTATGAGCGTGATAAAATCCATGGATTAATTGAAGAAATTACGAAGACAAAATCTACTGAAGATTGGATGGATATCATGCTAAAACTGGATTTGTGGGTAGCCAAGGTAAACGAACAGTCAGAAGTGGAGCATGATCCACAAGTGATACACAACAATACCTTTGTAGAAATAGAACATCCCAAGGCCGGAAAGGTGAAAGTGACCAATATCCCATTCGCGATGAGTGAATCTCCGGGAGCAATACGCAGACCCTCCCCAATGATTGGCGAACACGGGCCAGAATTACTGAGAGAAATGGGCTTAAATGAAGATCAAATACAAAAACTGATCGACAATAAAATTATTTCTGTGGAAAAAGTAAAGCAGAATAACTAATGGAATTTCAACATATAAAATATAGCGTATCTGATAGAATTGCCTGGATCAGGTTTAACCGGCCGGACCAGCTCAATGCCATGAACAAGCTTATGATGCATGAAATTGTTGAGGCCTTGGGCAAAGTAAATATGGCACAGGAAACAGAAATCGGTGTATGTGTGATTACAGGTGAAGGAAAAGCTTTTATGGCCGGGGCAGACATCAAAGAATATGCACAACAAACACGTGAACAATTTGATGCTTTCCAATTAAAAGGCAGGTCGCTTTATGCGGCGATTGAAGGCAATAGCAAACCGGTGATAGCGGCCATCAATGGCTATGCTTTTGGTGGAGGGTTCGAGATTGCCCTGGCTTGCGACATGATCGTCACCCGCCAATATGCCAAAATGGGATTACCGGAAATAAACCTTAACCTGATACCAGGAGGAGGAGGCACACAACGACTGGCAAAAAAATTAGGAACCAATCTTGCCAACGAGTTGATTATGACTGGGAGTACTGTAGCCGCCGAAGAAATGTTCGAACGAGGTATCATCAATCATATTTATAAGAAAGAGGAGTTTCAGGAAAAAGTATTGGCCTTTGCAGAACTCCTGGTATCTAAGCCTGCAGACTGCTTGCGGGTGATCAAACAACTGACCCAAATCAGTATTGGCAAGGTGGAAGACGCTGCCTTAAATATGGAGAGTGAGGCATTAAGCACCTTTTATCTATCAGATAAAGGACAGAAAAAAATACAGGAGTTTTATCAAAATAGCCTTAATAAAAAGCAATGAGCCAGATTGTTTTGAATGGAATTACGTGGGATCACAGTCGTGGCTACGACCCGCTGGTGGCAGCGTCAAAGCTCCACTTTACCCAAACCGGGGTGAAAGTGGTTTGGAAAAAACGTTCTTTAAAAGATTTTGGAGATCAATCATTAAGTGACCTTACTGCCTCTTTTGATTTGCTCATCAACGATCACCCTCATTCGGGGGTAGCGGAAAAAATCGCTTGTGTGCTACCGCTCGATGCACATCTGTCTGGCGCAATACTCGATAAGTTGCGCTTGGAGTCGGCAGGACCAAGTTGTGATAGTTATCACTACCATGGCCACCAGTGGGCGTTGCCTATTGATGCTGCTTTTCAGTGTGCCAGTTACCGGCCCGATCTCTTAAAATCACCTTTGCCAAAAAATTGGGAAGACGTATTTGACTTAGCTATTCAACTCAAAAAGGATAATAAATACATCGGCATGGCACTTTGTCCGACCGATTCGCTTTGTACTTTTCTCACGCTTACCGCCCAATCAGGCTCACCGATCAGTGAGGAAAATGAAATATTGATTGATGAACAAATTGGAAAACAAGTACTTCAATCCATGCGTAGAATATGCGACTTGTTTCATCCCGACAGCCTGTATTGGAATCCTGTGAATTTGTATGACCACATGACCGAACAGGATGATATACCGTATGTTCCGCTGGCATTCAATTATAGCAATTATTCCAGAGATGGTTTTAGGAAAAAGCTGTTGAAATATGCTGATGCGCCCGACCAATGCGGACTGCTCGGTGGCGCTGGGATTGCCGTTTCTGCTTCATCACCTTACGCAAAAGAGGCTGTAGATTTTGCTTCCTGGATATGTAGTGCCGAAGTACAAAAGGGAGTTTATACTACCCATCATGGGCAACCTGGGAATATCATGGCCTGGCAAGATGAAGATGCCAATAGAATTACCAATGATTTCTTTACATCCACTCAGCAAACATTAAATAATGCCTATGTGCGCCCCCGATTTGCCGGATGGCCAAAATTTCAGGAGTATCTGGGGGATAAAATACATGCTTTTCTGATGACTGACGGTAAAATTAAACCCATACTGGCAGACCTGAATGAAGCTTTTATAAACTCAAAATTAACAACATGATTTTTTATACTGGCAGCTATACAAATGATTATTCTCCAGCACTAAACCCAGTAGGGCTGGGTATTGCTTGCCTGGATATCGATCTTAAAACCGGGAAAGTGAAATTACTTCATGTTACAGCATTGCGAAACCCAAGTTACCTGACAATCTCCGATCAGGGTAAATATTTATATGCTATCGAAGAACTTCCTGAAGCCCAGAAACCGCATGTGTTTTGTTTCGAGATCGCTGAAAATGGCCAACTTTCCCTGATTAATTCGCAAGCCCTCATTGGTGATTATGCTTGTCATTTAACACTTGTTGCCGACCAGCTAATCGTGGCAAATTACGAAACTGGCAATGCATTGACATTTCCTGTTTTGCCAAATGGCGGATTAGAACCCCACCATCAACTGATTCAACACCATGGTAATGGCTCGGACATGAGTCGCCAGAAAGGGTCACATGTGCACATGGCCTACCGATTTGGTGATGATTGTTTTTATTTGCTTGACTTGGGTATTGACAAAGCAAATGCCTATCGACTGAATATTGAAAGTAAGAAATGGCTGCCTGCTTCCGAATTACATTTAAGTATTGATCCAGGGGCAGGAGCAAGGCATATGGTGATAAATGCTTCTGAAACCCTTGCCTTCGTTTTGAGCGAAATGTCAGGAGAAGTTTTTGTTTTTAATAAGCAAGAAACCGGATTTGAACAGATACAAAAGATTGCTATTCAACCGGAAGGTAGCAGGGAAAAGCCTGAGGGAGCGGCCATCAGGTTGCACCCCAATGGTCGATTTCTATATACATCCGACAGAGGGTCAGATACTATTGGTATCTTTAAATTAGATGAGATTTATAGTACACTTTCTTTAGTTGGCCATCAGTCTTCGGGAGGTAAGTCACCCCGCGATTTCAATATTGACCCTACCGGAAATTGGCTTATTGTAGCCAATCAGGATGGTAATTATTTGGTGGTTTTCAAGGTTGACTTGGAAAATGGCTTATTGAACAAAAACTCATCCATCTCGATCGGTACACCTGTCAATATTTGCTGGGGCAATGTTGTTGGTATGTAAATTGGTGATGAGTTGGATTTATACATTTTATCCGAGTAGAGTAAAAGTTGCGAACCATATATTTATTCACAATCATCTGACAAGTGAAACTTATTAGAGATGAATATCAAAAATAGTTTTATATATATAAGCACATGTTTCAAAAACTTATTTTAGTATCTTTGATTTCTTTCATAAGGATATAATTTCATTTTTTTATATTTCAAATGCTTATATTTTGATGGGCTTTATGAACAGACTCAAACTAAAAAAATCTAATACGATAATTTTACAGCTGATACGAGAGCAAAAAGATTGAAAATGAATTTGAATGCCTTGATAAAGCCATAAAA